>ENA-OWMB01000196-OWMB01000196.1-metagenome-genome-assembly--contig:-NODE-196-length-26565-cov-4.950736_pt1 | contig 26565 bp, 30 predicted proteins | sample MGYA00245353_ERZ651112 | MGnify/ENA primary metagenome ERZ651112 (study PRJEB26857, sample SAMEA4031773) | metagenome | biome: human; feature: oral; material: saliva | place: Philippines | collected 2014...
AATATACATAATACATTTAAATAATAATTTTTAATTTACTTGCCCTTACTTGCCATAACTTGCCATACCATGCGTAATAATATATATGTAAGGATAATAACTTAATTCACTCCTCTGTTTTTCATTTCCATTTCTTTCTTTTAAATCATCTACTACTAAGAAAACCATATTTAAGCTTCCTATTATTTTTGCAACAATGTTTTTTTCATGATTTATCCTCCTTTCTAAAAAAAGCTGCCCTCTCTAAACAAGAGGGTTCTTTTTTTTAGCCTACTAACCAAACATACATTCGTAGTTATCACACTACTATATATATACATTAAATAACGAAAGAGGTGAGACTCATCGCCATTAAAGAAGACTCCCGAGGCAAGATTATTGTCGATGGGTACACTTTAACACACAAACAAACTATCTTCTGTGAAGAGTACGTAGCCAGCAATCACGATGCTTACAAAGCCGCAGTAGAAGCGGGTTACAAGTGCAAGACACGTAAGGCAGCCCTCAACATGGCCAGCGAAAACCTGGAAAAACCGGCCATTCAAGCTTACATAGCAGAATTAGAGCGTCGTATTAATAGAAGACACGAACAACGGGTAGCAACGATAGAAGATAGAAGAAACCTATTAACACAGTTTATCTACGATCAAGAAGTAAAAGCTACAGATCGATTAAAGGCACTCGATATCTTAAACAAAATGGATGCTGCTTATGAACAGCGTATCAAGATGGATACGACAATTAATAATCCAGTTCAGTCTCTTACGACAGAAGAGCTTCGAGCTCTAATTGAGAAAGAACCCGATTAACTTTCCCTATGTATTTCCAATCACATGCGAACACATACGAACACCAAAAGGAGGTGATACGAATTCCACAAGTAAGCCAAATGAGAATGACACCAGAGCTTAAACGAAGACTTCAATACGAAGCACGTTTAGAACTCGCTCGACGTGATTTCTTTGATTATTGCGAATTAATGGCTCCCGATTTTTATAAAAGATCGAGGCCTTATCTTATTTATTTAACTTCTGTACTTCAGAATTTCGTAACACACTCCTCTAAGAAAGTATTAGTAGTATCTATGCCACCTCGTACCGGTAAATCTAGAACAGCTACTAAATTTGTAGAGTGGTATCTCGGTAAAGATCCGACACAAAAGATTATGACGGGATCCTATAATGAAACACTATCGACACAATTCGCTAAATCGGTCAGAAATGCTATTCAGACTAATAAAGCCGATCCTTTTACACCAGTTTATTCCGATGTATTCCCCGACGTAAAGATTAAGCAAGGTGATGCGGCTATGAATATGTGGTCTCTCGAAGGTCAATACTCGTCTTATCTTGCTACGTCTCCTTCGGGTACTGCTACAGGGTTCGGCTGTACATTAATGATTATAGACGACGTTATTAAGAATGCTCTCGAAGCTAATAACCAACTTACTAAACAAGCACACTTCGAATGGTTCACGAACACAATGCTATCTCGACTCGAGGAAGGCGGCAAAATCATTATTATTATGACACGCTGGGCTTCCGACGATTTAGCTGGACGTATTATTAATCATTTCCAGGACGATGCCGAGGTCGTATCACTTAAAGCACTCCAAGACGACGGTACGATGTTATGTGACGAAGTATTGTCCCGTGAATCATACGAGGAAAAGAAGAAATTAATATCGCCCGATATCTTTTATGCCAATTACCAACAAGAACCGATCGACTTAAAAGGTCAGCTGTACTCTTCATTAAAGACTTACGATACACCACCTCAATTCGAGCGTATCGAAGCCTATACCGATACAGCAGATACGGGTAGCGACTATTTATGTTCGATTATATACGGTGTCTATCAGAAAGAAGCCTACATACTCGACGTTATTTATACTAACGATCCGATGGAGATAACAGAACCACTCGTAGCTAAACATCTATACGAGTATAAGGCGAATATTGCTCACATCGAATCTAACAATGGCGGGCGCGGATTCGCTAGACAAATCATTCATTATCTAACTAATACTTATAACACTAACTACACTACAATAAAAGCTTTCCATCAATCTAAGAATAAACAATCCCGTATTCTTTCTAATGCTACCTGGGTTATGGAACATATATACTTTCCGTATAACTGGCACAATAAGTATCCAGAATTTTATAAAGCAATCACAAGTTATCAACGTGAAGGCAAAAATCTACATGACGATGCTCCCGATGCACTAACTGGTGTAGCAGAAAAGATTAATACACAAACACCGACATTCGAATTTATGTAAGAAAGGACCCTAATGCTAAACGAAGAATGGAACGATATCATACGCAAGCATGCCGGTATGTCCGAGATCCAATTCGTGCAAGCAGAACTCGAAGCATTTCTTTTCTCGAAGAAACGCCAAGATATACTCCAAGCACGTAACTACTATCAGGGTAAGCATAAACTACCAGAACACGTAGTCATGGACTCTAACGGCAATCCGACCGATGCGAAAGGTACGATTCCGAATAACAAGATTATTAATAACTTATTCGATGATTTAGTCGATCAAAAGACTAATTATCTACTATCTAAGCCTATCGACGTTAAATCCACAACTGATCTCTCCGACTTCTTTAACAAGAACTTCCAGCGTACTCTCAAGAATCTAGGTAAAGATGCTTATATCGGTACGATAGCGTATCTACATCCATATATCGACAATCAAGGCAACTTCAAATTAAAACGAATGAAGCCCGAATTCGTTATCCCGCTATGGCACGACGAAGAACACGACTCACTCGATGCTTTTATTTATTTCTACGAGTTCGAAATCTATACGACACCTAAGACTAAGACTTCCTTCTATAAAGTCGAATACTACAAGCCAGAAGGTGTTACGTATTACGATTACATCAATGGATCACTTCAACCAGATCTTACTAAGCAATCTAAATCTTACATCCAAAGCAGCGGTCTTTCTTATAATTGGCAGTCAGTTCCTCTAATATGGTTCCGATCTAATTCAGAGGAAGTACCGTTACTCTCTAAGATTAAGCCGTTACAAGATGCTCTTAATCAGATGTTATCTAATTTTGCTAACGTTATGTCTCAAGACGTTCATAATACGATACTCGTTATTAAAGGGTATGACGGTGAGAACTTAGCTAACTTTAGGGAACAATTAGCACGTTATGGAGCGATTAAGATTACGTCTTCTCCAGAATTCGAATCTGGTGTCGAAACACTAAATATCGAAGTTAACGCTTCTAATTACGAAACGATCATTAAGCTACTCGAAAGAGCTATTATCACGAATGGTCGAGGCTTCGATGCAAAAGATGATCGGATGGCAAATAATCCGAACCAGATGAACATTAATTCTATGTACTCCGATATCGATCTCGATGCTAACGAAATGGAAACCGAATTCCAGGCGTCACTCGAGCGCTTATTAACATTCATTAATGCATACCTTTCATTATCTAACAAACCTACATCTAATGATACGGTATTTATATTTAACCGAGACTTACCATTAAACCAATCTGAATTAATCGATGCATGTAGAAACTCTACCGGTATTATCTCCGAAGAAACTATCGTCGCTAATCATCCATGGACACTCGATACTAAAGAAGAGCTTGAACGTATTAAGAAAGAGCGTAACGAGGTACTAAACAATGACGTACTGGGAACAACGCTTTCTTAATTTAAAAGAAGATGGCTTACATACAGCACAAACTTCTTACGAGGACCTAACTTCGATATATGCGTATTCCTTAAATAAATACGAAAACCAGATAGCTCGTTTTATTCAACGATACGCTAACTCTAATAGCCTATCCCTTGCCGATGCTAAGAGACAGTTATCGGCACGAGAATTAAAAGACTTTAAGATAACGCTTAATCAATACATTAAGCTTGCACAACAAAAAAACTTATCCCCGAAACAAATAAAGCTTCTTGAAAATGCTTCCTTACGAGCACGTCTATCACGCCTAGAAGAATTATGGATTCATACTTCACAGTTCGTCGAAATCTTAGCACAAGAACAGCATATCAATATTAACGATGCACTAAATAAAGTATATAACTCGACCTATTACGAAGCCGCATATCTTACACAATCATTGCAGGGCAAATATCAAACCTTCCGACAGATACCTAAGAAAGCAATTCAAGAAGCTATTAATACGCCGTGGAGCAACGCCGACTTCTCACAACGGATCTGGGATCAACGAGATAAGCTAATTACGAAGCTACAGCAAGAGATAACACGTTCCTTTATTGCACAAGAACCGACAGAACGCATTACGGAACGTGTCTCTCAAGCCTGTGACGTACAGATGTCGAATGCACGACGCCTCGTCGAAACAGAAGTAGCTTACGTACAAGAATTAGCACTTAATAACACGTTTAAAGAATTAAACGTTAAACAATATCAGATACTAGCAACCCTCGATAAGCATACATCGTCCGTATGCCGTCACCTCGATAAACATATTATCGATCGTACCGACTTTAAGCCTGGTATTACGGCTCCACCGTTCCATCCTTATTGTCGTTCTACGATGATACCGTATGTACCGTTACAATCGCGGGCATCACGACCAGATACTAAGACGGAATATGTACCCGATATATCTTACGAGGAATGGCAAGCTACCTACGTAAAGTAGCGCCGCCATAACACATTCATTCATTTATTTAACCCTTGTCTTTTTAAATACGTTAAAGACGATAAAGAATAATGTATTAAATCCTTTAAATAACTTGTGAGATGTTACTCACGAAAATAAAACGAATTCATTATAGGAGATACTAAACAATGACAAAAGAAGAATTACTTGCACTTAATCTTACAGAAGAACAAGCAACAGCGATCATCGAGGATTATGGCAAAAACTATGTAACAAAGTCTCAATTTAACGAGAAAAACGAAAAATATAAGCAATTAAAATCCGAGATCGAAACTACACGAAGCGAAATCAATAAATTAACTGAATCTGAAACAGCTAATGAAACACTTAAAGCACAGATTAAAGAATTACAAGAAAAAGCCGCTGAACGTGATAGTCAATATGCACAACAAATTAAAGATATGCAAGTCGATAACGGTATCAATACCGCAATTCTTCAATGCGGCGTTAAGAATCCGAAGATCTTAACATCCCTCTTAAACAAACAAGCTATCGAATTAAAAGAAGACGGCACTCTCACAGGCCTTACCGAACAAATCGAAGCTCTAAAACAATCGGATCCTTACTTATTCGCCGAATCTAAACCAGTCGGTGTCGTACCTGGTGAATCTAACGCTAATCCTAATCCTGGTATTACGAAGGAACAATTCAATAAAATGTCTTACAAGGATAGAGTAGCGTTACAGGAAAGCGATCCGGCTCTCTACACTGAATTATCTCAATAATTATTTAACAAGGAGACCATCTTATAATGGCTAACGAAACAAAACTCGCAAATATTATTAATCCTCAAGTTATGCAAGATATGGTATCTGCTGGCTTGCCTAAAGCATTAAAATTCACTCAATTCGCAGCAGTAAACGAAGATCTTAAAGGTGTTCCTGGTGACACTATCACTATTCCAGTATGGGCTTATATCGGTGCAGCTGAAGACGTTGCAGAAGGTGCAGAAGTATCTACTGTTACTATGTCCGCATCTACTAAAACAGTACAAATTAAAACAGCTGGTAAAGCAATTACATTAACTGATAAAGCAGTTAACTCTGGTTTGGGTGACCCTGTCGGTCAAGCTACTCATCAATTATCTTTGTCTATGGCCGATAAAATCGATAACGATGTATTGGCAGCTCTAGCTACTACTACATTGGCAGCTACTTCCGCTAAAGCTATTTCTTACGAAGGCGTTGTAGCAGCAGTCGATAAATTGAACGAAGAAGGTAACACTGAAAAAGTTCTTTTCGTAGCTCCTAGCCAAGTAACTACTCTTCGTTTGGATCCTAACTTCATCGACCGCAATAAATATAATGCCGACGTTATGATAAACGGTGAAATTGGTATGATCGCTGGCTGTCGTGTCGTTGCTTCTCGTCGTATCGATGACTCTAAAGCGACTATCGATAACTTCATCGTATGTTTGACTCCAGAAGTCGAAGACGGTACTCCAGCTCTTCCAGCTGTTACTATCTACACTAAAGCAGAAGCTAACCTCGAAACTGAACGTCATGCAAAAGCATTGTCTACTGATATCGTAGTATCTGCACACTATGCCGTAGGTTTGACTAACGAATCTAAAGTCGTAAAAGCAACTTTCAAAAAATAATATAGGTTAATATCATGGATCAAATAAAAGAACTTATTCGCATGGCGACACATTTTAACGTGACTCCAGAATATGACAACGTTCTTCAGTATATCTATGATGCGGAACGGCAATATCTTCTTAATATTCTCAACCAAGAAGATTTGCCTTCCGAACTCTCTGGACTACTCGATAAAAGAGTAGCCGCAAGGTTTATCGATCACCATAAGGATTTAATTCTTAAAGAAGCCGACTTACAGCCAATCAAACGGCTTAAGGAGGGCGACACTGAAATCGAATTCGGCGGCGATAATACCTTATCATATCTATCTTCTCTTATTAGTAAATGGACTTCCTTGGAAGGTACAGACATAACATGTTATCGAACATTAAAATGGTAGCTCGTCAACATATCGAGCGTCTTTATACAGATACATGTATTCTTACTGAACAAAGGAAAGCCATTCAAGATCCTCTCACTGGCATAATTAAGAACGGCGAACTCGAAGCAATTAGTTACCCTTGTCGAGTTTCCTTTAAAACGCTTCAAACTAACGATATTATCAATAAGCTACCTTCATCTTCTCAGACCGTAGTCTTATTTATTTCGCCCGATCTCGAAATTAAGCCAGGTACCGATATCGAAGTGATACGTAATGGCCGACATTTCGCTTATACAGCTTCCTCACAAGTAGCGTTATACGGCACTCATCAAGAGATCCAATTAACGCTTAAGAGTAAACATAATGGCTAACGTTACAGTCGATCTCTCCGGTTTCGAAGAGCTATTAAAGAAGACAAACGAGCTTCAGAATAATATATCGTCTCTTAACGAGGAAATCACCGATAACTTAGCACAACATTATTTAGCCGAAGCTATAGCGAATACTCCAGTCGGTCAGCTACAAATATCTCCGGACGGTAAATACCGTTCCGAATCGGAACACATGAGACGATCGTGGGAAGCAGAACGTATTAACGATACTACGGTTAAAGTACTTAATTCGGCTTCCTATGCATCCTATGTTAACGACGGCCACAGACAACGACCAGGAAGATTCGTTCCCGTTCTAGGTAAACGTCTTACTAAGTCGTTTGTTAAAGGCTTACACATGCAAGAGAAGGCAGAAGCGGCTACGAGAAGAGCTTCAGATAAGATTATGAAGAACGCGCTCGACGACTACTTATCAACGTGGAGCAAATAATGAACTATATTAACGAAATCATCGACGGCATAGCTAAATCATTATTTAACTCTTTTAAATATCCTATATACATCGACGAGATTAAATCAGATGCACAATTCCCTTGTTTCGTAATCGAGACTCTTAATACAGAACAGACACATATCATGGACGTACGTTATAACCGACGTAACGACTTCGATATTATGTTTTTTATCTCAGACGACGACTATATCGAGTCTCAAAAGGAGCAGATTAATCCCGTAACGGAGAGCTTATACTTCGACTTAGAATATATAACCCTCTTTGACGGATCACTCCTTAACGGTATCGATATGAGTCACCGTGTTACGGATGGCATCCTACATTTTAAAGTTTCGTATGAATATCATATATTAAAAGTGTTAAATAAAGATCCTATGCTCATATTAAATCAAAATCAAGAGGTAACAGATAATGCCAAGAACAAAGAAAACTGACGAAGTAGTAGATACGAACGTAACGAACGAAGAAACGAACGCAGTGAGTGACGTGAGTGAAGCTACTACTCCAGTTGCTACTTTTACTCCAGAAGTAATTATTGCTTCTGATCGCTTTAAACAATACGCCGACTTAATTGCCGCTGTCATCGAAGATCGTGAGTACAGCATCGAGGAAGTTGAAGCTTTACTACAAGATACACTAAATAAACCCGTCATTGAAGTTTTCAATGACGAAATCTTCAACGATTAATTTTTTTAATAAAAGGAGAACTACTCAATGGCATTAGGTGGCGGTTACTGGCTTTTCCAAAATAAAACATTGCCAGGCGCATATATCAATTTCGTGTCCAAGAATAAAGCATTTGCCGAAATCGTAGATCGCGGTTATGCGACTATGGCACTTTCTTTGGACTGGGGCGAAACTAATAAAATCGTGCGTGTCGAACAAGAAGAATTCCAAAAGGATTCCGTTAAAATCTTTGGTTACGACTATGCACACGAAAAAATGAAAGGTCTACGTGATCTTTTCATCAATACTAAAACTTTATATTTATATCGTTTAAATTCCGATGCAGTTAAAGCACAATCTACTATTGCTACAGCTACATGTGGTGGCGAACGTGGTAACGATATCGCAGTCGCAGTTACAGCCGATATTAACGATCCTTCTAAATTCGCAGTAACTACATACTTGAAAACAGACGGCGTCGTTAAAAAAGTCGACGAACAAACTGGTCTAGCTACTCCGAAAGACCTCGTTAATAATGCATTCGTTACTTTCAACGAAATCTCTGCATTTACGGCTCAAGCAGCTACTTACCTTACTGGTGGTACTAACGGTACAGCTGTTCAAGCATCCGACTATCAAAAGTATATCGAATTAATCGAACCATTCTACTTCAACGTATTAGGTTATGTAGGCACAGATACTACAATTCAAAACTTGTTTATCGCATTCGCTAAACGTACTCGCGAAACTACTGGTCAAAAATTCCAAGTATGTCTTTATAACAATACTCGTGCTAACTACGAAGGCGTTATTTCTTTAGCTAATAAAGTTAACGACAAAGGCGCCGAACCAGGTGCTGGTGTTTACTGGTTAACAGGCGCTGAAGCATCTTGTCCTATTAATAAATCTTTAACTAATAAAATTTATGACGGTGAATATAACTTCAACGTTCAATATAAACAATACGAATTAGAACAATTCATTAAAGGCGGCCAAATCGTATTTCATAACGTAGCAGATTCTGCATCTGGCAACGTAAAAGGTAACACTCGTTTGTTATCCGACGTTAATACATTTACTGAGTTTTCTAAAGAACGCACTAAAGACTTCGCTCTTAACCAAGTTATTCGTGTACTCGATAATTCCGCATACGATGTAGCTCGCTTATTTAACAATTATTATCTAGGCAAAACACCTAACGATAAAGATGGTCGTATTGCTCTCTGGAACGATATCGTTAAATTATTTGAAGACTATGCTAAAGTACGTGCAATTAAAGAATTCGAATCCAAGGATGTAGAAATCCCTCAAGAAGGCGACGAAAAGGGTTCTGTAGTCGTTAACTACGAAATCAACCCTACCGTTGCTATGGATAAATTGTACGCTACTTGCTACGTGAAATAAGGAGTACTAAATAATGGCACAAATGGCAACAGTTAAAAGCAATGAATTAGCTAAATCTCGTTTAGCTACTTGCTATACCGTTATCAACGGTAAACGTTATAGCGTTATGAACGCTAAAAAACTTGAGTACAAAATCGATATCGAAACTCAAGAATTCGGCGTACTCGGTACTCTTATCGATCAAGCCGGTCAAACTAAAGTTAAAATCACTGGTAAATTATCTCAATTTGACAACGATCCAATCTTCCATGATTTAGCTATTAAATATGCGACTAAAGGCGAACAAACTTTCTTCGATATTTATGCGACTAACGAAGATCCGACTTCCGTAGGTAACATCGGTCGTCGTACTGTTATCTTAAAAGACTGTGTATTTAAAGGTGTTAATACTGTAGCATTCGATGTCGAAGGTAAATACCTCGAAAAAGAAATCGAATTTATCGCTGGCGGTATCGAATATCCAGAACAATTTAAACTTTCCGACAAAATGGAAGGCTAATAACTAACAGGGGGGGCGTAAAGCTCCCCATATTTCTTATTCATTTAGGAGAATTTACCTATGTCTAATATCAATCAAATGTCTCTTCGCGGTTTCTTTAAAGACGGCGTTAAAAAGCCTAAAGAATTTGAAGTCGTTATTTCTGAACGTTTTGAAGAAAATGGTGAACCTATTAAATGGGTTATTAAACCATTAACAGGCCGCGAAATCGATTATATTCAAAATCAAGCTAATAAAGTATCTATCGTTAACGGTGTACCTACGACAGAAACTAACCAAGAAAAACTTAAAGAGCTTTTACTCGAAAAAACAGTTAAATATCCAGATCTTATGAATGCCGAATTACAAGACAACTACGGCGTACAATCTGCTAAAGATTTAGCTGGTGAAATGCTAACTGCTGGCGAATATAACTACTTATTCGAAGTGATTCAAAAATACGGTGGTCTTACTACTAAAGTTAACACGGTCGAAGAGTTAAAAAACTAATCCAGCATAGTGGAGAAGATGATGGCAATCCAGAATTTGCTATTTACCACTATGCTCTACAGAAATTACATATTAGACCGGGTGAATTTGACGAAATGAGTCTTCAAGAACGAAACTTTATTTTTGCTTCGATTTTGGCTCGAGTAGAAGCCGAGCAAAAAGCCGAAGAGAAAGCTAAGAATAAATAATGGCACAATTACAAAATACCATAACTTTAAATAATAAAGTTTCTCCAGCCCTCGATGAGATAGCTAAATCTACGAATAAGGCGGCCGAAGATTTTAATAAATTATCTAACAGCATTAATAGATCTGGTGAATCAGCCGAAGCCGCTAAAGGTAGTATGATCGGTTTCCGTGAAGTATTTGCTGGTTCCATACTCGCTAACGTAGCAGTCGGGGCCGTAAATATGATTACGGATTCTTTCCATAAGATGGTATCTACTTCTGAACAATTTGCTAGTTTTGGTGCACGGTTAAATAATATTGCTGGCTCACAAGCTAGAGCGGCACAGTTAAATGACGAGATTTACGAATCGGCTCAACGTGCTCGTATGGGTTATGAAGATATGATGGAATCTGTCCTTCATTTATCGACAGCAGCTAAAAATATCTTCCCAGATCCACAAGAGGCACTTAAATTTAACGAGATCGTAAGTAAAGCATTTGTCGTTAATGGTGTACAAGGTGAAGCTGCTAAAAATGCTATGACGCAATTAACGCAAGCATTAACATCTGGCGTACTACAAGGCGACGAATTTAGGTCGATTGCCGAACAAGCTCCTATCTTAGAACAGTATGTATCTGATTATATGAAGGTACCTCGTGAGAACCTTAAGAAGTTAGCATCCGAAGGTAAAATTACAGCCGATATCGTTCATAAAGCTATTATGGCAGCACAAGACGATGTCGACGCTAAATTTGCGGCTATGCCTCAAACATTTAGCTCTCTCGGTACACAGATCCATAACACTCTTATCAGATCGTTTCAGCCATTATTCGGTTTACTAACTAAGTTAGCTAATGCTCCCGAAGTTAAAGAATTTGTAGCCGGTATCGTTAATAATATTAAATTTATCGCTCCGATTATAACGGGCGTCTTTAACGTAATCATCTTTAGTATACGTAAGGTAATGGCATTCTTTCAACAACATGCCGCTGTCTTCGGTGTATTAAAAGCTGCTATGGCTGTCGTAGCTATCGGTGCTGGCTTATTGGCGGCCGAATATGCCGCTATGGGGATAGCTGCCGCATTTGCCGCAATTAAGACAGCCGTATTAAATTCCGCCTTGTTAACATCGCCTATTACATGGATCGTACTCGGTATCGTAGCGTTAATTATTGTTATCTATCAATTAATTAATATGTACGAAGAATGGGCCGGTACTTCCGTTAGCGTTATCGGTGCTATCGCCGCATTATTTGCTCAATTCGGTATACATATTGCAAATATATTCGTCGGCTTATGGAACTATATAGCGGCGTTTGTTAATTTCTTTGCTAATGTATGGAAAGATCCGTTAGGAGCCGTACAAAATCTATTTATCGATATATGGAACGCGATAGCTGGTTATGTAGCTAAAGCTGTTAACAATATTATCGACTCTATCAATAAGATTCCTGGTATGGATAAGATATTCGGTGGCCCAATTAGTCATGTCGATTCGTTGCAGCTAGAGCGTGTCGCTATTGCAGGTGGCGAAACGACATGGATGGACCGTAAAGATTATATCGATGCTTCTCCTTATGTTGACAGTGCTTATAACTGGGGCGCTGGAGTAGGTCAAGGTATATCAGACGGTATTAGTAATGCTATCGGCGGGTTAAATAATGATATTAAAATGCCGGGCGACGATAATGCTAATACTAACGATAAACGTGATGCCGCAACACAAGCAGCTCAAGACACAGCTAAGAATACTGGTAAAACAGCTAAACATACTGAGAAAGTTGCTAAATCTATTCAGTTAACAGCCGACGAAATTAAGAACCTTCACCGATCCGTTCAAAACGACGCTATTAAAGAATGGTCTAACAGAACGATCCATATTAACGTGACTAATAATAATAAGATCGATAAAGATGTTAATTACGGCGACTTTACTACTAACTTCGCTAACGGCTTAATCGAGACTGTTAAGAGAAATACCGCGGAGGCACTATAATGTACTATTTTTATTTAAATAATATGCAATTACCTCTTGCTCCTAAGTCATTAGATATTAATTATAACAACAAGAATGAGACCATCGACCTATTACAAACTGGCGAGGTAACGATTCCTAAGCCTATGGGTTTGACGGAATATTCCTTCGAAATCTTCTTACCGAACAGTAAGTATCCTTTTAATCAGTCTTTACTTATGAAAAGTAAGAAGGCCGAGTACTACATGAATCAGTTGCTCGAAATGAAGAGAGCCGGGAAGCCAATTAATTTTATCGTCGTTCGCATGAAGCCGAATGGCGAAATGTTAAGTCAGCTTAATCAACGTGTAACGATCGAAGGTCTTTCACATAAAGAAAGTCATGATTACGGGTTCGATGCTTACCTCGATATCACGCTAAAAGAATGGCGTGATTATGGTACGAAGAAACTCGTAGTCGAAGAAAACAAAGACGGTACGGTTAGTACTGGTGTTAAGACAGAACGTCCTAGCGATAAGGTACCAGATAAGGAAGTTAAATCTCCTAACGGTTTTAATAAAGCCACATTACAGCGAATCGTAAAACAACAATTCGGCGATACTAATAATTTATTTAAAATCGCCGCTTTAAATAAAATCACAGTACCTTGCTTCTTAGGTGCTAATCAAGCGTTAACTATGTACAAAGAAGGGAAAACTGAAGACTTATGGAAGAATTTAATTCAGAAGTAAAACAAGCGCCTCTTTCTATTGACTATGAGTTAACCGTACTTAAAGGTAAAGAAATTTTATTATTGGACCCTCAAGACGGGGTTACGCTTGATCGTAGCCCTGATCTGGCTCCAGCTAAATTAACGTTTAAGGTATTTAAGGATAGCTTACTCAATATCCAAGAAGGCGATCTCGTTAATCTTAAGGTTAACGGTGAGTTAGTTTTCGTAGGTTATATATTCGAGAAACGCCGGAACAAAGATAACTTTATTAATGTAACAGCATACGATCAATGTCGTTATTTAAGCTCTGAAGCATACTATATCTTTAACAATGAAAAGAGTGCTTCTGAGTTAATTATAGCGTTATCGGCCGACGTCGGTATTAGGCTAGGCGAAGTTACTCCGACACAACCTAAGATATCTTATGTGTTCGATGGTACGACATATCGTGATATCTTCTTAACAATATTAACGTTAACTTCTGGTCAATCTCCTAAGATACCGATTAAGTCGACTCCGACCTTAAATCCGAGTCGTTATCGCGGAGGCTTTAGCGGTCTTAATAACGTATCGATGAGTGGTGAGAAGAAAGATCCTACGGAGCGACTAAACTCCTGGGGCAACGAAACCTCCGCTCAATTACGAGAAGCCAATAAGAAGGATACTGACTCTGATATCGTGGCTCCGAACGGTAAATATTTCGAAAAAAACGATATTCAGTACTTGATGGATAATAAGTACACTAAAGAGCAGGCCATAGCTGAATTATCTAAAACTGATAAGTATAAGAAGAAAGAAGAAAAACCTAAGTTACGTCGACCTTTATACATCGCTTATGACGATAATGGTGAATTAACTGTTAAAGAGATAAACGATATGGTAACCGATATCTTAATCGATTCCTCTCAAGTAGGCGATTACGATTATATCTCTTCTATCGACAAGAATACATTTACACAGATTTTAGTGGTACGTGAAGCTAACGTTAACGATAATGGCACTGAGAAGAAACAGCACTGGAGAACGGGTGCAGCTTACGCTAAAGAACAGTCTAGAAAATGGGGGATACTTCAAAAAGTATTTAAGCCTAAAGAAAAAGACATTAACGCTATCGATATGGCTAAAAAAGAACTTGAGTTAACGGCTAAGAAAACTCATAGCCTACGTTTAAGTGATTGCTTAGGACATACCGAGATACGACCTGGTTCTGGTGTATGGCTTAATTTCGATATTGGCGATCAAATCATTAACGAATTAGTGTACGTAGAATCTGTTACACATAAATTTAATAATCATAGACATCTTATGGACTTAGATATCATTTACTTCGATAAAGAAGTACCAGAAATTACGACTGAAGACTGGGGCGATGAAGCCGCTAGAAAACGTATCGAAGAACTTAAGAAATCTAAGTCTAAAGGTAAAGCTATTGGTGGTACTACGACAGGTGCTGGAGCTACGTCTTCCGCGGCTGTGCAAAAAGGTCTCGATGCCGTAATCGGTACATCGTCTCCTTATGGCGATGTCGGGTGTGTCGATCGTGCTACGTTAGCTGGATCTTACTTCAACCCAATGTGTAAGGGTGCTTATGAAGCCGGTATTAAAGACGTACCAGGGCTTAAATCGTATGCAGAAGCTAATGGTTTACCAGCAGAACCTTATACTGGTCAAGCTAATGCTGGCGATATCTTAATTTATGACGGCGATGAACATGTCGTTATAGCCGACGGTAATGGTGGCTGTGTCGGTAATAGTACCGATGCCGGTCAAGTAATTCAGTATAGCGATGTTAACTATGCCTACCATAATGGCGTACCTCCGACTCATATCATTAGAACGGGTGTTAGATAATGCAAAATGATTATAACAGAATACTTAATACTATTAAGAATGTAGCGGTCGATGCTGTAGCTAGCACTAAGCCGGCTACGATGTTAATCGGTATCGTCGTTTCTGTCGAGCCGTTGCAAATAGCCTTAGACTCTCAATTAATTATCCCGGCTGAACGTATTAAATTAACTAAAAATACGTGTGAATGGACTATGGAAATGAGTGTCGATCATATCACCGAGAACCGAAGTGGTGGTGGCGGTTATGCAGAATTTGCTAGCCACAATCATGAATATAAAGGTCGTAAGAAGTACTTAGTACATAACGGTCTTAAGGTCGGCGATGAAGTATGGTTATTTCAAGAAACGGGTGGTCAGCGATATATCGCTATCGACCGTGTATTTAATCCGAATACGGGGTGTACTACTAAATAATGGCATTAATTCCTACATCAAATAATAACCAAATAGATAGTAGCTTAGTCGTTACGAAACAAACGTCGAACACCTTCAGAGTTAGGTACGAAGACGATTATAAGTTAATCGGTATGTGTGACGATATCGAAGCGATGGAACAAGCTATTTTTAAAATCATTAATACAGAGCGTTATAAATATTTAATTTATGACTGGAACTACGGTATAGAGTTAAGCGATTTAATCGGCGAACCTATACCGTATGTTTTTGCTGAGATAGAACGTCGTATTAAGGAAGCCTTATTAGCCGACGATCGAATTAAAGAAGTTAAAGACTTTAGATTTTCTAACGAAGGCGGTTCTGTATTATGTTTATTCACAGCCATAACTATATATGGCGATATTAATAACATATCGAAAGAGGTGACGGCATATGTACGAAAATAAAACCTATGAAAATATATTAGCTGATGCCTTATATAGAACTGAAACTAAATACGATAAACGACAAGGATCCATGATATACGATTCTCTAGCTCCTTTTTCTTTTGAGTTAGCTGAAGCCTATATTATGGCTCAAGTTATTATGAGACAGACGTATGCTAAAACAGCTGACCGAGCTTTCTTAGAATTAAGAGCACTAGAATTTAATATCGTACCTCGTGAAGCTACGGCAGCCGAAGTTAAAGGTGTATTTGACCGAGCCGTCGATATCGGTACTCGGTTTAATTTCGAAGATCTTAACTTTAGAGTAATTGATGTCATTAATTTATCTAACAATGAATTCAAATTAGTATGTGAAACTCCGGGTGCTAAAGGTAACTACTGTATAGGCCGTATCACTCCTATTAATACGATCCCGGGTTTACAAAATGCCGAAATTAAAGAAGTATTAGTACCCGGCCAAGACGAAGAGGAAACAGAAGCTTTCCGTGAAAGATATATCCGTGCATTAAAATCTAAAGCTTACGGCGGTAATGGTGCCGATTATAAAGAGAAAGTCCTCTCCGTTAACGGTACTGGTGGTTCTAAAATCTACCGATGCTGGAATGGTGGCGGTACTGTTAAAGTCGTCATCATCAATAACGAATTTAATAAGCCCTCCCAAGAGCTGGTAAAAGAAGTACAAAATGTCTTCGACCCTACACCTAATCAAGGTAAGGGCTACGGTTTAGCTCCGATCGGTCATACTGTAACAGTCGAAGCAGCCGAAGAGGTCGTTATTAACTACGAGATCCCGGTCGTTATGGCTGCCGGTCATGAACCTTCCGAGATTCAGACAGAGCTTACTAAGAAGATCGAAGAACGTTTGAAAGCCCGTCGTAAAGAATGGACGACTCAAGACGAGACTCAATTCCTTACAGTACGAACTTCTATTGTTACATCTCTAGCTGTAGACCTCGATAAAGTAATCGATGTCGGCGATATTAAGATTAACGGTCAAAAGGTTAAGCGCCTCGATTTACAACCTAATCAAATACCTAAGCTAGGTACCGTAACGCTTACGAAAGGTTAATCATCATGGCTATATTTGATAATTATAAACGCATCATCGACTTATCCGAATTCGCAGTTCCTGTATCGGGTAGTGTTAACGAGATGCAAGAAATATATAGAGTCGAAAGCATCGAAATGCAAGCCTTATGGAATACGATGGTCGAAATCTTCAGAGAACAGTTTATTATGACGGCAGAATCTCATGGGTTAACTCAATGGGAATCAATCCTGGATATTATCCCGGCTAGTGACGATACGATCGATGACCGACGATTTAATATTCTATTAGCTCTTGCCGGTCAACGTCCTTATACCGAAATTAAGCTACGAGAACTTTTAGACGGTATTTGTGGCGAAGGCAACTATCGCATCGTCGAGGACTATAAGAATTATAACGTGCATTTTAAGGTATCGTTGGGCGTTAAAAAACAACGTGATGCCGTGACTAAACTATTAAAAGACTTAATTCCGATGAATCTGATATACGACGTCGATTTACTATATAACCGACATATCGATTTAATTCGGTATACACATAAAGAACTTGCTCAATTTACTCATTTTGTACTTAACCAGGAGGTTTTACCTAAATAATGGCTACTTATACAAATAATATAAATTTACTCAAACCAGCCGAGCAAGAAAAATACGATGTAAACCTCAGAAATAACAACTGGGATAAAATCGATAAAGCTATCGGCGATACTAGCGATGCTATTAAAAAACATAAAGAAGCTAACCCTATCGACCATCCAGATGGTAGTGTTACGACTCCTAAATTAAGAGACCAATCTGTTACGACTCCTAAGTTAGCCGATAAATCTGTTACGGCTGCTAAATTAGCCGACGATATTAATAACAAGTTAGATAATAGCTATGTTAAGAAGGCCGGCGACACTATGACTGGCGATCTTAATATAGCGACATCTGCTGTTATTAAGCTTCAACGTAAAGCTGGTAACGGTTATCATACTATTTCCGATGGCGGTACTGATGGCGGTGCAACTAATTTAGACCTCGGCAATATCCAATATACACAAGAATCTAATCTATGCTGTTATCATCGTCCAGGCTGGTACGGTAAAGATAAACAGCGAGTATTTCAACCATTCTTAACGATCCCCGATATTAGTGTTACGTACGGCAATATTCGAGACGGCGGAACTCTACCGATTCCAGATGGCTTTAATGAAGATGAGTGTACATGGCTATTAAGTATAGACCAATCTAATATCGATAAATGGTATATTGACTTCCGGGAAAGTAACTCCTCTAACATGATCAACCTTGAGTGTTGGCGTGAAGGACGTAAAGTCCATGTCGGTACTCGTTTGAAAGGTCAAGACGGTATCAGCAAAACTTACAATGACTCTACTAAGAATAATGGTGCAGAAGTATTTTTACCTGGTACAGCTAACTATATCTGTATTGCCGTTAAAAGGGGTTAGATAATGGAACAAATTAAACGTAAAGACGAAACATTATATATAGGCTCCGACTGGTCTCGAGTATACGAAATTAAGGGTATGGATCTTACGGATGCGACTGCTATATGTAAATTCCGTGATACGAACGATACTTTACTGATCGAGGCCGAGTGCACTGTACAAGACAATCGCATTTATCTAACCGTTAAATCGGCCCTTAGTTTAAAGATCCCTAGAGGCGTTAAGCAAGGCCGCTACGATATCTTCCTCTTAGGTAAGACTTATACTTATAAAATCATGATGGGTTCTATTACATTTATTCCCGACGTTAGTATGCACTAGGAGACTCATATGGATAAAGTAGAAATTATTACGATCGAGCCGAGCACACCGAAGGTGTTGGATGTTACGATTCCGTCTTCTAACGTAATCGGTGCTGGTTATATTGCGGGGCCACAAGGTAAGCAAGGTCCTCCAGGTCCACAGGGGCCGCAAGGAGAACCTGGTCCAACTGGTCCCAAAGGCGATAAAGGCGATCCCTTTAAATTCAGCGATTTTACTCAAGAACAGCTCGAGTCTCTTAAAGTAACGACAGCTGGTACATCTGTACCGGGCCCTCAAGGACCTCAAGGAAAACCATTTACTTATGACATGTTTACTCCAGAACAGCTTGAATCACTTAAGGGGCCAAAGGGTGATCCCGGCCCTCGTGGTGCTGATGGTGACATTGGTCCTATGGGTCCTCGTGGTATGCAAGGCGAACAGGGTCCAGCTGGTCCGCAAGGTATACCTGGTGTAGCCGGTGCTCAAGGCATCCCTGGCCCAAAAGGAGATCCAGGCGAAAGAGGCCCTCAAGGTGAACGTGGACCAAAAGGTGATCCTGGTCCTATGGGTCCTCGTGGAGAAGTCGGTCTTCCAGGTCCTATGGGGCCGCAAGGTGAAAGAGGGTTACAAGGTATCCCTGGTCCTAAAGGTGATAAGGGCGATCCTTTTAGATTTAGTGATTTTACAGCTGAACAGTTAGCACAACTTAAAGGTCCTAAAGGTGATCCAGGTCCAGCTGGTACTGGTGGTAGCGGTAGCGTCGATTTATCCGCTTACGCGACAAAAGCCGATGCCGACAATGCATATCTAAAGAAAACAGATTTTAAGTCATATCTTACTATGATGACTGACCCTAAATATGTATTAAAGTCTGAAATAAGTACATATATACCGGCCGGTAGTGGTAATGCATCTGGTAGCGGAAACGTCGACCTTAGTGCTTATACAACTAAAAAAGATGCCGATAATCTTTATTTAAAAAAGGTAGATTTAAAAAACTACCTAATAATGCTAGGAGACCCTAGATTTGCATTAAAGACAGAGTTAAATAATTATTTATCTAAAACAGATGCTAACAATAACTACGCACAAAAAGGCTGGTCCGCTCAAACATTTGCCTATAAAGGTGACTTAGGCGGATATATTAAAAAATCCGAGATTGCTCAGTATGCGTTAACACCTGGCGATGCATCTACTCGATACGTTAATAATATTCAAGCTCATAGTTTTGCTAATAATGCAGATTTAGCTAATTATGTTCCTAAAGCACAATACAATAAAGATATTGCTGATTTAACAGCACGTATTAAAGCATTAGAAAGTAAATAGGAGTTAAATAATGAATAATATTAGATTCGGCGGCATCCCTTATCTACATCTCGACGTGTATCAAGGACACGATCATGTGTTTAATATTCAAGTCGAAGATGATAGTACTAAGGAGATCATCCGCTATCAAGAAGGAACGTTGACTTGTAAGGTACGTCGTAATAATCCTCAGGGCGGCGTCGTACTTACATTAACTCCAGTATTTAATAACGATACGAACTGTGTCGATCTTTTATTTAACAGTGAAGATACCACGACTATCGTCTTCTCTTACGATAACATCATGGAGGAAACATTCTACTACGATATTCGTCTCGATCATAATGAAAAGGATGAAGTCGTTTGTTATGGTGATATCACTATGAAAGCTGGGTGCAGTCAATGATCAAATTAAATCGTGGCCACGATAAGAATATTGTATTATCTAAAGAAGCCCTCAAGGAAATCCGTGGTTTATCGGCATACGAAATCGCTAAACAAGAAGGTTTTACTGGTACCGTCGATGAATGGTTAGCATCGCTTAAAGGTGCTAAAGGCGATAAAGGTGATACGTTTAAACTATCTGATTTATCTCCGGAAGAATTAGCTACGATTAAAGGACCTCGTGGTGAGACTGGTTATACTGGTCCTCAAGGCTTAACGGGTCCTCGTGGTGAACAAGGCCCGAAAGGTAACGATGGACCGCAAGGTCCAGCGGGTCCTCAAGGTCCAAAGGGCGAACAAGGTGTACAAGGTACACAAGGTATTCAAGGCCCTCAAGGTCCTCGTGGTATTCAAGGTAAAGACGGTAAATCATTTACGTTAACTCATACGTACTCTACGATCGATAAAATGAATGCCGATATCGATAACATCCTCGAAGATGAATTTGTCGCTATTACCGATGGACATATCTTCATGAAGGATAACGGTGTACTTATCGAAGTATTAAATATTAAAGGTCCTCAAGGTGATCCTGGTCCTCAAGGTATTGTCGGTCCTAAAGGCGATATCGGTCCTCGTGGTGAACAAGGACCAGTAGGTCCGAAGGGCGATGCTTTTAAGTTTAGTGACTTTACGACAGAACAGCTTGAATCTATTAAAGGCCCGAAGGGAGATGTCGGCCCAGAAGGTCCACAAGGTCCTCGTGGCTTACAAGGCCCCGAAGGTCAACGTGGTCCTCAAGGTGAACGTGGCCCGATCGGTCCTCAAGGTATCCCTGGCTTAACTGGCCCAGAAGGCCAAAAGGGCGATAAAGGTGAAACTGGTCCTATCGGTAGAGCATTTACATATGCCGATTTTACTCCAGAACAATTAAAAGGCTTAACCGGCCCTAAAGGTGATCGTGGTGAGAAGGGTGACCGTGGTGAAGGTTTCGATATCTTTAAAACATATCCTTCCGTAGTTGCTATGAATAACGATTTAAATAATATTCCGTTAAATAAATTAGTTATGATTAGTAGCTCTGTTAACGACGAAGATAATGCTAAAGTTTATTTAAAAGAAGCGTCCGGCCTCAAATTCTTTATCGACCTAAGTGGTGCTCAAGGTATCCAAGGCCCGCAAGGCATACAAGGTCCACAAGGCAAACCTTTCTTATACTCCGATTTTACAGCTGCTCAGCTACAAGGTCTTAAAGGTCCTAAAGGCGATCGTGGCGAAGCCGGTCCTCAAGGTCCTCGTGGTGAACAAGGCTTAACTGGTCCGACTGGTCCGCAAGGTCCTATTGGTCGAGCATTTACGTATAGCGACTTCACTCAAGAACAATTAAATGGGTTACGAGGTCCACAAGGTATTCAAGGTGCTCAAGGTCTACAAGGTCAGAAGGGCGATAAGGGTGAACGTGGCGATCAAGGTCTATCTCCTAATTTTACATTCTCTCTCGAAGAAAATGGCGATTTATTTGTCGACATTAACTACGGAGCTTCACCAGCTACTCCGAACACTACATCTGCTGCTACTAAGACATACGATGTCGTATGGGGAATAGCTCAAGCCGGTGCTCCTGGTCCTATTCGTGGTTATCTCGAATATAGTGCATTAAGTGGCTTCGGTAAGCTTCACCTCGATATGAAAGTAACCGGGAATGGATCGGGTAACGGTGGCGTGTTATGTACGCTTCCTAACGATGCTCCTGTTCCGACTCGTTTATTAGAAGTATCTGTCGATGCTAATAATAATAGTGTCTATGTAGAACCTAATAGTCGCTATGTTAAAGGCTGGGGTGTTGCCGGTAACAATAAACGTTACATTTTGGATATCGTAGGTTTCTGGAAGGAGATTTAAATAATGGCAAGAATTAGATTAGGCAATCTTAAAGGTCCGAAGGGCGACAAAGGCGATCCAGGTCCTCGTGGTCCACAAGGTATTCAAGGCCCTCCTGGTACCGCTGAAAATATTGATTTAACTCCTTTCGTTAAGAAAACCGAGAATACGACTCTTACCGGCCAGTATACTTTTACTAATAATACGCCGATTAAATTAAATGGCTACAACCTTGTATCTGAGAATAATCGTGTATTATTTAAAAACGCGTCTAATAACAATGTGTTTGCTTTCGATAACGATACGATCACTCATAACGATAAGTCTTTATTAACACAAGATAAGGCCAATACGTTATATGCTCCTATCGGCGATTACGCATTACGTACAGCACTTAATTCGTATGCTACTAAGGATGAGTTAACTAGTTATGCGAGTAAGCAATTCGTTACCTACGGTTTAAAAAGTTATTTAACTAAAACCGATGCCGATACTACTTACGCTAAGAAAACAGATATCGGCAATGCTTTAACGCTTACCCAAGCTAACGATGCTTATGTATCTAAGGCTGGTACTAATAACGTAACCGGTACGATTAATATTAGCCAGACAGCCGGTCTTACCTTAGCTAACCATATCTTAGAGTCTAACCCGACTAACCTCGTTATTAAGAATAAAGCTAACCAACCTATTCTTACGATATATCCTTCCGTAGCCTATCTTAATGGTCGTGAAGTCCTTAACCAATTTAAGGCCGATCAGTTATATGCTTCTAAATCAGCATTAAGTGGTTATTTAACAACAGATAATGCTAATAGTACTTATTTGAGTAAAACCGATGCAGATACTACGTATGCTAAGAAGACCGATTTAAGTGGCTATGCTACTACAGCTAGTTTAAATGGTTATGCGACTACATCTAGTTTATCTAACTATGTAACTACAGCTAATGCTAATACTATTTATTTGAGTAAAAACGATGCTTCTAGTACATATGCAACAAAGGCTAACTTAAATGATTATATGACAACGGCTAACGCAAGTACTACTTATTTATCTAAAACCGATGCAGCTAATACGTATGCTACTAAAACAAGTCTTAATTCTTATGCTACTACAGCTAGTCTTAATAGTTATTTAACAACGGCTAATGCTAATACTACTTACTTATCTAAAAATGACGCATCTAGTACGTATGCTACTAAAGCTAACTTAAATAGCTACGTAACGACTACTCAATATAATAACGATATGAATTCATTATTGACGGCATTAAGAAACGTTAATAATTAAAGGAGAATACTATATGGCAATACAAGATCTAATAAACGAAGTAAATAGTATTCAAACTAAAAAACAAGCTATTAAAGAAGCTATTACGGCTAAAGGTGTTACCTCGGAAGGTAAATTAAGCAAATTTGCCGACGAAATTAAGCAAATTACAACCAGAGAGCCCGACTGGTACATCGTTAATAAGTTCCGTTATGAGAACGGTAACGAAGCTTTATATGTTAGGACTAGCGATAAAGATGCCGCGAGAGCTAAAAAATATCAGATGGTCGAAATCGGTGGTGGCGTTACTAAAAGTAATAGTATTAGCAATAGTTTTAATTATGGTTATAATGACGACTTAGGTATCACTAACGGAACTTACTTCTCGAGAGAGGCTGCTTATCGTAGCTTTACCACGATAGAAAGTTCTAGTGTCGTATTCGACGGCCATAACGATAACCTTAAATTAAGCCTTCAAGGCGGTAAAGATATTGTGTTTAACGACGTTAATGCTTATAACTGGTTAAAAGGCTATAGAAACCAACCTCTAGCCGACTACAATACTCTTTATCTAAAATCTGACGGTATAAATAATGAAGGAACAGCTAAGACTTTAAAAGACTTTTTAGCCTCATCTAACGAAACCAGAATATCGACACTAGGAGAATATGGACAAAATCCGTTATTACTAATAGACTCATCTATCATGATTCAAGCGATGAATCTTAGAGCAATGCCTAACATAGGCTTTGTTTCCTATTCTGATAAGACAGTCGATACTATTTCTTTAATACCAGTATCTTATACAAATACTACTAGTAATGTTTCATTCTATAAAGATAAGGAACAATTGTATGACAACTTGTCTCCAGGTAACTATATTCACTTATACGTAAGGAGTTCTTTCTCATTAATCGTATTCGTTAGTATAAACTTTGTTATCGATAGTAATAATCAGAAACATAAAAATATCGAAGTGTATATCTACAACATCGCTAAAGCAAATGGCGGTACAATAAGCTTTTTCAAAATCATAGATAAGCCATTCGAATTGTATTTAACCTTTTCTAACCAAGCACGACAACAATTACAACAAGCTACTAATATTAAAATCTTTAGAAAACAAGTATTAGCAGCTAACGGTACTCCAGAAGCTAGAGCAAGTAACTTCTTAACTGGCCAAGATGCATTGCTACAGGTAAATACTAAAAAAATTACTTCTAGCGAACATCTTGATAATACAACTATTAATTTGTTCAGAAAAGACAATAAAGATTACATTGCTGTTGTTAGATACAACTTTAATAAAATTTATGGAAACTATATATCTACAACTTTAGTCAATGATGCACTTTCTGGTGCAAAAATAACTGGTTTTATTCGTCTTAACGATGATTCTAATACTATATTCCCTATTGAATTAGAAAATGCTACGCAAGGAGTATTTAGTGACACTAAATTAACAAAATATTCTATTTACAATAGAGCAGCTGCTATTTCCCCTAATGGGACACCTAATAACAACAAAATGGTAGTTTTTATTAGCGACAGTAAAAACGCTGACAATATTCAAGCTTTCTATGTAAAAAAAGGTGCAGCTTATATCACAAATGATATGTTAAGTACTACTCCTAAAAATACTCAACTATATTTAACTTCAGATGCCGAAACACAAAAATATTTAACGACTAAGCCTTTAGCTAATATCTGGACTGAAATTCAAGATGTATTAGCTCATAAAGAAGACTATGAAGCTTATAACGAAGAATAAGGAGGCCATATGACAACATCAGAAATTATTATGTCTGTTATCGGGATTATAACGTTAGTCGGTGGCTTCCTTAAAGCTATCCATAGTATCGAAGAAAGCCAGTCCGATCGTAAAGCCTTCGAAAAGAAGACTTTAGCGATTCTCGAGAATATCAATATTCAATATCAAGAATTGCAAAAACAGATCGAGGCTTCGAGAGAAGATAGACGTGCACTCGATCGTAGAATCTCGATAGTAGAAGAATCTGCTAAATTAAGTCATTCTCGTATCGATGCACTTAGCGATAAACTCGAAGCCCTTCGAGATAAAATTAAATAATTTAAATAAAGGAGCTCTTTATGGGGCTCCTTTTATCGTGAGGTTTACATGATCAACAACGATAAACTTCAAGCTATCGTCCAAATTCTGGCTGTCGGCGGTCTCGTTATAGCGCTTATTATGTCGATACTATACGACAGAACAGAATTATCGACGAATATAGCAAGTGGTCTAGTCGGCTTCATTGGTGGAGCCGCAGTTATACGAAAAGGAGAAGACAAATGGCATTAGGCGATTTAAGTGCATCTTATGAATCTAACGGCAATCCAGGCTGTGTTAGTACTGGATGCGGTGATTTAGGCGGTATTAGTTACGGTGCGTATCAGTTGGCCAGCGCAGCCGGTAGTGTCGATGCATTCCTAGAATGGGGCATTAATCAAGGCGGCTTTTATGCTGATTATGCAAATAGCTTAAATCAGTACGACGTTAATACCGATGCTTTTATTAATCAGTGGAAAGAGTTGGCGGAAGCCGACTCTCAAGGTTTCTTAAAGATGCAGCACGATTATATCAAAAGTGAATACTATGATAAGGCATGTCGATATTTAGCTAACGAAGGTTTCCATGCCGATAACCATTCCGATGCTTTAAAAGACGTAATTTGGTCCAGAGCTGTACAATATGGCCCGGGCAACGTAGTCGATTTATTTAACGAGGCTCTAAGATATGTACCTGGCTATACTGAAGAATGGAACTTATCCTGGGTCGATGCTTTACGTTTCGATTATGATT
>ENA-OWMB01000211-OWMB01000211.1-metagenome-genome-assembly--contig:-NODE-211-length-25000-cov-34.256164_pt1 | contig 25000 bp, 25 predicted proteins | sample MGYA00245353_ERZ651112 | MGnify/ENA primary metagenome ERZ651112 (study PRJEB26857, sample SAMEA4031773) | metagenome | biome: human; feature: oral; material: saliva | place: Philippines | collected 2014...
GCAACCGCCGTCCGCCCAGAGACGGGGTGAATGCGCTGTTGTCGTTTGTGTACAGCATTTTAGGTAAGGATATCAGTGGCGCGCTGCAAGGCGTGGGGTTGGACCCTCAGGTGGGCTTTTTGCATGCCGACCGACCGGGGCGCGATAGTTTGGCGCAGGATATTTTGGAAGAATTCCGCGCGTGGTCGGCAGACAGGTTGGTGTTGTCGCTGATTAACCGAGGACAAATCAAACCGCAGGATTTTGTTACCGAGGCGAGTGGCGCGGTGAGCCTGAAGGCCGATGCGCGTAAGCTCTTGTTCCAAGCTTTGCAGGCGAAGAAGCAGGAGAAAATCGTTCATCCGTTTTTAGGCGAGGAAGTGGAAATCGGGCTGCTGCCGTATATTCAGGCCATGCTGTTGGCGCGGCACTTGCGCGGAGATTTAGCGGAATATCCGCCGTTTTTGATGAGATAAACTATGTTAATGCTGATTACTTACGACATTTCTTTTGACGATCCAAACGGGCGAGCACGATTGCGCCGCATCGCAAAACATTGCTTAGATTACGGCGTGCGGGCGCAATATTCGGTATTTGAATGTGATGTCACGCCCGACCAGTGGGTCATATTGAAAAACAAACTGTTGGAAACCTACGACCCCACATGTGACAGTCTGCGTTTTTATCATTTAGGCAGTAAATGGCGTAATAAAGTGGAACATCATGGCGCAAAACCGGCTGTTGATATATTTAAAGATATACTTGTCATTTAGTTCGCTAACCTATTGTTCTCATTAAAACCCTGATGGGATAGCGATCCTTATTTTCTTTAACAATTTGAATAAGTTAATAATTTGTGTAACAACTAAATGTTAGTTATACTTCCTGATACTCCTTATATTTTAAAGGATAGCGAAATACAGTAAATAACTTACTGATTTTTATCATCTTTTTATATAGGGAGCAGCCGCCTTCGGGCGGCTGTGTGTTGAAACCTCAATCTGCATTAAGGTCTGTATGGCAATCCGATGCAGCCGCCTTCGGGCGGCTGTGTGTTGAAACCACGTCGTTATTTTCTTTTGAACCAGTCATGGCAGGCAGCCGCCTTCGGGCGGCTGTGTGTTGAAACTCGTCAAGCAAAAAACCTGACGAATTTGTCAGAAGCAGCCGCCTTCGGGCGGCTGTGTGTTGAAACTACTATCTTCAGTGTTTGAATTAGGGTTAAAAAGCAGCCGCCTTCGGGCGGCTGTGTGTTGAAACTGATACATTGGAAATCTTTGGTCTATGAATTTACGCAGCCGCCTTCGGGCGGCTGTGTGTTGAAACTACGAATTATTTGAGCATAAACGGATAAATTACGAGGCAGCCGCCTTCGGGCGGCTGTGTGTTGAAACACTTGCTTGTAAAACATTCGGCAACCACGTTAAGCAGCCGCCTTCGGGCGGCTGTGTGTTGAAACTCTTTACGCATTACGTTTAGAGCTACAACAAAAAGGCAGCCGCCTTCGGGCGGCTGTGTGTTGAAACTCGTAATCTTATGAGTAAGAGAACAGAAACAATGCGCAGCCGCCTTCGGGCGGCTGTGTGTTGAAACTAAATCGTCAAGTTGAATATCAGGTGTTTTTAAACCGCAGCCGCCTTCGGGCGGCTGTGTGTTGAAACCTACTATTATTATTGACAAGTTGCACAAACAAAGTGCAGCCGCCTTCGGGCGGCTGTGTGTTGAAACCTCAAGCTCTAAAGCCCTACGATGTTCTCTAACTCGCAGCCGCCTTCGGGCGGCTGTGTGTTGAAACAACTCGCACATTACCGTTACTGCCCCAATAAGCACGCAGCCGCCTTCGGGCGGCTGTGTGTTGAAACCATTGATTAGGCGGTTAATCCCTTTTGAAATACCCGCAGCCGCCTTCGGGCGGCTGTGTGTTGAAACTTTTTTATCGGAATGGAAAACAATAACCCTTATCGCAGCCGCCTTCGGGCGGCTGTGTGTTGAAACTATATATTGCTAGCTCAATATTCATTGTATTTGGTGCAGCCGCCTTCGGGCGGCTGTGTGTTGAAACGAGGTGGTTATGGTAAACGTTAAATTTTATGGTGCGCAGCCGCCTTCGGGCGGCTGTGTGTTGAAACTTTTTCAATACGAGTTTTTGTTTCTTCGGCAACTGCAGCCGCCTTCGGGCGGCTGTGTGTTGAAACTTTAGGTGAAAGTGGTATCAACACAACTAGCGATATGCAGCCGCCTTCGGGCGGCTGTGTGTTGAAACACAATCATTAGAGTAACTAGGCAACGTTCCATTTGCAGCCGCCTTCGGGCGGCTGTGTGTTGAAACGTATGCTTTAGCATACTGCAGTGCTTGCTTTATAGCAGCCGCCTTCGGGCGGCTGTGTGTTGAAACTGAATACGTTTAACAAATATGTAGTTATCATAGGGCAGCCGCCTTCGGGCGGCTGTGTGTTGAAACCATCTAAAGGTGGCTTTATATACACCCTCTTTAAGCAGCCGCCTTCGGGCGGCTGTGTGTTGAAACTCACGATCAAACCCTTCATTTTTTAAGGCTTTCATGCAGCCGCCTTCGGGCGGCTGTGTGTTGAAACCGTCATATAGCGATCACGCGCGTAAGAAGTTACCCGCAGCCGCCTTCGGGCGGCTGTGTGTTGAAACTTCAATAACAACAGTTGTGATACGTTTTTGTTGGCAGCCGCCTTCGAGCGGCTGTGTGTTGAAACCGTATGAATGGGCTTTATCTGAATTAGTCAAAGCGCAGCCGCCTTCGAGCGGCTGTGTGTTGAAACGGTATAGCGCTCTGGCAACTCGCATAAGTCCAAGCAGCCGCCTTCGAGCGGCTGTGTGTTGAAACTTTATATCTTGCTCGCATCCAATCAATATGGGAAAGCAGCCGCCTTCGAGCGGCTGTGTGTTGAAACTTGCCGTTCTTGTTCTGCGCGGTTGTTGCGACTGAGCAGCCGCCTTCGAGCGGCTGTGTGTTGAAACTTTGAGTAATGTCGAGCGTGCAAAGTTTGTCTCGCGCAGCCGCCTTCGGGCGGCTGTGTGTTGAAACTTGCCGATCAAGAGAAATTAAAAGCAATGTTTGATGCAGCCACCTTCGGGTGGCTATTTTTACTTAATTGATTAAGAAAGGAAAAACTATCTATATTTATTCCCCATACCCTTCACAAATTGCTTGCCAATCGGTTTCATTAAAATGAATACCTAAGCGGGTTTGCTCTTTGTGAAAAGAGCGAAGAAGGCGGTTGAGGTTGTCTTTTTTCCAAGCATCATTGGGGTGAATTTTACATTTGTCAAAATCAATCAGCCAACATTGACCTTTCTCATCAAGCAAGATGTTATGAATATTTAGATCAGTATGGCAAACTTGGCGATCATGCATTGCGCGAATGACCTTTCCAATTTGATGATATTGCGCAAGAGGAAGAGGAGCTTGTTGTAACAATTTGCTTAGATCTTGCGTGTTAGGAATCTTTTCAATCATAATTTCTGCACGATAATAGCAGTGATGTTTTTCAATTTGAAAAGCAATAGGCTGTGGAACAGGTAGCCCCCATTGGTGCATTTGTTTAAGTAAATCAAACTCTTGTGCTGCACGTGTTTGAGCGAAAGACAGGAACCAATACTGATCTTTAACCAACTTACCAAATAATCCACCTCGATAATAATGACGTAAAACGATATCTCGCCCTAATTCGTGTTGTGCATTTAAAAACCAAGTAATACCGCGCCCTTTTGAATAGCCTAACAAGCGGTCAGATTTTTCAAAATTTTTGCAAGCGAAGAGTTGTTCGATAAATGGCTGTTCGGCGGTGGGGACTAAATCTGAATTAAAGTGCGTGTAAATCATATTGTTAATGTTATCTAAGCTGAATGAGCGCATTTTAGTGCTATTTTTTTTGATGTCAATTTGCTAGAATTCCGCTCTCAAATTTAGAGGAACCCGAATGAATATTATCTCCACTGAGGCGCAAAAAGTTCGCCAAGCATTGTTGGCTAAGGGCATTGAAACCCCAACAGTTGAATTAACTCAAGATAAAGATACTCGTCGTGCAGAAATTCAATCTCATATGCGACAGGTAATGGAATTACTTGGGCTGGATTTAACAGATGACAGTTTGGAAGAAACGCCACATCGCCTTGCAAAAATGTATGTTGATGAGATTTTCAGTGGGTTAGATTATGCAACATTCCCGAAAATTACGAATATTGAAAATCGCATGAAAGTAAGCGAAATGGTGTTGGTTGATGATATTACTTTAACTTCTACCTGCGAGCATCATTTTGTGACGATTGATGGTAAAGTTGCGGTGGCATATTACCCGAAAAAATGGGTGATTGGGCTGTCTAAAATTAACCGTGTGGTGCAATTTTTTGCACAACGCCCGCAGGTTCAAGAGCGTTTTACTGAACAGATTCTTACTGCATTTCAAACGATTTTAGAAACCGACGATGTTGCAGTTTATGTCAAAGCAACACACTTTTGTGTGAAATGTCGCGGGGTAAAAGATACCAACAGTTATACGGTAACCTCAGCATTCGGTGGTGTCTTCTTAGATGATCGAGAAACCCGCAAAGAATTTCTCCAGTTAATTCAAAAATAATTTTGCAAGCGGTCTGATTTCGTTAAAAAATGACTAAATTCGACCGCTTGTTCGTTAGATAAAGATGAAAATAGCATTAGGCATAGAATATGATGGCGCGCGTTATTTTGGTTGGCAACGCCAAGATGAGGTTGAAAGCGTACAACAAACATTAGAAACGGCACTTTCAAAGGTGGCCAATGCACACGTTGAGGTATTTTGTGCAGGTCGAACCGATTCAGGTGTGCATGGTACAGGACAGGTGGTGCATTTTGAAACTGATGCGATTCGTCCAATGCAAGCTTGGTGTTTTGGTACAAATGCTAATTTGCCAGATGATATTGCCGTGAAATGGGCGGTAGAAGTAGATGATTCATTTCATGCAAGATTTAGCGCAACGGCAAGACGTTATCGTTATATTATTCTAAATCAAAAATTACGCTCAGCCATTTTACCTAAAGGGGTATCGCATTATCATGTCGATTTAGATCATGAAAAAATGCATGAGGCAGGGCAGTATCTATTAGGTGAAAATGATTTTACCTCTTTTCGTGCTGCGAAATGTCAATCACATACGCCGTGGCGAAATGTACACCATCTTCAGGTAAGCCGCCGTCAGAATTATATTATTGTCGATATTCAAGCCAATGCTTTTGTTCATCATATGGTCAGAAATATTGTTGGCAGTTTAATTGAGGTAGGTCAAGGTAAACAACCGCCTATTTGGATAAAATGGCTACTCGAGCAAAAGGATAGAACATTAGCAGCACCAACGGCAAAAGCTGAAGGGTTGTATTTAGTGGATGTGATTTATCCTGAACATTTCGGCTTACCACATAGTTCACTCGGCCCGTTATTTTTGCCTGATGAAGCATAAAAAAACAGCTAATTAAGTAAACTCAATTAGCTGTTAATCAATTAGTTTAATGAGAAATTAATGTTCTTTTTTCTCTTTTAAGCGAATCAGTTGAGATTCTAATTTGGTTTGTACTTCATTGATTGCCGTATAGAGATCAGCATGCGTTGCTTTTGCAACTAAATCACCTAATGGAGAACCGATAGTTGCTTCTACTTCATAGTCATTAGGTTGTTTATGAATCATAAAGTGCGGATTGATAAGCTGGGTATGGAATTTATCCAGTTTTGCCAAACGATCTTCAATATGACTACGAATAGCAGGGGTAATGTCCATTTGTTTACTAGAGATATTGAGTGTCATAATGTTGCCCTCTTTATGATTAGGTTGTGTTTTGGTTTAGTTTTAAAGTATGCTTTTCATAAGAAAATATCAAGGCTGATTACTGAATAAAAGTGAATTTTGTGATCTAGTTAACATTTTTAAATGCCCTTAGCCGATAATCTAAACAAAAAGAGGGAATAATGGACAGTAAGAGTAAATTTCCGCCATTTCAATGGCGTTTTCTTCATCCTCGTTATTGGGGATTATGGATTGGATTAGGTTTTTTCCGTTTACTACTTTGCCTACCTTATCCAGTATTAGTCTTTATTGGTAAAGGATTAGGCAAGATCTTTGCTGTATTAGGATTTGGTAAACGCCGTATTCGTATTGCGCGCCGTAATCTTGAACTTTGTTTTCCGCATTATAGTGAAGCAGAAATTGATCGTCTGATCGACCAAAATATTGAATCTGTCGGCATGGCGATTATTGAAACTGGGATGGCTTGGTTTTGGTCCGATAAACGTATTCTTAAATGGTCTCGTATTGAAGGGTTGGAGCATTTAAAAAATCAATCTGAAGGAACAGGGATTATTTTTGTGGGTGTCCATTTTTTAACACTAGAATTAGGTGCAAGAATTGTTGGGTTACATCATCAAGGAATAGGTGTGTATCGCCCTAACGATAATCCGTTATTAGATTGGATTCAATTTTGCGGACGAGTGCGTTCAAATAAAGCGATGTTAGATAGAAAAGATCTGCGTGGCATGATTAAAGCGTTGAAAAAAGGCGAAACCATTTGGTATGCACCGGATCATGATTATGGGCGTAAAAATAGCGTGTTTGTTCCGTTTTTTGCAGTAAAGGATGCGTGTACAACCACTGGCAGTTATATGCTACTGCGTTCAGCACCCAATAGCGTAGTGGTGCCATTCTCTCCAATTCGTCATGCGGATTATTCTGGCTATACAGTAAAAATTTCCCCAATGGTTGATTTTAGCGATTGCCAAAATGAATATGATACGGCTATAAAAATGAATCAGCTCGTTGAGCAAGAAATTTTACAAGCACCAAGCCAATATATGTGGCTGCATCGACGCTTTAAAACCAGACTAGATATGGATTCACCAAGTCTTTACGATTAAAAATTTAGCACATCAATGTTAATTGATGTTTGAAAAGCATTTTTTAATAAAAAATACTTGCATATTTCAAATGAATTGCGCAAGCTATTGAACACACAAGCATCATAAAAAGAGGAAAATATTATGTCTATGCCTTTATTTCATGGCAGTATTGTTGCACTCGTTACGCCAATGACACATGGTGAAGTAAACTACACAGAATTAAAAAATTTAGTAGATTATCATGTAAAATCAGGTACGCACGCGATTGTCTCAGTGGGAACAACCGGAGAATCAACTACTTTAAGCATTGATGAAAATGTAAAAGTGATTAAAAAAACCGTTGAATTTGCTGATGGACGAATTCCAGTGATTGCAGGTACTGGCTCTAATGCAACAAGCGAAGCTATCACGCTCACTAAATTATTAACAAATTCGGGCGTTGCGGGTTGTTTAAGTGTTGTGCCTTACTACAATAAACCAACCCAAGAAGGTATGTATCTGCATTATAAAGCAATTGCGGAATCAACAGATTTACCTCAAATTTTATATAACGTACCAGGACGTACCGGTAGCGATTTAAAACCAGAAACAATTGGTCGTTTATCTAAAATCGAAAATATTGTGGGCGTTAAAGAAGCGACGGGTGATTTAAGTCGCTTATCGCTGATTAAGCAACTTGCAGGCGAAGATTTTATTTTCTTAAGCGGTGATGATGCAACCGGACTAGAGGCAATGAAATTAGGTGCTCAAGGCGTGATTTCTGTTACGAATAACGTTGCCGCAGCTGATATGGCAAAAATGTGTGAACTTGCATTGGCGGGTAAATTTGAAGAAGCAGATGCTATTAACCAGCGTTTAATGGCACTTCATCACGATTTGTTTATTGAAGCGAACCCAATTCCAGTTAAATGGGCAGCTTATAAATTAGGGTTAATTAGTGAACCGAATTTACGCTTGCCATTAACTACTTTATCAGAATCAGCACAACCAGTGGTATTAAAAGCATTACAACAAGCTGGATTGATTTAGTCTTTTTCAACATAAAAGCTCAATATGGATAATATTGAGCTTTTTTTGCATTTTCTTGGTACAATCAGGCATAACTTCGCGAACAAGAGGTTAAAATGTTACAATTTTTTGCAAATATTTAATTAGATTCCTCAATGAAATCACTAATACCTTTTCTTTCTTTATACCGTACCCACTGGGGGCGTTTACTTCTCGGCGTTATTTTAGCGATTACCAGCCTTTCTGCTAGCATCGGTTTGTTAAGTCTATCTGGTTGGTTCCTTGCCGCTTCTTTTCTTGCTGGTTCTGCACTGATTTTTAACTTCTTTTACCCATCTTCTGGTGTACGTGGCTTAGCGATTGGCCGAACAATTTCTCGTTATTTTGAACGTTTAGTGACTCATGATGCGACTTTTAGAGTGCTCGCTAATTTACGCGTGACTATCTTTAAAAAATTGATTCCATTAAGTCCAAGTGGATTAAAGCGTTATCGTAATAGCGAATTATTGAATCGCTTAGTGGCTGATGTAGATACGTTAGATACGCTTTATTTAAATTTGGTTACGCCATTTGTGAGTGCCTTAATGGTGATTGCCTTTATGGCTATTGGCATTTTTTTTGTTTCTGGCTTACTTGCAGTTATTATTTGCGGAACGTTATTAGCCTTATTAGCGATTTTTCCGACCATTTTTTATCATTTAGGCAGAAAATTAGGACAGAATACCGTACAAAGTCGTGCGCAATATCGTGCACAGTTTATTGAATGGATTCAATTACACGCAGAATTCTTGTTATTTGGTTTAGTGCCAGAAATGACATCAAAACTGCAAAAAACTGAAGAACAATGGTTAGAACAGCAAAGTAAAGAGAGTCATCTCACAGGCCTATCAAATGCTTTATTAGTTTTTTCAAATGGCATCTTGTTGTGCGTGGTTATCTATTTAATTTCTAGTGCGATTCATGCGCCAACGGCAGATTATCCACAAGCGTTAATTGCGTTAGTAATTTTCTGTGTGATGGCATCAACCGAAATTTTAATGCCGATTGGCGTGGCGTTTTTACACTTAGGTCAAGTCATTGCTGCGGCTGAGCGTCTTAATGAAATTACTGAACAACCCGCACAAGTGAGCTTTAATGGTTCAGCAACTTGGCAAGAAGTTGTATTAAATCAGCCCTTAATTGAATTTGATTCAGTTTCATTTGGCTATCCAATGCAATCAGAAATGGCAACTAAATCGGTCTCTTTATCCATTAAAGCAGGTGAGAAAATTGCGATTGTAGGAAAAACGGGAAGTGGAAAATCCACCTTATTCCAACTGCTTAATCGAAATTATGCACCTACAAGCGGTCGAATTTTGTTGAATCATTGCGAAATTGCGGATTATTCGGAAGCTGTGTTACGTCAACATTTAGTCACATTAAGCCAGCGTGTGCATATTTTTAATGCCTCATTAAAGCAAAACTTATTGATGGGGAATCCGACTGCTTCAGATGCACAATTACTTGAAGTGTTAGAAACGGTTGGTTTAGCTTATTTGAGCGAAGAGGGGCTATCTCTTTGGTTAGGCGAAGGTGGTCGACCGTTATCTGGCGGAGAGCAACGTCGTTTAGGGTTAGCACGAGTGTTATTAAGTCAAGCTGATGTGATCTTATTAGATGAACCAACAGAAGGGTTAGATCGTGAAACCGAGCAGCTAATTTTACGATTGATTTTATCGCATTGTGCAAATAAAACCCTATTGATGATTACACATCGCTTAAAAGGTTTATCTGAGTTTGATCGTATTTATCAGATAGATAATGGACGATTAGTCAATTAACCTGTTGTACAACCTTAATTTAAAAGAAAACGAAAAAATGGTATATTTTCACGAAATTGTGAAATGGTAGTATATGGCAAATTATTCAGAAATTAGTATAGCTTATGCAGGTGTCTGCCAAGCTGCAAAATTAGTGCAAGAGTTAGCACATACTGGCCAAGTAGAACAGAAAGAGGCTTTTGAAACTTTAATTAAAAGTTTATTGGTTACCTCCCCAGAATCTACGCTTAACGTTTATAGTGATAGCCTTGCTAATTTAAAAGTAGGCTTTGAAACTGCTATGGCGCAACTTAGCAGTGGCCAAGGTAAGCTAGATACTGAAATCGGGCGTTATTGGATTAGCTTATTAGCGCTTGGGCGTAAATTGAATCAAAATAGTGACGCAAAAACACAGTTAGCACAGCGTTTGCAGCAAATTAAACGTCAGCTTTCACTTTATGATGATAATGTGATGGCAGATCAAATGATTGCAAATTTAGCTGCTATTTATAGTGATATTATCAGCCCGCTTGGACAAAAAATTCACGTCTTTGGATTACAAGATTATTTAGTTCGCCCAGACATTCAACACAAAATTCGCGCGGTATTATTAGCCGGTATTCGTTCAGCGATTTTATGGCAGCAAGTGGGCGGTACCCGTTGGCAATTTTTATTTTCACGCCGTAAAATTTTTGACCATGCACGTGAACATTTTCAATCAATTTATTAACCATTGAATATACGGAGAAATCTTAATGGAACTGACAGCCTTAACCGCATTATCGCCAATTGATGGGCGCTATCAAGATAAAACAGCCGCGTTGCGCCCAATTTTTAGTGAATTCGGTTTATTAAAATATCGTGTGACAGTGGAAGTACGCTGGTTACAAAAACTGGCTTCGCACGCACAAATCAAAGAAGTTCCAGCTTTTTCTGAAAAAGCAAACGATTACCTTAATCAGATTGTTGCCAATTTCTCATTAGAAGACGCTAATCGAATTAAAGAAATTGAACGTACAACCAATCATGATGTAAAAGCGGTTGAATATTTCTTAAAAGAAAAATGTGAGGCGTTACCAGAATTACACGCGATAAATGAATTTATTCATTTTGCTTGCACCTCGGAAGATATCAATAATACTTCTCATGCGCTTATGCTTAAAACGGCGCGTGAAGAGGTGTTATTACCAGAATGGAAAAAAGTGATTGATGCAGTAACTGAGTTAGCAAAACGCTATCAGCATATTCCATTACTTTCTCGTACACATGGACAACCAGCTAGCCCAACGACGATTGGTAAAGAGATGGCAAACGTAGCTTATCGCCTACAACGCCAATACAAACAATTAGAAAATGTAGAAATTTTAGCGAAAATCAATGGGGCGGTAGGTAACTACAATGCGCATCTTTCGGCATATCCAGATGTTGATTGGCATACCTTTAGCCAAGAGTTTATTGAACAATCTTTAGGCGTGACTTGGAATCCATATACTACACAAATTGAACCACATGATTACATTGCTGAGTTCTTTGATTGTGTAGCTCGTTTTAATACGATCGTGATCGATTTTGACCGTGATATGTGGGGCTACATCGCATTAAATCATTTCAAACAACGTACCATTGCAGGGGAAATTGGATCTTCAACCATGCCACATAAAGTTAATCCAATCGATTTTGAAAACTCTGAAGGTAACTTAGGGTTAGCAAATGCGGTGATGACCCACTTAGGGCAAAAATTACCAATTTCTCGTTGGCAGCGTGATTTAACCGATTCTACGGTATTAAGAAATTTAGGTGTAGGATTAGGTTACGCGTTAATTGCTTATGCCTCAACCTTAAAAGGCATTAGTAAATTAGAGGTAAATGAACAGCATTTACGTGATGAGTTAAATCAAAACTGGGAAGTGTTGGCCGAACCTATTCAGACCGTAATGCGCCGTTATGGCATTGAAAAACCGTATGAAAAACTCAAAGAGTTAACACGTGGTAAACGTGTTGATGAGGCGGCAATGCGTGCCTTTATTGACAGTTTAGCTATTCCAGATGCAGAAAAAGCGCGCTTAAAAACAATGACACCGGCAACGTATATTGGGTATGCGGTTGAATTGGTTGAAAAACTATAAACCGAAATTTGTAAAATTTAATCAGAAAATGACCGCTTGTGAGCAATATAAGGCTTGCAAGCGGTCTGTTTTATTAGATAATTTACCATTATTTTAGGCAATGATTGCCGTTATCTGGAAATTGAGAAAAGCATGCAGACAAAAATCAAAACTGCCGCAATTAAATTGCAATTAACTAACGAAGCGCTTGTTCAAACAAAAGTGGAAGATAATGTAATCGCTGAAGTGCCAGTGGCTTTAGTGTATAACGGTATTTCCCATGCGGTGATGATGGCAACGCCGCAAGATTTAGAGGATTTTGCGCTTGGGTTTTCTTTAAACGAAGGCATTATTTCGAATAAATCTGAAATTTACGGCATGGATATTGTTCCTCAGTGTGAAGGGGTGGAAGTCCAAATTGAAATGGCAACCCGTTGTTTTGTTGCATTAAAAGAAAAACGCCGTGCGATGACTGGCCGAACAGGGTGCGGCATTTGTGGAGTAGAGCAGTTAGAACAGGTAAATCAAAGTCGCCAATTAGCACAAAAAAATGACCGCTTGCAACAAGTGAATCCGCATATTTTGGCAGCATGTTTAGCGCAATTAGAACAAGCTCAAACATTAGCGCAAGAAACTGGCGCGAGCCATGCTGCAGCCTTTTTCTCCTTAGACGGAAAGCTTTTGGCAATTCGAGAAGATGTGGGGCGACATGTCGCTTTAGATAAACTTATCGGTTGGTATGAAAAAGCGGAACGACCAGTTGGATTTGTCTTTGTGACTAGTCGGGCTAGTTTTGAAATGGTGCAAAAGTGTCTAGCTGTTGGCATTGAAATGCTGTGTGCCATTTCTGCAACAACGGAAATGGCGGTAAATTTAGCAAAAGAAAATCAATTTACGTTATTGGCATTTGCAAGAAAAGGGCGAGCCACAATTTATGCGGGAGAGCATCGTTTAGCGATTTAGTCCCTTTTTATCTTATATTTCGCCTTTTAGTGTTTTTCTGCTATAATTCCAACAATTTTTGGCATAAATGCCACCATTTTTTTGTTATGTTAGGAACAACGAATGTCTGAACTCAATCAACCGAATTACGATTCTTCAAGTATTAAAGTTTTACGTGGTCTGGATGCAGTAAGAAAGCGCCCAGGGATGTATATTGGTGATACCGATGACGGCACCGGTTTACATCACATGGTATTTGAAGTCGTTGATAACGCGATTGACGAAGCGTTAGCGGGTTATTGTAAAGACATTATCGTTACGATTCATTCAGATAACTCAGTTTCAGTGCAAGATGATGGCCGTGGTATTCCTGTTGGGATTCACCCAGAAGAAGGTGTGTCTGCAGCTGAAGTTATCATGACTGTACTTCACGCAGGTGGTAAATTCGATGATAACTCTTATAAAGTGTCTGGCGGTTTACACGGTGTAGGTGTTTCTGTAGTTAATGCACTTTCATCTAAATTGCAATTAACTATTCGCCGTGAAGGTCATGTTCACGAACAATTCTATAGCTTAGGTGAACCTGACGCACCATTAAGCATTATTGGTGATACTGAAAAAACAGGTACCATGGTGCGTTTTTGGCCAAGCCTAGAGATTTTCAAAAATAAAACTGATTTTGAATATAAAATCCTTTCAAAACGTTTGCGTGAACTTTCTTTCTTAAACTCTGGCGTATCTATTCGATTAGTTGATGAGCGTTCAGGGCAAGAAGAACATTTTAAATATGAAGGTGGGATTAAAGCCTATGTTGAGTATTTAAATGAAGGCAAAACGCATATTCATAATACGCCTTTCTATCTTTCTACTGAAAAAGATGGCATTGGCGTTGAAGTTTCTTTGCAATGGAACGATAGCTATAACGAAAACGTATATTGCTTTACCAATAATATTCCACAGCGTGATGGTGGTACGCACTTAGCAGGCTTCAGAGCAGCATTAACTCGTGCATTGAAAAACTACATGGATAACAGAGGTGTGCTTAAAAAAGCAGATGCGAATATTGATGCTTCAGGTGATGATGCGCGCGAAGGTCTAGTCGCAGTGATTTCTGTAAAAGTGCCTGATCCAAAATTCTCTTCACAAACAAAAGATAAATTGGTTTCTTCTGAAGTGCGTGGTGCAGTAGAAAGTACTATGAATGAAGCATTAGCAGAATATTTAGCTGAAAATCCAGATGATGCGAAAAATATCGTGACCAAAATCATTGATGCCGCACGTGCACGTGAAGCTGCGCGTAAAGCACGTGAAATGACACGCCGTAAAGGTGCGTTAGATTTAGGTGGATTACCGGGTAAATTAGCGGATTGTCAGGAAAAAGATCCAGCACTTTCAGAATTGTACTTGGTGGAGGGGGACTCTGCGGGTGGTTCGGCAAAACAAGGTCGTGATCGTAAAAACCAAGCGATTTTGCCATTGAAAGGGAAAATTTTAAATGTAGAGAAGGCACGCTTTGATAAAATGCTTTCTTCTCAAGAGGTTGCAACGTTAATTACCGCATTAGGAACGGGAATTGGTCGTGAAGATTATAACGTTGAGAAATTACGTTATCACAAAATCATTATCATGACCGATGCCGATGTCGATGGTGCGCATATTCGTACTTTATTGCTGACTTTCTTCTATCGTCAAATGCCAGAATTGATTGAAAACGGCTACATTTATATTGCGCAACCGCCACTATATAAAGTGAAAAAAGGTAAACAAGAGCGCTATATCCAAGATAATGATGAAATGGCGCAATATGAAGTTGATATTGCTTTAGAAGGTGCGGGGCTTTATGTTAGCGAAGATGCGCCAGCATTAAGTGGTGTAGCATTAGAAAGTTTAATTGGTCAGTATAATGATGTACAAAAACGTTTTGAACGTTTAGTTCGTCGCTACCCACAACCATTGCTAAATGAATTGATTTATACACCAGCACTTTCAGCTGAATTAGTGAAAGAGCAAACAAAAATGACCGCTTGGGTAGAACAATTTGTCAACGCATTAGTGTCTAAAGAAACCAGTGGCAATTTCTACCGTGGTAATCTGTTCTTCAATGCTGAGCGCCAAATTTATGAGCCAGAAGTGATTGTTACTATACATGGTATGGATACAACTTATCGTATCGATTTTAATTTCATTTCTAGCCAAGAATACCAAAGCATTGTGGCATTAGGCGAACAACTAAACGATTTGTTAACCCCAACGGCCTATGTAATGCGCGGTGAACGACGTCAAGCAATTAGCAGTTTTGCAGAAGCTTTAGACTGGTTAGTGAAAGAATCTCGTAAAGGCTTAACGATTCAGCGCTATAAAGGATTAGGTGAGATGAATCCGGAACAGTTATGGGAAACAACGATGGATCCGGTTTCGCGTAAGATGTTACAGGTAAATATTACAGATGCTATTGCGGCAGATAAATTATTTAGCACGTTAATGGGCGATGAGGTAGAGCCACGACGTGATTTCATTGAAAGCAATGCATTGTATGCACAATTAGATATTTAACAGAGAAAAGAAAGATGACGAAAGTTATCTTTCTTTTTTTTATGGGAATGTGATTTTTGGGTTAGCGATAATTTTCTTGAAAATTTGCAAAAATAGTCGTTGATTTATGTCAAGCATAACTATTTTTAATTAGATTTTTCAAAAAATTACGTTAAAATGTAAATTAGTTGAAATTTATTCATATTTATTTAAAGAGGTGATGTTATGAAACTAACGCTTTTAGGTGCAGCTGGTGGTATCGGTCAAACTTTAGCTTTGTTATTAAAGCTAAATTTACCTGCAGAATCAGAACTAGCTTTATATGATATTTCTCCAGTGACCCCAGGTGTTGCGGTGGATATTAGCCACATCCCAAGTGCTGTAAAAGTGAAAGGTTATGCTGGTGATGACTTAGATAAAGCATTAGAGGATGCACATATGGTGCTAATTACTGCAGGGCTTGCACGTAAACCAGGTATGACTCGTGCAGATCTCTTTAATATCAACGCGGGAATTATTAAAAACCTTGTAGAGAAAGTGGCGGAGATTTGTCCTAAAGCTTGTATCGGTATTGTCACGAACCCAGTAAACACTTTAGTACCGATTGCTGCACAAGTATTACGCAATAAAGGCATTTATGATAAAAGAAAGCTTTTTGGTGTAACAACCTTAGATGTTGTACGTGCGAAGAGTTTTGTTTCCGAGCTGAAACATCAAAATCCAACTACTGTTAAAGTTCCTGTTGTTGGTGGGCATTCTGGTCCAACCATTCTACCTCTCCTTTCACAAGCCCTTTCTCGTGGTTTAAAAATTGAATTAAGAAAAGAAGAAATTGAGTATTTAACTCATCGTATTCAAAATGCTGGTACAGAAGTTGTTGAAGCAAAAGCAGGTGGCGGTTCTGCGACTTTATCAATGGCTGAATCTGGTGCACGTTTTGCCATTGCAGTATTTAAAGCTCTGTTAGGTGATGGCTGTGTTCGTTATGCTTATGTTCAAACACCAGAAGGAAGTGGCTTACCAGAATTCTTTGCTTGCCAAGTACGTTTTGGCTTAGAAGGCGTAGAGGAAGTATTGCCATTAGGTGAGTTAAGCGCTTATGAAAAAGCTAAATTACAAGAAATCGATAGCATTTTAAGAGATGATATTCAAAAAGGTTTAGATTTCGTGAACAATGAATCTGAAAAAGCGTAATTGGAGAATAGTCTATGCAGATAACTAAAGATGCCATCGCAGGTACATTAGAATCTAGCGATGCACAAATTCGTATTGCGCCAAATAGCTCACTTGAAATTGAACTGAATAGTTCTGTGGGTAAACAATTTGGTGATGATATTTTAGCGACTATCAATGAAGTGCTAGCGCAGTTCAACGTCACTGCCGCAAAAATTATTGTTGAAGATAAAGGCGCATTAGATTGTGTATTACGAGCAAGATTAAAAGCAGCACTTTTGCGTGCAACCGATGAAGCTATTGATTGGGAGAAAGTGCTATGAGTGAGCCGATTAAATTAAGAAGAAGTATGTTATTCGTGCCGGGTTCTAATGCGGCAATGATTAGCAACACTTTTATTTATAAGCCAGATTCAATTATGTTCGATCTTGAAGATGCGGTGGCATTAAAAGAGAAAGATTCTGCGCGTATTCTAGTGGCACACGCATTACAACACCCACTTTATCAAGAAATTGAAACAGTGGTACGTGTAAACCCACTTGATTCTGAGTTCGGATTAAACGACCTAAATGCGGTTGTCAGAGCGGGCGTTGATGTAGTACGTATGCCGAAAACTGAAACGGCACAAGATGTGGTGGATATGGATTTAGCCATTACAGAAATTGAAAAAGCGTGCGGACGCGAAGTAGGCTCAACCAAAATGCTAGCAGCGATTGAATCTCCATTAGGGATTACCCAAGCAAATCAAATTGCTACCGCTTCAAAACGGTTAATTGGTATTGCACTTGGTGCGGAAGACTATGTGCGTAACTTAAAAACTGAGCGTTCGCCAGAAGGGATTGAATTATTATTTGCCCGTTGTTCTATTTTACAAGCAGCACGTGCGGCTGGTATTCAGGCTTTTGATACGGTTTATTCTAATGCGAATAATGAAGAAGGCTTCTTAAAAGAGGCTGCATTGATTAAACAGTTAGGCTTCGATGGTAAATCTTTAGTTAACCCTCGCCAAATTGAGCTTTTACACAATCTTTTTGCGCCAACGCAAAAAGATGTGGATCAAGCAGAGAAAATTATTGCGGCAGCAGAAGAAGCTGAGCGTAATGGTTTAGGTGTCGTTTCACTTAACGGCAAAATGATTGATGCGCCAATTATTGATCGTGCAAGATTAGTGCTTGAGCGTGCAAAATCAGGCATTCGTGAAGAGTAAGGGAGAAAGAAGATGACAACCAGAGAACAACGTGTTGCAAAATTTAATGCCAATCGCCCAGTTTACCAAGCTGTACCAAAAGCTGAATCTCTCGCTCGCACTGCAAAAGATCGCAAAATTTGTGAAAGTTTAGAAGAGGCTATCCGTCGCTCAGGCTTAAAAGATGGCATGACAGTTTCTTTCCACCATGCATTCCGTGCTGGGGATTTTGTGGTAAATATGGTCATGAATAAAATCGCTGAAATGGGGTTTAAAAACTTAACTTTAGCGTCAAGTTCATTGATTGATAGCCACTATCCAATTATTGAGCATATTAAAAATGGTGTGGTAACGAAAATTTACTCATCAGGATTACGTGGTCAATTAGCGGATGAAATTTCAAAAGGTATCTTAAATGAACCGGTTAATATTCACTCTCACGGTGGCCGCGTGCATTTAGTGAAATCTGGTGAACTTAAAATTGACATCGCTTTTTTAGGTGTGCCGATGTGCGATAAATTTGGTAATGCTAACGGCTTTAGCGGCAAAAGCAAATGTGGCTCACTGGGTTATGCCAAAGTAGATGCGGAATATGCAGATAAAGTGGTGTTATTAACCGAAGAATTTGGAGAATACCCATTAAATCCAATCAGTATTGGGCAAGATCAAGTTGATTTAATCGTACAAGTTGATGAAGTGGGCGATCCGAAAAAAATCGGTGGTGGCGCAACTCGTATGACGACCAATCCGCGTGAATTGTTAATTGCCCGTAAATGTGCGGAAGTTATTTTCAATTCTGGCTATTTTAAAGATGGCTTTTCATTACAAACCGGCTCAGGTGGTGCAGCATTAGCAGTAACACGTTTCTTAGAAGAAAAAATGCGCCGTGAAAATATCACTGCAAGTTTTGCCTTAGGTGGTATTACCTCAAGTATGGTGGCATTACATGAAGCAGGGCTCATTAAGAAACTGATTGATGTGCAATCTTTCGACAAAGATGCCGCAGAATCGTTAGCACGCAATCCAAACCATATTGAAGTTTCAGCTAACCAATATGCAAACTTTAGCTCAAAAGGCGCATCAGTTGAACGTTTAGATGTGGTTATTTTATCCGCATTAGAAATTGATACGAAATTTAATGTGAACGTATTAACGGGTTCTGATGGCGTGATTCGTGGTGCCTCTGGTGGTCACTGTGATACGGCAGCCTCTGCGCAAGTGGCAATTATTGTTGCTCCACTTGTTCGAGGACGTATTCCGACGGTAGTTGAAAATGTCATTACTTGTGTAACCCCTGGTGAAAATATTGATATTTTAGTGACCGATCATGGTGTTGCCGTTAACCCTAAACGTCCAGACTTGATCGAAACTTTAACTAATGCAGGAATTGCCTTATTCACTATCGAACAGCTTTGTGAGCGTGCTTATAGCATTACTGGCAAGCCAAAAGATATTGAATTTACAGACAAACCTGTAGCAGTTGTACGTTATCGTGATGGCACAGTTATTGACACGGTTTATCAAGTAAAAGCGTAAGATAGAAAACAACAAGCGGTCATATTTTGCAAAAGATTTCCAAAACATTCTCGACAGAAGGTGTTGATATTTCACTCGAGGCGCTACTTCAAGCACGTGAAGATCGCGCTTTCTTGCAACAACAATTGTTAGCGAAGTATCAAAAAACCTTGCTTTCATTCACGTTAACGGCAGTCGGGAGCGTGAAAAAAAATGAATTGTATGATTATCTTTTTGCAAAAGGATTGGAAAATCTGACCGCTTGTTTTAATCGTCTCAACATTAAACCTATTGAGGCATTGATTCGTCCATTTGAAACCGGGCATGAGGCGCTTTTTGTGTTACCTATTGAGGCAGCAACACTGAAAAGTGAAATGATTGCTTTGGAAGATAGTTCACCGTTATCTAGACTGTGGGATTTTGATGTAATAGATAAAAATGGAAAGTTGCTGAGTCGAGCTAAATTTGACTTTCCACCAAGATCTTGTTTGCTTTGTGAGCAAGAAGCAAAAGTATGTGCGAGACATCGTACACACGCAATTGATGAGATTTTGGCGGAAATGCAAAATCGTGCGCAAGCGGTTTATTTTGCAGAACGGATTGCAGAATTAGCCTATAAGGCATTATTAAAAGAGGTTTATCTTAGCCCTAAACCTGGGTTGGTTGATTTAGAGAATAATGGTTCGCACCAAGATATGACAGTGCAAACCTTTGAGCAAAGTGCAGAAGCCCTTCGTCCTTATTTTATGCAATTTGTGCTAAAAGGGATGATAACTTATAAAGTCGATATTTCGCAAATTTTATCGCAAATTCGACCGCTTGGAATGCTCGCTGAAAAAGCGATGTATCAAGCGACTCAAAATGTGAATACGCATAAAGGTGCGATTTTTGCTTTTGGCTTAGTTTGCACTGCGATTGGTCGGCTATATGCGCAAAATAAGCCGTATGGTGTAACAGCGATTTGTCATCTGGTAGCAGAAATGACGCAAGGCATTTGTGATGAATTGAAGCACTATCCGAAAGATCAACCTTTAACGGCAGGTGTACGTTTTTATCAGCAGTACGGCTTAACAGGTGCAAGAGGGGAGGCTGAAAGTGGTTTTACTCTCGTGCAACAAGCGTTAGCAATGCTTCAATCGCATCAAGATAAATCTTTCGAACATCAATTACAAATTGCATTACTTTTCTTTATGCAACACAACCAAGATACAAATGTAGTCAATCGCGCAGGAATGAGTGGCTTAAGTTTTGTTCAAACTGAAGCTGTCAAGCGGTTAGAAAATAAAGAAATTTTACAAAATGCGACAGCGTTAACACAGAGTTTAAGGGAATTAGATCAGGCTTGTGTTAAACAGAATATCAGCTGTGGCGGAAGTGCTGATTTAGTCGCATTAACGGTTTTTTTTCTATCATTATAACTTTCATATAGAGGTGAAATATGGCGTTATCTAAAACGCAGAAACTAGCAATACTGGTCGCGATTCCAGTGCTATTTTTCTTAATCCCTGCGCCTGAAGGGCTTTCTTTGATTGCTTGGCGTTTATTAGGTATTTATATTGCAACTATCGTGGGGCTTGTGATTAAGCCTTATGGTGAGCCTGTTATTTTATTAGCAGCTGTTGCAGCATCGGCAGCAACGATCGGTAATACCGCAGGTGCTGAAAAATTAGTGAAAGTGGGCCAAACCCTTTCAGGTTATCAATCAGGCACAACTTGGTTGATCTTTACCGCCTTCACCTTAAGCTCTGCTTTTGTGATTACTGGTTTAGGTAAACGAATTGCTTACTATATGATCGGATGGATTGGTAATACAACCTTACGTTTAGGTTATGTTACGGTATTCTTGGATTTACTATTATCGCCAGCAACCCCTTCAAATACCGCACGTGCGGGTGGGATTGTATTCCCAATTATTAACAGTGTGGCGGTGGCACTAGGTTCTGATCCTGAAAAATCACCAAAATTAGCTGGACGTTATTTATTGTTAAACGTATATATGACGGTAAAAACAACCAGCTATCTTTTCTTAACCGCAATGGCACCTAATGCATTAGCGCTTTCTATTATGGAGCCGGTATTAGGCTTTAAAGTGAACTGGATAGAATGGTTCTTAGCGGCATCTGTACCAGGTCTACTTTGCTTATTTTTAATTCCGTTAATTTGTTATTTCATCGCAAAACCGGAACTTAAACATGTAGATAACAAAAATATTGCGAAAAAAGGCTTAGAAGAATTAGGCCCAATGAGCATGCGTGAGAAATCATTAGCGGTGTTATTTGTGTTAGCTCTTTTTGGCTGGATTTGTGCTGATTTCCTTGGCGTAAACTCAACAACCGTTGCACTTATTACTATGGTGCTTTGTATCGTATTAAATATCGTTTCTTGGGATGACGTACGTAAAAATAAAGCAGGCTGGGATACCTTAATTTGGTACGGCGGTATTATCGGGATGTCAAAAATCCTTGAAAATGCGAAATTCTTTGAATGGTTAGCGGATACTTTAAATAAACATTTAGATTTCGGTGACCACGGTATGTTGGCACTGGTTGTTATCTTAATTTTAAGTGTTTCTGTACGTTACTTATTTGCTTCTGGTGGTGCTTATGTAGCAGCGATGATCCCAGTATTTGCAACAGTGGGGAAAGTGGCAGGTGCACCAGTTGAATTATTAACGTTAGGTTTACTATTTGCGAACTCTTACGGTGGTTCTGTAACGCACTACGGCGGTGGCCCAGGCCCAATTACTTTTGGTGCGGGCTATAACGATATCAAATCTTGGTGGACTGCAGGTTTCATCATTGCCTTTGGTAGCTTATTAGTACATACCACTATTGGTTTCGGTTGGTGGAACTTCCTGATGAGTATGGGCTGGTTACCAACAGCTGGACACTAAACTAAAACAGAAAAGGCTGAACAATTGTTCAGCCTTTTTGCGATTTTGAAAATTATTTATTAGCAATAATTTTTGAGCCATCTGCAAATTCAATGCTCATTGGTCCAATGATCGTTTGGATATTACTGTTAGGATGTTCTACCGTTGAGCGGAATTCGGCAGGAATATTTTCTAAGGCTGTGGTTTCATTAAATATTGCTTTTGCTTTTACTGGAATAGCATCTGCAAAATCTAATGGTAAATTTACTACGTAAAGAATTTTACCTTCAAATGAATAAGCACTAATCCAGTGAATTGCTTTAATTGCTTTATCTCCAGTATTTTCAATGTCATAGGTAACGGAAACTGTTGCATTACCTTTGGCATCTTTTGTTAAAGCACGTTTAGTCGCCGTGATTTTTACAGCTTGCTCAAACTGTGTTTTTGCATCTTGAGCATCAACTTTTTTCTCTTGGGTCTCTTGTGCATTATTTGCTGGTGCTACTTTTTTCTCCTCGTTGCAAGCTGTTAATACAACTGCGCTGGCAATTAAAGTCGTGAATAAAATAGATTTATTAAATTTCATTTAGCGTTCCTTCATTAAAATATGTAATAGCCTTAATCCTTAATAATGACATTAAGTTTTTGCATTATACGAGGAAGAGCATGGCATACACAGTATTTAAAGGTAAATTTATTAAAATCTAATTAAGCAACTTTTGCCATTTCAAATTCAATTAACATCATTAAAATATGGATAACTTTAATGTGGATTTCTTGTGTGCGGTCAGCATAACGGAAATGCGGTACACGGATCTCAACATCTGCTAATCCAGCCATTGCTCCACCATCTTTACCGGTCATTGCAATCACTTTCATGCCTTTTTCTTTAGCCACTTTAATAGCATTTAACACATTTTTAGAGTTACCTGAGGTAGATAAGCCAAAGAGTACGTCACCTTTATTTCCAACCGCTTCTAGATAACGAGAGAAAACATAATCGTAACCAAAATCATTACTGACACAGCTTAAATGGCTAACATCTGAAATCGCGATTGCTGGGTAACCTGGACGATTTTCACGGTAACGACCAGTAAGTTCTTCAGCAAAGTGCATTGCATCGCAATGTGAACCACCATTACCACAAGAAAGCACTTTACCGCCTTGTTTAAAACTGTTTGCAATAAGTAGAGCAGCATCTTGAATCAATTGAATGTTTTTTTCATCATTCATGAATTTATCAAGTAGATCTGCGGCTTCTTGTAATTCTGCTTTAATTTCTGCTAAATACATAAAATTTCCTTAAATTAAAAAGAGTTGCGAAAGAAATTAACTTTCGCGGTGAATAATAAAATCAGCTAACGCTTTCAAAGCGCTAGTATCAAAAGAGAGTTGTGCTAATGCATCTAAGGCTTGCTCATACAAGTCTTGAGCTTTTTGTTTTGCGCCCTCTAACCCTAAAAGTTTTGGATAAGTACTTTTATGGAGATGTTCATCAGCACCAACGTGCTTACCAATTTTTTCAGTTTCGCCAATAACATCTAAAATATCATCTTGTACTTGAAATGCTAATCCAATAGCTTGCGCATAACGTTGTAATTGCATCCGAATATGCATATCGTTTGCAGATTGAGAGAGATTAAATCCCATCATGACCGACGCTTCAATCAGTGCCCCAGTTTTATTTCGATGAATTTGCTCTAATTCAGCAAGACTTACCGCTTTATCTTCGGCAATCAAATCTAAACTTTGCCCGAAGCACATACCTTTCGCTCCAGCCGCGGTTGCAAGTGCGCTAATTTGTGCAACTTTTTGCGAATCGGTTAATTTCTCATCATCGCTAATCAACGAGAAAGCCAAACTTTGCAATGCATCACCAGCTAAAATAGCAGTGGCCTCATCAAAAGCAATATGGCACGTTGGATTTCCACGGCGAAGCGCATCATCATCCATTGCGGGTAAATCATCATGTACTAGGGAATAGGCATGAATGGATTCCATCGCTGCCGCGCTAGTGTCTAATTTATCTAGTGAGACACCGAGCATTCGGCCAGTCGCATAAATTAAAAATGGACGTACACGTTTTCCGCCTAATAAAACGGCATAAGCCATTGCTTCAGTTAAACGAGCATTAGGATAATGTTTTAATGCTGATTGAATAAAATCGTTAATTCGTTTTTGGAAAAACGCGAGATCGTCAGAAAGCGTATAATTCATGATTAGTTATAATCCGTTAATTCTGCTTGTTTGTTTTTATTTAAAAGAATTTGAATGCGTTGTTCCGCATTTTGTAAGCGTTCTTGTCCTTGCTGAACTAATTTTACAGCATGCTCAAATTCATTTAGTGCTTCTTCAAGTGGCAATTCACCAGATTCTAATAAACTGACAATATTTTCTAATTCTTTCAGCGTTGCCTCAAAAGATGGCGGGGCTGTTACACTTTTTTTAGCCATAAATTTTGTTCAATATTGAGAAATACAAATATGGCAAGTTTACCTGTCGAATAGCGGATTTGCAAATAACTTGCATTGCTAAATAAAGAAAAATGATTGAAGCCAGAAGTAAAAAATTCTATGATGCGATTACTTTATTGACTTTATTTTACTTAGAGAAAAGGAATACAAACATGACAAAAGTGATTCACACCGAAAATGCACCAGCAGCAATTGGCCCTTATGTACAAGCGGTTGATTTAGGGCAATTAGTTTTCACATCAGGACAAATCCCCGTTGATCCGAAAACGGGCAATATTCCTAGTGAAATTACCGCGCAAGCTCGCCAATCGCTTGAAAATATTAAAGCAATTATTGAGCAAGCAGGTCTTTCAGTTGCAGATATTGTGAAAACCACGGTTTTTGTTAAAGATTTAAATGATTTCGCAACTGTAAATGCGGAATATGAGACATTTTTCCGTGAAAATGCGCATCCTAGTTTTCCAGCCCGTTCTTGTGTGGAAGTTGCTCGCTTACCAAAAGATGTTGGCTTAGAAATTGAAG
>ENA-OWMB01000212-OWMB01000212.1-metagenome-genome-assembly--contig:-NODE-212-length-24999-cov-7.827935_pt1 | contig 24999 bp, 27 predicted proteins | sample MGYA00245353_ERZ651112 | MGnify/ENA primary metagenome ERZ651112 (study PRJEB26857, sample SAMEA4031773) | metagenome | biome: human; feature: oral; material: saliva | place: Philippines | collected 2014...
GAGGAGGAGGAGGGTTGTTAGGGAGGAGGAGGAGAGGGGGGGAAAACCCCCCTTTAAAATTTAACATAAAACCATACGCTACAGCGTAGGGTTTACCTACCCTTTTCATACCCTCTAATATACGCTCTAGCGTAGGGTATATTTACCCCTATTACCCATTCTAGCTAAGCTTATGAATGATTACTTTATAGTCGTTCTAATGTACATTTAACCCTATAAGGAATATTAGCTATGTCTAACCGACAAAAACAACGCGGTAATGTCCGCAATAACATTAACTCTGCTAATGCAGAACCTATCCAACTAGAAGAAGCTGAAGACTTAGAAGTCTCCACCGAAGACTCTCCTTCCATTGAAGAAGGTCGTGAATATACGACTAATGACATTCTCCTTCCAGAAGCTACTGAGGAAATCCACAATCCTTCTGTAGACCTAGAGCAAGAGCAAGAAGCCGACCGCCTTCGCCATGTAAAAGGTGAACTAGACGTAGATGAAGTATTAGGTTTAGTAAGTCTTACTGCCCGTATGTCTTTACTTGGTATTATTGACTATGTTGAGAAGATGGAATCTTTCAAAGGTGTGATTCGTGTTCTAATGAACGATAAAGGCTTTGTCACTAACCAAGGCCCTATCATGCAAGCAGAACTCTTCCGTAACATTATGGACATTATCACTAAGACTTCAGACTTAGATTTCCGCTACTCTATGGACTTACTGATGCAGTTGTTCGTAAAACATGGTAAAGAAGGTCAACCACTTAATATCTTCTCTCTCATGCGTTTCCAAGAGAACATTCGTCTTGACTTAGTAGAACAGCAATGCTATCCTAACTTGATGACTATGTTGTCTGTATTGGCTGACCCTACTACTCGTAGTAGCAAAATCAATAAAGAAATTGACATGGGTCGTGCATTACAATACGGCTTTAGTGAAATGGCTCGTAATCGTCTGTTGGCTTACTTCGGTCGCTAATCTAGCTATAATAGACTTATCTACACTAGAGGAATATTCCTCTAGTGTAGTGAGTCGTTATTTAATGACCTTCGTCATTTAAATGACTTTCGTTATTTAATGACTATTAATGGCTTATTTTTAACCAATAACAAGGAATCCACATGAACATCAATGAATGGAACAAACTATTAATCAAAGCTGGTTGTAAGACAGCTGTAGCCCACCAATGGGCACCTTACTTTGCTAAGCACTGTAATACCTTTAAAATCAACACACCTAAGCGTATAGCCTCATTCTTAGCCAATGTAATGGTAGAGTCTATCTTCTTAACCACCATGCGTGAGAATCTACGCTATTCAGCAAAAGGCTTAGCCAATACTTGGCCTAACCGATATTCTCAGACAGGTAAAAAAGGTGGTTTACCTAATGCTAAAGCAAATGCTATTGCTGGTAACCCTATGGCTATTGCTAATCACTGTTATGCTAACCGTATGGGTAATGGTAGTGAGTCTACTGGTGATGGTTGGCGCTATGCTGGTAAAGGCCCTATTCAGTTGACTGGTAAAGACAATTATACGCGTTTCTTTAAAGAGAATACCCTACCCCTTAACACAGACACTGATAAGCTTCTAGAGCCTGATTTAGGCGCATTAGCAGCTTGTTGGTTCTGGAGTAAGGCTAACATCAATTCTAGTGCTGATGCAGGCGATTTTGATGGTTGTTGTGATAGAGTAAATATTGGTCGTAAGACTAAACCTATTGGTGATGCTCATGGTTATGCTAACCGTAAGAAGGTCTATAATGTTCTTTTACCTTACTTAGAGAATAATCTATCTAATCTACTAAAAGACGGTGGTACTATTCCTAATGTACCTGCTATGGAAATTATCAGTAGTATTCAAGAGATTGAAGAAGCTGAATATAATGGTGAAGTAGAAGAATCTGTAAGTACCTTTGAAGAATTGTAATTAACTTTAATTTTAAAAAATATAATTTTTTTATTATAGTTTACTCTATATGAAAGAAGTAGTAACAAATAGCAATCCGAACCGTAAATGCTTTTCCCCTTTCGTTTGTCATTTACCAGAGGAGATTGCTATCTTGGTGGAATAAAGGACGAATCAATCTTTTCCATACTTAACATCCAAAGTTAAGACCTGATATACAATTGGTTTGTATCATGTCCTTTGGTATTTCCTTTATACCACTTCTTTCAACCTTATTCTAAATAAGGGTTTGTTACCTTAACAACACGTATCATCCGTGGTGTACGTAATAAGCAAAGCTTCAGAGTAGTACGGGGCCTTAGGGAAACGAGAAGTAGACACGTCCTACCTGTCGGGGATCGGCAGGCGCTGAGCATGACCAGAGCGTAGTCCATACATTAACATCATTAACAAAAACAACACCTTTATCAAAAACAAAATTATCATTAACAAAAACATTAACATTAACTTCAAAAACTTTAACTACTACATTAACTTTAACTGCTTTTATTATATTAGATTGATTGTTGTTGGTCGGCTCAGGGGTGGTGTCCCTGGGTCGGCCAGTGCCATGAATATGGTATATTATCTATAAATTAAAAATATAGAAACATATACAATTATGGTGTAAAGACCACTATGTCTTTATTTTATATAAAGGAAACCAATATGGAAAATATAGGTGAAATATTTTCTACTATCGCTATTGTTATCTTTATTGTAATAATGGTGGTGAATAATGCGTGATGTAATGACTATTTTAATCTACGTCATCTTACTTGTATATTTATTAACAATGGGATACTTATTTTATACACTTTATATCCCAAAACGGAGACGAAAATGAAAGCACTATTTCAAAACTTATTCTCATTGTTTACTCGAAAACATCATTTTGATGATATCAGTAAACTAGAATATATCGATAGCATCCTTACCAAAGCCAATCAATTAGACGGTAAGGAAGGGTTTACCTTATCCAATGGTGATACGCTTATCGATAATGAACAAGTTATTGTTGTGAATTGGCACATCTATTGCCGTCGTAATCAGCTTGAAGAAATCATGGTAAATATACCTAAATACAGTTGCCGTGTTAAATCTTTATCTGGTGTAGATATTGACGTATATGGAAATGAAATCAAGTATTTCCATGAAGAATATCGTTTTACCATTGAATCTGATAAAACAAATGTATTCATCTTTACATTTGAAACTGCTGAAATGGTGTAAAAATGATTAAAGAAGTGCTAATTAAAAATCGTTTACAAGAATGTGCTTTTGTAGACGATAACTTAGAAGAAATTGAAACATGGTTATTGAAACATAGCGTAGAATCTTCTATCTGTAATACAGAAAGACACATTTACGTTGATTCTTATCATGGTGAAATGAAAGCGGTCAAAGACGATGTAATTGCATTTGTTGATGACCACAAGACAGGCGAACCTATTAAGAAGCCTATCGTTTTCTCGAAACGTGGATTTGAACTACTCTTAGAACAAACCCGTTAATTTTAACTCTTATATAAAGGAAATAAACAATGTTTACTAACTTGAAACCTATCTTCGTATCCTCTTTATCTAACGAGATGTATGGTCTTTATAAACTCTGCAAAGAAAAAGGATATAAGGAATATCCTGATTCTAAAGAATATACCCAACCAAATGCCTATGGTGTGTATAAAACACTTACACAAGAATTTTTAGTACCTCTTTATAGCGAGTGTACTATTGACCCTATTACCATTGAAGATGGTGAACCTACACTGAACATTGGTAGCTTATTGGCAGAGTATTCTACTAAGCATGGTTTCACCAGTACATTCCGTAATGACTTTTTGTTTATTATCAAAGAGTAATTTCATTAACCTTCTGTTTCAGGGTTTAACAGAAGTAAATAACTTAAACCCATTCTCTAAACTAAACACTTTACTTGTAAAAAGGAAATCAAAAAATGACTAAAATGACTAACATTGCATTGGCTGTAATCGCTACTGCTGCTTCTGCTACCGTGTTGGCAGATAATTCTGTTACCGGTACTTACCATGTTACCCAAGGTGATAAAATCACCGTAACTGGTTCTGGTAATACTTCTATTGGTACAGACCTGGTAAACAAGGGTTTGTCTAACAGTGCCTTTGGTATCCATAACACTGTTGAAGGTAAAGACAGCGTAGTAGGTGGCCAACGTAGCGTAGTGAAAGGCGATATGTCTGTTGCTATTGGCCACCATGCCAAAGCACTTGAATCCATGAATACAGCCGTTGGTTCTGAAGCTTCTGCTATTGCTCAGTCCTCTACCGCTATCGGTAAAGGTACTCGTACTGAAGGTAAAGCTTCTACTGCTGTAGGCGCTCATGCTTACGGTAAAGGAAATTCTTCTGTAGCGATGGGTCTGCACGCTAATGCACTGGGTGGTCAATCCACTGCAATTGGTCAATCCACTCGTGCAGAAGGCGGTCAGTCTACCGCTATTGGTTCTGGCGCTACTTCTACTTCTCGATTCTCTGTGGCTGTAGGCACAAATGCTAAAGCCAATAATGAGCATGATGTGGCTATTGGCTCTTTCTCTACTACAGAGAAAGCCGTGGGTACTTCTAGTGCTATTATCAATGGTGTAGAATACGGTACATTCAAAGGCCATAAACCTGTAGCTACTGTATCTGTGGGTAAAGAAGGTAGCGAACGTACTATCACTAACGTAGCAGCTGGTCGCGTTTCTGCTGAATCTACTGATGCAATCAATGGTTCTCAACTCTATTCTGTTGCTACTAAAGTAAGCAACAACGCAGCAAATGTTGAAATCTTGAAAGAAGCAGTGGCTTCTAATGAAAGCAGTATCGCTGTTAATGCTAATCGTATTACTAGTAATACCCAAGCAATTGAAGGTATTAACAACACCATCAACCAGCATACTACTTGGAACGAAGCTCAAGATGACCAAATCGCTGAGCTGCGTAAACTGGTAAATGGTTTGCATGGTGACAATGCCGAAATCCGTAAAGAGCTTCACGATAACCGTCGCGAAGCACGTGCAGGTATTGCCGGTGCTAACGCCATTGCGGCTATTCCACAACCTCACGCTCCTGGTCAAACGGCTATCGGTGTCGGTGCAGGCTACTTCAAAAACGAAGGTGCCGCTGCGGTAGGTGTTTCCCATATTTCCAATTCTGGTAAATGGGTATCTAAAGCAGGTATTAACGTAGATACTCGCCGTAACATTGGTATTGGTCTGGGCCTCTCTTACGTATTCGGTGGTGTACGAGTACCTGTACAAACCAAAGAAGTGGTACATGAAGTAGTACGTGAAGTGATTGTACGTGAAGTACCAGCACAACCTACTACTAAACGTATTCGTGGTTAATTGAAGTAAGCTACTAGAGTGGATTTATTTCCACTCTAGTATTATTATTTATATAAAGGAAACAAAAATGATTAATTTGAACGATAACCAAAACTATTACATTCAACGTATTAGTAAACGATACAAAGAAAATTTTGAAAGAGACTATGGTTCATCTACATACTTTAGTTTGGATTATATGGGTTCAGCTGAATATGAATTTGGTGCTGTGGGTGATACTTTCAAATTCCTTCGTGAACACGTCGGTGAATACGAATTTAAAACACTCGATTTTAAAGTAGATGTATTTGGTAAGGAAAAAGTATTTAAGTTATTTGCATTTATTCCTAAAGGTGTGGATGTAAGTTATATTTCCGATTTACTTAAGAAGATTTACGATTACAAACACCGTACTAAAGAAGGAACAAATATACAATCTATCCATGAAATCAACGATAAAGATTCATGGTTCTCTACATGTGCATGGATTAATTTACGACATGAACATTACGCCGATAATGAAGTACCTTGGTTTGTATCAGCTGACCCTATGATTGCCTGGTATTTCTATAAACTACTTGTTGTAGATGCCGATAAAGATAAGGAACAAAAACAAATCTTTGATTCTATTTCTATTGGTCAAAAGGTTATGTATCCTTACTTTAATGGTAAACAAAGTTTATTTGAAGAAGGTGAAGTAATTGGATTTAATGAAGACTCAGTTACCATCAAACGATTCAATAAGAAACTTCGTTTCCATTGGCGTCAAGTAATATTTACCAAATAGATTACAGAGGTAGGAATTCCTACCTCTGTAATTACTCTTTTTTTAATTAATATTGTGATACTTAATAGTTAATAAAGGAATGTAAAATGATTATTGGTGAAAACAATATATTACAAACAAGATACGAAAAACATTTTCACAGAAGACAAGACTCTAGAAGTTATGTAAATGAACAACTTACATTAAAAGTAGACAGCGCTTATGATAAACAAGCTGAAAATACAGTCATGGAGTTTATTAAAGAAGCAACACCTACAATAAACTCTGTAGCAGAACAAATCGAATATGGTAAAAGAATATCTAAAGAAATATTGCCTTTGTTACTAAGGATATATTTAAATAACTATATCCATAGAGCAAATGATTTTAATATTAATGGTGACGAAGACTTGAACTTTGATCGTAATAGAGATATTGTCTCAATTCGTGAACAAATTTACGAACCTTTACTTTATAAACATATTGATATTAAAGGTGCTGGTAGTTACTCACAATATGCTAATATTTCATTTTTTGGATTTAACTTTGCAGATTATAAAATTAAAGAAGAAGCTATTGCTCAAGGTTGGTTAAGAGACTCTACTAAACTAAAACCTAGTTATCGTGATTCTATTAAAGAATTTGGTTTAAGAGTTAACTCATTGTTATTCCCAATTAACGAGCAATTTAAAAGTGATTTAGCTTCTTATAAAGAAAGATTAGAAGCTAATAAAGCTAAACCAGCTATAGAATATACTCCAGAATTTTTTGACTTAGTTAAACTATTAAATACTAATAGTGCGATTAACAATGTATATTGTAAGTCAGAAAGAACAATGCCTGATGGTATTATTGATAACATGGATGACTTAGTGGTTACTTGTAATCCTATTATTTATTTTAGTTATTTTGATATTCTTAAAATGCCTTATAATCAGTTTAGAGATAAGGTATTAGAGAAATTGAATAAGTTTAAAAACAGTAACCCTAAAGTAGTTGAGTCTGAAGTAGATACAAGACTAGCTCGTCCAAATAAGATAGCAAATAGAGATGGTGTATTGGTAGATTATGTTCCAAACAATATTTATATTAAAAAGAATGGTGCTTGGGATAGACTTAATATTGCATTCTGTAAAGTAGCAGTATATATTTCTAGTACCTATTTAGCATGGTATGGTTTTGGTACAGCTGATTCTGATGTACAAAGGTCTGTAGAGAATAGGATATTTATCAATCAGGTAAAGAAACTAAAAGAACTACTTAAAGCTTACATGGATATTGAAAGATTTAGCGGTGGTTATTTAGCTAGTTCTGGTCGTACTTATCCTAACCCTTGGTTTAAAGCAGTAGACTATACTAATCCATATGCAGGTAATCGTATTAATACAGATAATGAAATTACAAATAAAGATATTGGTGAATATATCTTTAATTCACTAAGTCGTAAGATTAGTAATTTGGTATCTTTATCTCCTACGCAACAAACTGGTGAAACTTTCTTTCCAGTATTCTGTTGTGGTAATGAATTAAATGAAAATCAAGTAAGATTAATGGATACTGAACGTTATAGTTTTAATTTTACTTTATTGTCTAAAGAACTATATTGTTATAGTGGAGATAGTTTAAATATAGCCAATAAAAATATAGGAATTCCTTTAATAAACGAGAATAAGTTTAATAATAGATTCCATGTTCGATGGGGGTTTATAGAAGAACTAGGTTACATGGCTAATGTTTGGAATCGGTTTGAACCAGTGAAAGGTAGATATCAAGAACCATTAGACGAGGGATTAGATAATCTTAAAAATGGTTATACTTGGTTTATGCGAGAATTTAATCTGCGTTATTCAGTAGAACAACATAAGTATAAAACATTACTTAATGCAATGTTTGATATTGTTAAGATGTCTGCTTTGAGTAATTTACATTATGGTGTATTAAAAGGAAGTGCATTAAAACAATTAAAGACTAAACTTAATATTACTCAAGATGATGAATTTAAAACATTCTTTATCTTAACTAAAACTAAAGATAAAAATGGAAATACGCACAATATTCCATTATCAGATTTCTATAATCTAATACTAGACGATAAGTATACTGAACACAAGTATAAAAATAAAGTATCTGATAAAAATGCTTTAATGTTTAGAGGTGAGAATTGGCGTAATAAATTGTCTTATGCTGATTACATGACTGAGTTAAGGAAGAAAGTAGAAGCCCTACCAGACCATGTAATTGATAGAGAGAGTATTGAGTTAATTGTTAAATATGTATTTTTCTCAGTATTACACAACATATGTACATCTGAAAGTGAATCTACCCTACCAGATAAAATCATTACTACAGATACAGTCGATGAAGCCTTAGATAAATATTATCGAGCTAACCTATTAGAAAATATTTATACTTGGACAGGTGATATGAATTTATCTTATAAGTATATTTAGAAAAGGATATTAAATTGGAGCACAGCATAATGTTTAATTTTATTCTTAGTATTCTATTGGTATTAGCAATAGGTATAATTTGGGCATTAATATGTAAACTACCATAAGGAATAAAAAATGGAATTGATAGCAAATATTACGTTAGTATCTTCACTGGTACTGACTTTTGTAGCATTTATCGCTACATGAGTTGTTGATTTTCAAAATTAATATAACTAATAAAGAGATATGGGTTACACCATATCTCTTTATTTTAATTTAACATATAAGGAGCACGAAATGATTTGCAAAGAAATTAAGCATACAAAAGATTCTACCAATATACTGGTAGACTTATTGAATAGTTCAAAAGTAATTACCAAAATTAGAGAAAATTACTTACAAGAATATAATAGTTACTTGAAGTTAGCTGAAGCACCAAATTACCCTGGAGTATACCATATAGAGATGTATCGTGATTATATTGACGAAACCATTAAAACTAAACTCTCTAGAATATTTTCTTTCATTAAACCAAGTGTCTATAGAAAATATCTCAATATGGTTAATATTGGTTTAAGTGAATTAACCAAGTATTTAACCATGTATGGCGAGGAACTGGAACAATTTAGAGAAGAAATATTATTAAACTTAGGATTTCTATTAATCTTAGAAATGGATTTTGATAATCCATTATCATTACGCGATACAATTATAAATAATCATTTTGATGAAGTTGCAGAGTTTAAATTAAACTGTTTGTTATATTGTCTTTTAAATAGGGATGAAGCACCTAAAGATAAACTAGTTACCTTATTAGATAATCTTACAAATAAAGACGCATTACCTAAAGAGAACGATGGTAAGTATGCTATTAGAGATTTATTTGGACTAGATTTCTTTGATGTAATAAAATTCGCAGGTAAATATAAATTAAAATTTTATGTTACAAATATTGTAGATAATAAATTAAGTTGTAAGTTTATTCTATCTAAATATACTTTTTCAAATAAAGAAAAAGCATTTGAAATTGAATTAGATTTAAATAGTAATAAAGAAACTATTTTTCTTAATCAGTTGAAAATTATAGCTAAAGATAAAAGGAAACTTGATTACAAATTACAAAAACTTAATCCTAAATTAGGTGTTATTAACGAGGATTATCACTTAGATACAGATATTAGGAATCTAAGAGACCGACATAATCCTAGACCCTATATTGAGTTTGATATGGGTAATAATTGGTTTATCAGAGTAAATGATTTTACTGATCCTAAGCTATATTGTATTCAAGATAACAATATAGAAACAACTGAAGTAAAGGAAGATGGAGTTATTTATACCATTATTAAATTCTTGGATAACAGTCGAGAAATTAAACTAATGTGTAGAATGACTGATATTCCTTTTTTAAATATCAGATAAACATATACTATTACAGTGAGAGATATGTAAATATCTCTCACTATTTCTTAACTCTTATAAAGGAAACTAAAATGATTATTCTTACAAAACAACGAGATGAAATGATTGAAATCATCAGAGAAATGAGTCGTGAGATTTTTAAAGATTATAAAAATCTTTCTGATTCTAAGGAATTTAAATTAGAATTTGACTATTACTTTAAAGACTGTGTTCGTATTTACATTAGTAAATTAACAGAAAAAACTGGTTTATTTACTACTGAAATAGGTGTGTTTAGTACCAAATCTAAATATGAGCATTTTGCTTATAATCAGGTAGGAATGGATTTATTAAATTCATTTGATAAACTAAGTATTGAGAATTTCGATTACGAAGTATTCAGAAAAGTATTTGTATATGCTATCTGTTTATATCGTGAATATCAAGGTTCTGCCAGAGAAGATATTGTAGATGCTCTATTATACGAAGGCGATAAGCTAGAACGCTTAGAATATTACAAGAAGTTCGTTAATATTTGTACAATGTTCTATCTCACTACCATAGAGTTTAAACTAGCTAATGTTGACGATATTGATAGTAATAGTGGGTATAAACTTAAGAACCTATTTAAAGCATACGTCCCTTCTGATTTAGGTGAATTTATCAAATTAGGTATAGATACAGAAGACTATAAAACATTCACATTTACTATTGATACTATTAAAGGTGATTTTACATTTGCTTTATCTTTCCAAGCTAAAGGAGATGATAAAATTAAACATATTCTAATGTCGATGGTAAATAAACAAATCAAATGGGTAGAAGAAGGTATTACTAATACATTAATTGGTTTTGATACTAATGTACGTGACTTCTTACTGAATGATAATGAGAGAGCACTTACTATCAAATACAGTAAGAAGAAACACGGTATAGAAATTACCTTTAATCACTCGAATGGTGCGATGTATTATTTTATCCCATCTAATCTTATAAAAGCATACAGTGAGAAAGAAAATACTTTCCCAGGTGGTTTACCTCGTACTACTGTTGAATTAAAAGACGAAGGTATAATTGAATTACCGTGTACTGTATACGAATTAGCTCTTGCTGATTAAAAATATAGTAGTTGAAAATATTATGGATTAAGTGAGTATACACTGGATTAATCCAGTGTATACTTATCTTTTATTTTTTAATTAATCTAAATAGGAGTAACGAAATGGAAAATACTTTCTTGGAAAAATTAAACAATACTAAGTTATTTAAACTTATGTCAATTGAAAAAAGTATAGTAGAAGGTAAATTAGTCGAATTTACAGAATCTGATATATCAGACTACAATACTAAGATGCTACATGAATTAAAAGATTTAGTCGAGTATTTAAATACAAATACCGACCCTAACGAAGATGTTGCATCAGACATCGTTATCGAGGAAAATCCAGGCTTTAAGATTCCTACAGTTAAAGTAAATAAATTACTAGGTAAAGAAAATGAATTTACTTATACAGATGATTATCTTCTTGAAGTAGGTGATATATTTGGTGAATTCTCTGGTATTTTTATTTTTATTAAAGAATTAGAGAGTCTAGAATATTCTATTCGTGATTTATATCGTAATGGGATTTCTAAAAAGATTAAAGCACTTTTAAAATGGACATGTGATAATATCGTTTTCTCTATTGCCGATATAACATGCAAAACATGGAGTAAAATAATTAGATATAACTTAGATAATAATCAACTAAGTAATATTGGTCAATTATTGGGTGTGAGTAATCTTAAGTCTAGTAGGATAGATTACTATTTAAAGAAAGATTCTAATTACCATAAACTTAATACCAGTTGTAAACAAGAGAGTTTTGTGTGTTTAGGTGATTACATTTTAAAAATTAATTCCGACGAGATTTCGTCTTATTTGAATAATGCTTCTAGATTAGGTTTTAATAAATCGGAGTCAGAGTATTTTTATACAATGGAATCTGATTTAAGAGAACTAATGAAATTTGTAGATAAAGTAGTTATCAATAACATTATACCAGTTACATTGTTAGATGACCCAATTGACAGATATAATGGCTCACTCAAAACAACAACAATCTATGGTAATTCTGGTCGAACTTTACAAGTAAATACATCAAAAACGCTTTCTCTGATAGATGAAGTAGTATTTATTAAGAAATCTAATGTCCTTGGGTTTACGTATTATAAAACAGGGATAGACTATACTAATAGGATTAGACTTATCCCTGAGGTAGCTATTAAATATCTAGCCGGTAATGAAACCATTAACATTAGATTAAATATCCAACCAAATACAATTAGAGAATTTTTTATGTCTTAAAACGAAAGGAAAGTAAAATGAGTAACACATTAAGTGAAGTCTATTTGGATATATACGATGTATCTAAATTAAAAACAATAATTAATTATTATACTGGAGTAACTGATACTATTTTAAAAGAAATACGTGAACAACCCTATAGCCTAAAGATAGACCAACACCCGTATACTGAAGATTTGAATAAAGTCAAATATTCTATTACTATCCCTGGTTTAAAAGAACCAGTTAATGGAGAATTCCTAATTAGCAACAAATTAGCATTTAGTTCTAAGATTGGTAATCTGTTATCTAAAATTCACTTTAATAACCTATTATCTAATAGTCTTGTCAAGAAGCTACAAAAAGTAAAGAATGGCATTATTCTAACAAGTAATCTTGAAGCTACCTATAATCTAGAAATACTATTAGATTTAGTAGAGAAATTACACATTAAAGAATACACACATCCTACAGTAGACTATATTGTTTATATGTCTGTTATTCATCAAATGGCTTTTTTACAAGAATTTGATACTTCTAATCTTATTGAGTTATTTAAAGTAGTAGGTTATAAAGACGTTCCAGTAATAATTACAGTAAACAATATCCTCCTTAGTCCTCCTACATTACTTTACAATTTAGACAAAAATAGAATTGAAAAGACTAGAGTCATTAAGTATATCACTATATCTTTTAAAGACGGCATTTCTAATTATTCAGTTAGTTTTTATATGTCTGATTCAGAAATCCCAGAAGGAGTATATAAGAGTATGCATATTGATATTATAAAAGGACATATCGTAGATAAACGTAACAAACGATAAAGGAATTTAAAATGGAAAAGATATTTAACTGGGGTACAACAGTACCTAGAGAAACACTTGTTGAGAAAATTAAAGAATTGTCTACTATTGTTTTAGACAATACGACAAAAGACAATAAGTTATTTACTGAAATTGATAAATCTAGTTTTTATACGGACGGTTTTCCCGATTTATTTAAATTAACAGTAACTAATAAAGACGGTAAGGTATATAACCCAGATAACCCTAACGATAGAGTATTTGAAGTATCTATTAACGATCTTAATTTAGAAACATACGAATTAGGATATAATAAATACGGGGTTTATCAACCAGATATCAAACATATTCCAAATGAGATTGATAACCGTATCGTAAATGCATATCTTATAGCCAGAATGGTTATCAATATTGTCAATGACTGCGGTGCTAAATATAAGTTCTTTGTTCCTAAAGAATGTGATTTATATAACGCATGTTACGCATTGGTTGAGTTTGTTCTTTATCTAAGACTAATGGATATTGAACCAAAAAAACAATTTTCTACATTAATTAAAGATATAGACAGCTCGGATAGTACTGGTATTCAGTTCTTCTACGTCTTTGCACATCGGCTAGGTATTCCTTTATTTACAGGAGAAAAAGATATTTTCTTAGAACAACTGTGTTATAGTTATTATAATGCGTACAAGGATAGTGCTAATAGTGATCTGGTATATTTCGAACTAGCAGATGTATTATTAGGACCAAGTGATAAATATTTCAAATTAGACGGTAAGAAAATTCAGCTTGTTCTAAACACTGGTGTCAATCATTTTTTATTTAAAGGATTTAAAGAAGATTTAGATTGTCTTTTAGACAATGAAGGATTACAGTGTTTTAAATTCAATAGTGATACTAAAGAACTATACGAAGAGATAGGCAAATATAGTATAACAGCTGAATATAATACTGAATATAAGAACTGCAATGGGCACTATTTTATCCATGTTTTTGATTCTTCTTTATCAGAGTGTAATGTACATGGTATTAGTAAAGGTTTACTGACACGTGAACCATTAGGCTATACATACCATACAATAATTTATGGTCTATTACCACGCACTATGTTTAATATTGAAGGTTGGCGAGGTAAGATTATGGTATTACCAATGTTAGAAGCAGAATTCAGACATATGATAAAAAATGTCCTTAAATAAACAAAAAAGGAAAATATAATGGGTACAGTTGTAGAAGAAGTATTGCCTCGTTTTGGCGAAGAAGCTGAACAAAATCAACAACAAACTGATGAAAAGGAATAAACAATGAGTGAACAAGTGAAACAACGATTCTCAGTATTTAATCAAACACCTAATGATGCAACTAAGGAAGCAATGTTCTTAGGTCAACCTATTAACCTACAACGATACGATAAATCTAAATATCAAGTATATAACGATTTAACAGAAAAACAAAAATCGTTCTTCTGGCGTCCTGAAGAAGTAGATTTGTCAAAAGACCGTATCGATTTTGAAGGCTTACCAGAGCATGAGAAGCATATTTTCCTACGAAATCTGGATTATCAGTCACTTTTAGATAGTTTGCAAGGAAGAAGTCCATCCATTGCATTCCTTCCTTTGATTTCTATTCCTGAATTAGAACACTGGACGATATTCTGGACCGCCTTCGAATGCCTTGCAGAAGGTACTGAGGTATTGACAACTAACGGTTGGAAAGACCTTAAAGATGTAACGTTAGAAGATAAAGTAGCACAATACGATCTTCACACTGAACGAGTACAGTTTGTACATCCTTTAGCTAAAATTGAGAAGTATAAAGAAGGTACAATGTATCATTATGTTTCCAAGAACCCTAAACAATTTAACCAATTGGTAACCCCAGGGCACCGAATGCCGGTAATTAATCGCGGAAAGAATTACAATACATCTATTAGATGGTTCGAAGAAGCGCGTAATCATGATTACGAAACATATCATCTCGCTCCTGTTGCTGGCTATATTAATAGTGATAAATCTAGTATGTTAAGTGATTTAGAAAAATTAATGATAGCCACTCAAGCCGATGGTACAGTTAGTAATCGATACAGTGGTGTTAGAAGTGGAACGGTTCCAGTATGGTTTACTTTTAGCAAAGAACGTAAAATTAATAGACTTTACGAGATTTGTAATAACCTAAAATTTAATATAAGAGAACTTACTCCAGATAAGCATTTTACTGAAAAAGTAAAACTGAAAAGAAGGTTTAAGGTAGATGTTCCTGCTGAATACAATGTGATGGCTTGGAAAACACTAAATTGGGTAGACCTAGAAAAAGTAGACCCATCTTGGGGTGCGTCATTTCTTAGAGAATTAGGATATTGGGATGGTACTTTTAGCTTTAATGATAGCAAAAGAATTAGCATCGCGTATTCTAGTGTTATTAAAGAAAATGTAGACGTAATCCAATCTGTAGCAGCTCTATGTGGGTATAGTGCTAGATATCGAGTTCTTAAAGATAATAGAAAGGATACCTACTGTGATATCCATACTGTTAATATACTTAGCCGTAAATATAAAGACGGACAAAGTATTGAGAAACGTGCTGTTAAATATAAAGGTATGGTAAGATGTTTGACAGTACCCAGTGGTGCTTTCTTAATGCGTTATAATGGGGTAGTTTCTGTAACAGGTAACTGCATTCATTCTTACTCTTATACGTACATTATGCGTAACGTATTAATTGACCCTAGTGAAGAGTTCGATAGCATTGTGGAAAATGAAGAAATTAAGAAACGAGCAATTTCTATTACTCAATACTACGATGATTTGATTGAGTATTCCCAATATTACAATCTCTTCGGAGAAGGTGAGTTTGAGATTAAGAATAAGAAAACTGGCACGGTAAGAGAAATTACCATTACCAAACGTGAATTGATGAAGAAGATTTATCTTTGCATGTTTGTAGTGAATGTACTTGAAGCCATTCGTTTTTTTGTATCTTTTGCCTGTAGCTTTAGTTTTGCCGAACGTAAACTCATGGAAGGTAATGCTAAAATCATTAAATTGATTTCCCGTAAACTTCATTGCGGCTTCTACCAGTGATGGTAGTCGAATAACTCTGTTAAACGGGGAAACTCTATTATAGACAATCCCGTAGTAAAGACGTTTAAATTATACTATTTAAACTGACAAACTCTAACGACTATCGAAATCCTAATATTTTATTAGAGAGAGTAGAGTAGTGGACAATTGTTTAGTTCGCCAAACGCAGAGGGTCTATTTTAATAATAGATCATGATATAGTCTGACCCCAATAGTGATATTGGGCGGGTGTCTTAAGCACACCGGCTACGATTAACGACCGTAGTGGACAGCTTCGGATGAAGCACTTCACCTAACTACTACTCAACATATCATCAATACATTAGCTTCTGGAGCTGAAGGAAGTGAATGGAAAGAGATTGCTGAAGAAACCAAAGAAGAATGTATTAACATCTTTAAAGAAGCAGCTCAACAAGAGAAAGATTGGGCTAAGTATTTATTTAAAGATGGTAGCATGATTGGTTTGAATGAAACTATTCTCTGTCAATATGTTGAGTATATTACCAATCACCGTATGAAAGCAGTAGGATTAGAACCCATTTTCCCAGATGTGAAACATAATCCTATTCCATGGATTAACGCATGGTTGACTTCTGATAATGTCCAAGTAGCACCACAAGAAGTAGAGATTTCTTCTTATCTTGTTAGCCAAGTGGACACTCAAATCCAAGATGGTGATTTAGATATGGAACTTTAATGTAAGATAATTAAGATAGAGGGAGTAATTCCCTCTATCTTAATTTTTATTAGGTATATATTATTTACATGAGTAGTGAAAGAAGACTACTTTAAATAAACTTCTTATTTTATATTTAACCAAAAAGGAAATTTAAAATGGCTAAAACTACTAAAGAGTTAGGTTATAAACGTATCGCTATTGTGTTATCAGAAATCACAAGAAGAAAAGATATAGCGTCAACGCTATATGATAATTACATCCATAAAGATGAATTACCAAAGATCGTGGTTAGAATTAATGGTACACCGGTATTGAGTACTCTTAGCAAACTGGCAATAGATTGGATTAACTATTTAAACCAAGTATCAGAAAATAAAGATTGGGTAGAAACTGTAGATAAGATTTTCAAAAAGCAGAGCATTACTTACATTCCTTTATTCTTCTGGTATATTCAGAATCCAAGTAAAATCCATCCTCAATACTACGATGATGTGATTGCTTTTAAGGATTTCTTACGTAGTTTTTACGAGATTGAAACAAAAGAAGAATTCATTGTATTCTTAAATAATGTTTTCAGAGAAACTTATAATTACACAATGAAGTCGCTCCATTCTAGTAAAGGCATTAGTGACAGAGCACGTCTTAAAAATATCCCAGTTGAAGATGTAGATGATTTTAACCATTTCTTCTATAGTGAAGATATAGATACATTAAATAAAGAAGTACCTGTGTATTACTATACAGAACATTTAGGTGATATTGATAAATTTATTCATTTACCTGAAGAAGAGTTAAGTAAGCACAAGATTGGTGTATCTAATGGTTTTGTTTCAATGGCTCTAGTTCGAGATGATGTGTTTATAGGTGCTAAATTTAAACCAGACACTGAGAGTTTAGCGTACTTGATTTTCAAGAATCATTATAATGAACTCGAAAAGCTTAATAAGGTTAAACTGTACTCTAGAAAGGACACTACAGTATTTAACCATAAAGACAGTGTTGTAACACTCACTCCAATTTTTGAAACTGAAGAAGGTAAAAAGGTTTTGAAAATGCTGTTGTTTAAATTGGTAGTATAGCTATACAATATATTAAGATAGGGAGGATTCTCCCTATCTTAATTAAAGTAGGTAACGAGCTACTATAAAAAATCGTTAGTATATTAATTTATTTTTGAAAAGGACTTTAAGATGTCAACATTAAACGAAGAAAAGAAAATTGTTCTGGTAACCGAAGCTAACAAGTTAGCTGACTTTATTTCCCTGACAATTAGTCAAACGCCTAAGGGTGTTTCATTGTATTGTTGGAAAGATAAGAAATTCTTTAAAGAAGAAACTATTGCCTCAACCACGCAGATTAACTTTGCTGAAAATTGGATTAATCACCTTATTGGTAAAAACAATATTTCCGAAGAGTCGTGGATTATTTTACAAAAAATCTTCTTTAAATTAGACGTAAGTGACCTTTGTTATTTTGTAGTTAGGACATCATCTGCTTCTGACGTTAACGATTGTTATTTAACATCTCTTAAAGAATTTATTATGGACTATTATAACCTTGGCGATGAAGAAAGTTTTAAAGTATTTATCGATAAGGTTAAGAATAAATTACTTTATGATTTCATCTCTAATAGTACTTCGAGTAAGGATAAAAATTCACCAATTAGACTTAATGGTTTGAGAATTGCTGATACTAAGGTTAAGTATAATGGTGGAATTATTGATTTTAGTGATTTTATCTCAGAAGACCTTTTATTCAGTAATCGAGAAAATGTCTCTATCCCAGTATATTTTAAAGAAGATAAAGACATGTCCGTTTTTGACTTTATTAGAGCAGAAGACATTGAGCAATACAGAATTGGTAGTGTAAAAAGTATCTCACTTAGCATTAATCGAAATAATTTTTCTAATGGTATTAAATGTTTTGCTAGTGTTGCTGAGGATGGTAAAGAGAAACGTACTGTACGTAAGTATGTGACTGAATCTATCAAGGATTTTCGTTTTACTTCACCTGGTAGATACATTGACAAAACTAAGCTCGACCCTAGTTTGTACAATGGTTTACGTGAAACACCTGTTGAGTTAATTCCTATTTTCGAGAATAAGCCTATACCAGTTATTTCTAAATTTATTCTTAATATCTTATTTTAATTGAATATACTAGGGTAGTTAATTCTACCCTAGTATTTTTATAAAGGAAATATCGTGTCTAAATCTAAAAGATTTTATGCTTATACACCTAAAGCTAAATATTATCCTATCAGTGAAAATCCTGATGATGGGTATCTGTATTTAAAACCTATTTACCTTAAATCTAGAAGAACTAGAAGAAAAAGTGTTCTAACAAGAAATAAGGTAAAGAGGGATATTGAGAAACTTAAAGAATTACTCGATAAAAATTAAAACATAAAAGCGACTACTCTATACTCCTGCGTCAACAGGAGTATAGAGTAAAACATGTCGCGGAAAGGAGGTGTTAAAAATGGATTTGTATTTAGTTCAGATTCTACAGAATAAAGTTCTTAGTGGAATAGAATTAACCAAGGAAGAGCAATCATTCTTGGAAAACTACAAACCGTCTGAAAACGACGCGCTCGATAAATGGTTAGCAAACAATTACTAACCCACCAAGAAAGACAATGTTACCAGCATTGTCTTTCTTTTTTTCCTTTCATATATAGCATTTGAATAAAACATAATATTTTAACTCTAAAATATTAATGATGATTATTTTTTTATAAAGGAAGACCAAGAATGAATAATGAAGTACCATTTAGAACAATGAATTCAGAATATCCAGATAAAGATATATTTAAGTTAAATCCACTTAGCCAGTTCTTAATTAAAAAATACCCAAAAGAACAAAATGGGAAACTTTTAATTGACTGTTGGAAAGCTTGCTTCATTGCACAATATTTACTTGGAGATGATATCGACATTAATAAAGTGGTAATGTCAATCGCCCCGCAAGAACTTTATTTCTTACCTAACCCAGATATTAGTAGTTGTTTTGATAAATGGTTAGAAATGTTTAAGAAAGATAATGTATCGAAATCTGAATATATTATTCTAGATAGTATTCCAGGTACATCAAAACCTTTGTCTATTGAATTTGAAGGAATTCCTGAAGATGTTAAGGTAGCATTTAGTGAAGGGTTATCTAGAATAACTAAGAAATCAATAGAAAGTTAAGTATATACTATTAAAATGGTAATAGAGAAAGAGTTAAACTCTTTCTCTATTTTGGTTTTAATAGTATAGTTTAAAACATTTTATATAAAGGAAAATTGAAATGAGTAATTACGTTTGGAAACAAGTAGAGAGTATTCGTCAGGATATGGTGTCTGTATTAAAAGACTCCGGCTTTGAAGTGATGCTGATGCCCAGCAAACTCACTATCAACCGTGGTAATGAGAAAGTAGTAGAAGTCAATACGAAGAGTACAGCACCGAAAGAGTTGGTGGATGCAGCTACTGATAGCCTGTATTATCGCCAAAATATCGCCATGATGATAACTGCCATGAACGCCGTTATCTATCTAAAAGGCGATATTACTAATGCAGTTAAGGGTAAGGCACATCGTGGATTTGGTCTGTACGTGAAGATGATCGATTATCTACGTAAGCATCCTACTTCTCGTAATTTACCTGTTTACTCAGACGAGGAACTCATTGAAGAAGGCGAGAAGTTCTTGAATGAGACTGAAACTGAGATCACTTGTCCTAAGCGTTTTATGGATATTATTCCTGATGACGACTATCCTTACCCAGATATTCACACACCTAAAGTGAACAAAGAGGACGATCCTGAAAAGCCTAAAGAAGTAGAAGTCACTGACGCTACTGTCGATAAATACTGTAAGAAGGTAATGAAATCTTTGGATGATGTCGCTTGGAAGTACAGTGGCATTACGTATAAGTGGCGTTATGGTGACGGCCCTTATCAAGAAGACAGTGTGCCTGGTTTGTGGTTTACTGTAAAGTTTGGTTTTGCTAAATACAAATTCAAGTATACCTTGCCTTTACAAATGTGGGCTAAGTTGCAAAATCACACTGAAAAGTTTGTTGAAGAATATGGTTTGGATAAGAAACTCACCAAAAAACTCATCAAGACAGTATTGGTTAGGATGGGTCTGGACTATCTTTTCAATAACATTACCATAGTGGATGAGGTTACTGCTAAATTCACTAAGGACAATATCCGTAAAGCATGGAAAGTGATCGAAAGTGATATTGGTAAAGTATACATGCCGAATGGTAAGTATAATACAATATTTACCCACAATATCTCCAATGATCGCACAGTATACATCGTTAATCGATAGGAAGGAATTTAAAATGAGCATTTTATCTTATTTGTTGTTATTCAAAAAACCTAAAGAAGTACAATATAAGAATCATCTGAATATAAGAGATTATACTTCAAGTGAGTATAACCAACATGTAGAAAAACTCAAACGAGAGTTGAAAAAGATTGACTTTATTAAAGAAGTTAATGTTCGCCGAACCGGTAATTCTGATGATTTTGCAATCTACATTAAAACCAGTGTTGATGTACACCATATTGACTTGGATTTCACTGAGAAATACTCAAATAAAGACATCATTATTGCAGAAGCTGAATACTTTACTATTTATTCAGATGGTAAGAAAGTATATTTCTTCTCAACCTACAATCGTGATTTAAACAATAAATTCATGTACGCAGTTAAACGAGGTAATGTAATATGTCTAAAGAAAAAATAATCTTTCTAGACATCGATGGTGTTCTTAACCATACAGCATTTCGTGGTGCTTGTAATATGTTAGGAACTTATTTCCACGATAAAGTAGACCCATCTAATCTGATAATTCTTAAAGACTTACTCAGACAACATTCAGATATTAAGTTTGTAATCTCTTCATCATGGCGTCGTTGTAGTAACGTTGAAAAGATATCGAAAGTGTTTGAGAATTCTGGTTTTAAATTACCTATCCATGAGCGCTGGCGCACTCCTGTCTATATTGATGAAAATACTCGATATAAGATTAATCGTGATTATATTCAGTATAATTTAGACATTGTAGAAGGAGTGGATAAGGAAGAAATTCCTAAACTATGTCGTGGTCATGAAGTATGGAAATGGTTAATGGACCAACCAGAAGGTAGTGAGACACAATATCTTATCATCGATGACGATAGGGATTTCATGAAAGCAATGAATCTATTGTGGATTAGAAATGGTGAGAATCAAGGTGGGATTAACTTACGCTATCTTACTGAAAACATTATACCATTCTTTAATAGTGAACCCACAGGCGTGGGCATGTATCGTAAAGAATAATTTATTTAATAGTTAGGATTACACTATGGGAAACCGTAGTGTAATCTTATTTTTTATAAAGGAAACAAAAATGCCTAGGAAAACAAAATATCTAAATATTGACCAATATCTTTATAGTGAAATCATTAGAAATATAGAATCATTTCTAAAACAACATAATGCTAGATGGAAAATAAATCAAGATAAATCGGTTTCATTTGAAGGAGATAAGGTATTAGTTAGCCATAATTCTGTAACCATTACAGCAGAAGTTACTTTAGATTATTATGCTCAATGGGCTGAATTCTATAACCTCGCAGCATATGGTTTTTGTAGTTTAGCTGCATGTAAATTACCAAATCACTATTTTAATACTAATACTACATATGGTCCTAATGATGGGTTTCGTACTAGCATGACCAATATAAATGTAAATATTGGTTTTGTCGATGAATCCAACATAACCTATATTTATCGTATTAAGATTGATTTTAAGAAAGGACAGTAAAAATGTCAAAAAGAAATAAACATTCTTGTAGTTCATTTTCAAATGAAACTTACCTTGGTTTTGAAGTAAGTGTATCTAATCAAAGAAAAGGTACAAAATTTAAAGCAAAAGGTGCGTATTGCCAAAGAGATAATAATGGCCCTAGTCCAGCTGGTAGAATGCTTGCAGATAGACTTAATAAAGCCTGCATTATTTTATCTAAGAGACCATTTCTTTAATTATAAAACAGCATAAAACGACAATCCTCTACTCCTGCAGCAACAGGAGTAGAGGATTAATTATGTCGTAGAAAGGAGGTGAAAATAATGGATTCAAGTTATCTTATCCAAACTCTTCAAATCAAGAAGATGATGGGTACTATAACCGAAGAAGAAAATGAATGGTTAGAATCAGCCCTAGCCACAGAGAAACAATCATTAGATTCTTGGTTACAGAACTATTATCACTATTAAGAATATACACTATTCATTTCGTCCCTTCATATAAAGAAAGGACTAAGGATAAATCCTTAGCCCATTCTTTTTTAGTTAGATTTTACAAGCACCACCGGCACAACCGTCATCTAAGCTATCCTGAGTGTCATCAGAACCATCGTTAGTGTGGTGATAATATAAAGTCTTAACACCATACTTATACGCAAGCAATAGCTCTTTTAACATCTCTTTCATCGGTACTTTACCATTTGGATAGTTAGCTGGATTATAACGTGTATTAGTAGAAATAGATTGATCTACAAACTTTTGCATAATGGCTACCAATTTCAACATACCAATATTATTACTATCGTACCACAAGTATTCGTAGTCATAGCCTAATTTATCGTATTCTGGTACGACTTGTTTCAAAATACCATCTTTAGAAGCTTTAACAGTAATAGGACCACGAGGTAAGTCAATACCATTAGTCGCATTACTTACTTGACTACTACTTTCAGAAGGCATCAAACTAGTCAATGTAGCATTACGCAAACCATGTTCTACAATCTCTTTACGTAAACCTTCCCAATCTAATTTATACTCAAATGAAGCAAACTCATCAATAGACTTCTTATAAGTATCAATTGGTAAAATACCTTTAGAGTATTTGGTATTTTCAAATGCTTTACATTTACCTTTTTCTTTAGCTAATTGTACAGATGATTTTAAAGCATAGTATTGAATAGCTTCAAATAACTCATGAGTTAGTTTATGGCCACTAGCATTACTATATCGAGCACCATTTTTAGCTAAGTAATAAGCATAGTTAATTACACCAATACCCAATGGACGATACTTATCTACAGAATTACGAGCTGCTTTAACAGGATAGTCTTGATAATCTAATATAGAATCAAGAGCACGTACAATTAAATCCATTGATTCTTCAATATCTTCTAGCTTATCTTTATCTACCATACCTAGGTTTAAAGCACCTAAAGTACATAAAGCAATCTCACCTTCTTCATCTAGAATATTATTCAAAGGTTTAGTGGGCAAACCAATTTCCATGCAGTTACCCGTGATAATACCATTAAAAATAACAGAGTTATTTTTAGGCTCAAATACACAGAATGTATCGTGTTTACCTTCTAGCTTAGTAATAGATTTTACAATAGAAGAATCAATATTATAAATAAACTTAGGTGTACGTGTTGGAACTTTTGGTAAACTCCACGTAGCTAATTTAATACCTTCTGTTAATTCCTTAGTAGGTATACGTGCACTATCTTCCAAAATCCACTTATGTTCGCTAGTACAATCTAAATAACGGCCATCTGTTAATTCTACACGATACAAATCTTGATTTGCATTAGTCTTAACAAATTCAATATCTTCAGACCATTCAAAACCATTCCAGATAGTGAATTTCTCACCTACATGTTCACCAATCTTAACCATACCTTTATCAGTCATTACTACAGTATCGCCTGATACACACAAGTTGCTGGTATAGATTGTAGCTTCTTTTTCAATAAAAGAAGAATGTGCATTCATGTGGTCTACATTCATGATGTAAATACGACCAGTATTAGCACGTTCTGACATCAATAGTGTAAACAACTCAGTAGCTTTAATAGTCTTCTTAGGAATCAGAGGATTATTTTCAGCTTCTAAGTATAATTTCTCAAACAACTCTTGGTCGTTAAAGTAAGCATCATACAGACCTTCTACAGAATGAGGAGACAATAATGTAATGTCTTTATCCTCAATCAAACGTTGATACATTAGTTTATTAATCTGTACACCATAGTCCAATTGACGAATACGGTTGTCTTCTACACCACGGTTATTCTTTAATACCAATAATGATTCTACTTCTAAATGCCAGATAGGATAAAATAAAGTTGCTGCCCCACCACGAATCCCCAAATATCTTCAATACGGGTCGTTAATCCGTATTCTGTCTATTTAAGACAGCTCTATGTTACCATAGACGTTG
>ENA-OWMB01000218-OWMB01000218.1-metagenome-genome-assembly--contig:-NODE-218-length-24599-cov-4.202005_pt1 | contig 24599 bp, 19 predicted proteins | sample MGYA00245353_ERZ651112 | MGnify/ENA primary metagenome ERZ651112 (study PRJEB26857, sample SAMEA4031773) | metagenome | biome: human; feature: oral; material: saliva | place: Philippines | collected 2014...
CGACGGCATCCACCCCGGCTACGGCTTCCTCGCCGAAAACGCCAATTTTGCCGAGCAAGTCGAACAATCCGGCTTCGTCTTCATCGGCCCCCGCCCCGCCTCCATCCGCCTGATGGGCGACAAGGTCTCGGCCAAGGACGCCATGAAGCAGGCCGGCGTGCCCGTGGTGCCCGGCTCGGACGGCGCCCTGCCCGATGACCCGAAAGAGATCGTCGAGACCGCCCGCAAGGTGGGCTACCCGGTCATCATCAAGGCAGCCGGCGGTGGTGGCGGACGCGGCATGCGCGTCGTACGCGACGAAGCCTCGCTGCTGGGCTCGGTGGCCACCACGCGCAGCGAAGCGCAGGCCGCCTTCAACAACGGCTCCGTCTACATGGAGCGCTACCTCGAGAACCCGCGCCACATCGAGATCCAGGTGCTGGCCGACGAGCATGGCAATGCCATCTACCTGGGCGAACGCGACTGCTCCATGCAGCGCCGTCACCAGAAGGTCATCGAGGAAGCACCGGCACCGGGCATCTCGCGCGAACTCATCCACAAGATCGGCATGCGCTGCGTCGAGGCCTGCAAGGCCATCGGCTACCGTGGCGCCGGCACCTTCGAGTTCCTCTACGAGAACGGCGAGTTCTTCTTCATCGAGATGAACACCCGCCTGCAGGTCGAGCACCCCGTCACCGAGTGGATCACCGGCGTGGACCTGGTGCAGGAGCAGATCCGCATCGCCGCCGGCGAGAAGCTGCGCCTCACGCAGGACGACGTGACCATCAAGGGTCATGCCATCGAGTGCCGGATCAACGCCGAGGACCCGTACAAGTTCACCCCTTCGGCCGGTCGCATCACCAACTGGCACACGCCGGGCGGCCCGGGCGTGCGTGTCGACTCCCACGTCTACAACAACTACTTCGTGCCGCCGTTCTACGACTCGATGATCGGCAAGGTGATCTGCTATGGCGAGACCCGCCATCAGGCCATCCAGCGCATGAAGATCGCACTCTCCGAGATGGTGGTCGAGGGCATCAACACCAACATTGCCCTGCACCGCGACCTGATGGAAGACAAGCGCTTCAACGAAGGCGGCACCTCCATCCACTATCTGGAAAAGCTGCTGGCCGAAACCAAGCGCTCATCCTGAACGTCCCGACGCACTGAGCATCCCATGAGCCAGTCCTGGATCGAAATCACCCTCGAAGTCGACAAGGCCGAGGCCGAAGACTGGGCCGACGCCCTGCTGGAAGCCGGGGCCCTGTCGGTCCAGGCCGAAGACGCCGACGCCGACTCGCCCGACGAGCAGCCCCTGTTCGGCGAGCCCGTTCCCCCGGGCCTGCCCGGCACCGGTGCGGGCTACCTGCCCCAGACCTTCGGCTGGAAGCGAACCCGGCTGGCCGTGCTGCTGGACGCCACGGAAGATGAGCCCGCCGCGGGTCAGACCCCGGCCCCGGCGAATCTGGCCGTGCTGCAGGAAGCCGCCGACAGCCTGGAAAAGCCCCTGCCCTCCATCGTGGGCACCCGCCGTGTGGACGACCAGGACTGGGTGCGCCTCACCCAGGCCCAGTTCGACCCGATTCCGGTGGGTCAGCGCCTGCTGATCCTGCCCAGCTGGCACGCTGCCGAAACCCAGGCTGGCGACCGCGAGGCGCTCATCATCGATCCGGGCCTGGCCTTTGGTACCGGCAGCCACCCCACCACGCGCCTGTGCCTGGAATGGCTGGACGAGCATGACCCGCGCGGCCTGCGCGTCATCGACTACGGCTGCGGCTCGGGCATCCTGGCCATTGCCGCTGCCCGACTGGGCGCGGCCGAAGTCATCGGCATCGACATCGACCCCCAGGCCGTGCTCAGCACGGCCGAAAATGCCCGTATCAACCGCGTGGAAGTCATCGCCCTGGGCGGTGACGCGCCGCTGCCGCCACCGGCCGATCTCGTCATCGCCAACATCCTGTCCACTCCGCTCAAGCTGCTTGCCCCCATCCTGTCCAGTCTGGTGGCTCCGGGGGGACGGCTGGTGCTGTCCGGCGTGCTGGAGCGGCAGATCGACGAAGTGGCCTCGTGCTACGACCCGGCCCTGAACGTGCAGGCCTGGCGCACCCGCGACGGCTGGGCCTGCCTGAGCGGACGGCGCTGATCCCGTGCGACGGAAAACCAGACACCCCGTCGCCCTGACACCGCGTCCATTTGCGCCGGTCCGCACAATGTGCGATCTTCGCGCCCGGCAGGCAGCACACCCCGCCGGAGCGCCCCTATCCCCAGAACCGCTCCGCCCCACCGTGGCCGCCCTGCTGCCCCAGGTTGCCGGCACGCCCTTCCTGAGCCGGCGTCACCCTGCTTTTTCCTCACCATCTTCCAGACGGTAAGATAGCGACATGGCGCTCGCAACCACTTGTCCGCAATGCAAGACCAGCTTCAAGGTCGTCCCTGATCAGCTCAAGCTGCGGCGCGGCCTGGTCCGCTGCGGAGTCTGCCAGCACGTCTTCTCGGGCGTCGAGCACCTGCGCTATGTCGATCGGGACGAGGACACCAGCCAGCCCGACGCGCTGGCCGCGCCCACCATCACCGCGCAGCCCTCCGCGCCTGCGGTCACGGCCCCGGCCAACAGCACGCCCCGGTCAGGCGCCGACGCATCGCCTTCGCACACGGCTCCTGCAGCCGACGACGACCCGGTGACGGACACGCTTACGTCCGTCGATACCGAAACAGATACCGGCACGGCAGACGGCCCGTCTGCCGAAGCCCCTGCAGCCGACGACCAGGACACCTCGAACGACACCGGTGCCCGGCGGGCCTCCAACGACCGGGGCCGGCGTCGGGGCCGCAATCGCAACCGTGACAATCGCGCGGGACGAAATGGCAGCGAAGCCCCGCGTGCCGCGCCGGCGCCGCGTCCCACCGTCACCCAGGAAGAAGACGACCTGAAGACGGTCTTCTTCCTCTCCGACAGCGAAGAGCCGCTGCCTGGACAGTCTGCCGAAGACAACATCCAGCTGCCCGCCTCGCTGCGTTCGGGGAACACGGCACCCCAGCCGAATGCCATCGACCCGGATACCCGGGCGGCCGGTGCCCTCATCGACGAAGCCAACCGCATCTGGCGTCAGCACAAGCCTCGACACGCCGATGGCGATGACGACAAGGGAAGCGGCCGCCACGGTTCCGACTACAGCGGAGCATCCGACAGCGGCCGCACCGGCAGCCGTACCGGCCACAGTCGTCGCAGCCGCCGCCATGGTGCGGACAGCAGCGCCCACAGTGGCCAGCGCACCCTCGTCGGCTGGCTCACGCCTGCCCGGCGGCGGTATCTGGTCATTGGCCTGTCGGTCCTGGCCGCCGTGCAGCTGGTGTCCGTCCATCGCACCGAGATCGCCTATCACCTGCCCTTCCTGCGCCCCGTGGCCAGCGTGGCCAGCCTGCTCACCGGGCAGGACATCAAGCCCCCCATGAGCCTGGGCGCCCTGTCCATCGAGTCCTTCGAGCTGCGCAATACCCGCCAGCCCGGCAAGACCCGCATGACGGCCATCCTGCGCAATCGCAGCAAGCTGCCCACCCGCTGGCCGGCCATGGAACTCACCCTCACCGGCCCCTCCAACGCCGTGGTGGTGCGCAAGGTGCTGCTGCCCAGCCAATACCTGGAAAACCCCCGGGCCCAGGCCGCCGGCATGCCGCCCAATAGCGAACAGCCCATCGACCTGCTGCTGGAAACTTCCGACCTGAACCTGGCCGGCTATTCCGTGGCGCTCTTCTACCCCTGATTCTCCGCGCCCTGCCGACCGGCCCTGCTTTCCGCAAACCTGGCCGGCACGGGACCTCCTCCTGATTTCCTGCCGGCATGCCGGCCCAATCCCCACAGGCACACCATGTCCCGATACGTTCTGATCAGCGGCTCCGTCGCCTTCGACACCATCATGGTCTTTGACGGCTACTTCAAGGACCACATCCTTCCCGAGCGCGTCCACCAGATCAACGTCTCGATGCTGACCCCCCAGCTCAAGCGTGAATCGGGCGGCTGCGCAGCCAACATCGCCTACAACCTGACCCTGCTGGGCGGCCATCCGGCCATCGTGGCCGCCGTGGGCGCCGACGGGGCCGGATATGTCGAACAGCTGAAGAAGCGCGGTATCGACACCCGCCAGCTGCTGGTGCTGCCCGAGTACTTCACACCGCAGGCCTTCATCACCACCGACATGGCGGCCAACCAGATTGCCGCCTTCCACCCGGGTGCCATGAACGAGGCCCATCGCGCACGCATCGACGCCTTCCCGGCATCCGAAGTCAGCTGGGGCATCGTTTCGCCTGATGGCAAGCAGGCCATGGTGGAACACGCCCAGCAGTTTGCCGACGCGAAGATCCCCTTCATCTTCGACCCGGGTCAGGGCATGCCCCTGTTCAATGGCGACGAGCTGAAAGCCATCGTGAAGCAGGCCACCGCGCTGACGCTGAACGACTACGAGTTCGGCATGCTGTGCAACAAGACCGGCTGGAGCGAGGCCGAAGCTGCCGAGGCCGCCGGCACGATGATCGTCACCCTGGGCGGCGACGGCTCGCGTCTCTATCAGGCGGGCCAGGTCGAGACCATCAAGCCCACCGCCATCAGTCAGGCCGTGGACCCCACCGGCTGTGGCGACGCCTATCGTGCCGGACTGCTGTATGGCCTTTCGCAGGGCTGGGACTGGGGCAAGTCCGCACGCATGGGCAGCATCATGGGCGCCATCAAGATCGAGGCAGCCGGCCCGCAGAACCACCGCCCCTCGCGCGACGACATCGCCGATCGCTTTGCCGCCGCCTACGGCAGCCGGCCCTGGTAAGCAGAAACGAAACGGGCCGGCTTCACTCGCCGGCCCCGTGACAACCCCGTGGTGACTCAGCGGCTACCCAGAAGCGCCAGCACCACGGTGGGATCAACCAGCACCAGCACCACCTGGATCACCAGGAGTGCCACCAGCGGTGTCAGATCGAACTGCCCCACCATCGGCAGAACCCGCCGGAAGGGTTTCAGCAGCGGCGCAGTGAGTGCTGCCAGCGGCCAGGCCAGCGGTGCCTGCGGATTGATCAGCGACAGCACTGCCGAGGCAATGATCAGCAGCATGGCCAGGTACAGCGCCCAGCGGACCGCCCACAGCACGCCCAGCAGCACCACATAAACCGGGTTTGCCATGCCGGGCACGCCCAACAGCACGGCAAACGCCAGCGACGTGACCAGCCCCAGCACCAGGGCCGCCACGATGCCGGGCCAGTCCAGCCGCCCGGAAGGCTTCAGCACCATGCCCAGCGGACGCACCAGCCACTGCGTGAGCGCATGGGCAAACCCCACCAGCGGATTGCCGAACGGAGACACCCCCTGCCAGCGCGCATAGGCTCGCAACAGGCAGGCGCTGGCCAACAGCGAGGCCAGCGTCTGTATCAGCATCCAGAGAATCGACTGCATTCCGGTCCTCCAAGCACAATCGAAAAATGATCTGCCGCTCTGGTGCTGCGCAGGAAAGCGCCGCATGCGGCCAACATGAAACATGCCGGGCTGCGCGTGAAAGGCTGCAGCCTCGGGGCAAGCCCTCTCACCGCAACACGTGCGGAAAGATCAACGCCCGACAGAATACCATCCCCCAAAACGCCGACAGCCGCCCGGGTGACCCGAAGCGGCTGCCGCAACGCTTTCAAGCGTCCTGGATCAGAAAGCGCCTGTCATCAGGGGCGACGACCCACCGGGAACGGCCAGGCAGCCTGGGCTGCCGGCGCATCGGCCTTCGCCTTGCGACCGCGACGTGCGGGCGCTGCTGCCACCGGTGCAGCGGCTTCCGCTTTCGGCTTGCGACCACGACGGGCCGGCGCAGCAACCACGGCTGCAGCTTCTTCCACCTTCGCCTTGCGACCGCGACGAGCGGGCGTTGCTGCCACCGGTGCAGCGGCTTCCGCCTTCGGCTTGCGACCACGACGGGCAGGTGCAGCAACCACGGCTGCAGCTTCTTCCACCTTCGCCTTGCGACCGCGACGGGCAGGCGTTACTGCCACCGGTGCAGCGACTTCCGCCTTCGGCTTGCGACCACGACGGGCAGGGGCTGCAACCACCGCTTCCACTTCTGCCTTCGGCTTGCGACCGCGACGGGCAGGAGCTGCAACCACGGCTGCGGCCTCTTCAACCTTTGCCTTACGACCCCGACGGGCGGACACTGCCACCACCGGTGCAGATTCTTCCACCTTCGCCTTGCGACCGCGACGGGCGGGCGTCGTCGTCAGCACGGCCGCTTCAACTTCCATCTTGGACTTGCGGCCACGACGGGCCGGCGCTGCAACCACCGCTTCCACTTCGGCCTTCGGCTTGCGACCACGACGAGCGGGCGTTGTCGTCAGCACGGCCGCTTCAACTTCCACCTTCGCCTTGCGACCACGACGAACCACAGGTTCCGTCACGACCTCTGCTGCCTTGCGACGTCCACGGGTCGCGGTCGTTGTTGCCGCAACAGCTGCGGTGGCCGTTGCCCGCGTCGCAGTGGCACGACGGGTTGTGGTTGCAGCAGCAGCCTTCGTGCTGCGCGTGGCCGTTGCGGCACGGCCGACGGTCTTCTTGGCTACCGCCGTCTTCTTGGTGGTTGTTGCCATCAGTCACTCCTAAGCAGGGAAATTCGATTGGCGATCAATGTCTGCACCGACTGCACGCCATGCACCACCAACCGAGGGCAATTTCTGACGGCCCGATCATAACGTGAGCAATATGCGTGTTGCAATCGCACCAAGAAGAATACCGAAGGTTTTTTCGCGTTTTTCAGGGGGCAGCAGATAAACGGTTTCTGCGCACCCCCTGTATTGCAGCAGCACTGCACAGTGACAATCGATATCCGCTCGACAGACAACGGACTTCTGACCCCGGAAAGCACCACACGAACTTGAAGCCCCGGGGCTGGCACGCTGGAAAACAGGGCACAAAGAACAGGATGCAAATGGCAGTGACGGCGCGTCATGAGCATTTCACACCGCCTGCATTTCAAGCATCACCCATGTTTCGTGCACGGGTTTCGCCACGAATCATGCGTGCCGACGTCATGCCATCCGGGCCTTCACCCGGCGTGATGGAAGAACGGGGAAAAGGCGTTCGACACCACACACCCCATACCACCATCACTCACACATCAGCGCATCAGCTGCCTTCCGGAAAAGGACGCACCACACCATGTGCATCCAGCAGCGACTTCAATCGGGACCACTGGAACCAGGGGCCAGGATCCTCCTTGCGCCCCGGTGCCACATCACTGTGCCCGGCAATGTAGCGAATGGGATAGGCCTGGAACAGTGCAGCCAGAAGCTTCTCCAGACGGCGGTACTGGCTTTCGGTGAACGGACGCTGACTGCTACCTTCCAGTTCGATGCCGATGGAAAAATCGTTGCAGCGCTCCCGATCCAGAAGGCGCGACACACCGGCATGCCAGGCCCGCAGATCCGGATGGACGAACTGCACCAGCTCACCATGCCGGCGCAGGAAGAAATGCGACGACACCCGCACACCAGCCAACCCTGCAAAGTACGGGTGCGCCGTGACATCCAGACGATTGGTGAACAGGGCCTCCACCGCGTCACCCGTGAAATGCTCGGGCGGCAGGCTGATGTAATGGAGGATGACCGTATCGATGACGATGCCCTCGGGCCTCGCATCATGGTTGGGGCTGTCGATCACCTTCATGTTCGGCAACCAGGGCGTTCCGGCGTTCATCAGATTCCCAGCCGCTGCAGCCGATAACGCAATGCGCGGAACGTGATGCCCAGCAACCGTGCCGCCGCCGTACGATTCTGGCCGGTACGCTCCAGCGCCAGCAGGATGGCATCACGCTCCACCTGGTCCAGATAATCGGGCAGCGAGGTGGGCACCCCATCAATCAGCTTCCAGCCGCGCGGTTCGCTGGCGGCTGGCATCGACGACGTGCCCTGCCCTTCGTCGGCAGCAGCATCGGACACCGATGCCCCCTGCCCTGCACTCCAGGGTACAGCGGCCAATGTCCCCTGACCCGGACGCATCCCTCCCGGGGCAGCCAGCCCCTGATGCAGGGAGTCATCCAGCTCACGTTCCTTCTCGTCGGTCACGATGGGACGCAGCCCCAGGTCCTCGACGTTGATCACGCGACCATCAGAGAACGCCAGCGCCCGTTCCAGGATGTTCTCCAGCTCGCGCACGTTGCCCGGAAACGGATAGCTCTGCAGATAGCGCAGCGCCATGCTGGAGAGCTGCGGAACGCCCTCCAGACCGCTGCGCTGTGCCAGCCGCTGCAAAATGGCGTCAGCCAGAATGCCCACGTCCTCCTGCCGCTCGCGCAGCGCCGGCATGCGCAGCTCGATCACGTTGAGCCGATAGAAAAGGTCCTGCCGGAACCGTCCCTGTGCCACGCACTGCGCCAGGTTCTGGTGGGTGGCACTGACAATGCGCACATCCACGGCCTCTTCCGTCACCGCCCCCACCTTGCGGATGCGCTTTTCCTGGATGGCACGCAGCAGTTTCACCTGCATGGCCAGCGGCAGATCGGCCACCTCATCCAGGAACAGCGTGCCGCCATTGGCCGCCATGAAGAAGCCGATCCGATCGGAGTCGGCCCCCGTGAACGCCCCCTTGCGGTAGCCGAAGAACTCCGACTCCATCAGGTTCTCGGGAATGGCGCCGCAGTTCACGGCGATGAAAGGCCCTTCGGCACGGCCGCTCAACTGGTGGATCAGCCGTGCGGCCAGCTCCTTGCCGGAACCGGACTCACCCGTGACGTGCACGGGCGCCATGCTGCGCGCCATGCGCGCGATGGAAGCGCGCACCGCATCGATGGCAGGCGACGTGCCCAGCAGGCGGGTGGACTTGCCCCCGGGCTGCGCCGTCGGTGGCGTGACCGGATTCTTCGTGGCGGGGGCATCCGAGAGCTTCAGGGCTGAACGTACCAGCGCCCGCAGCGCATCCAGCCCCACCGGCTTGTTCAGATAATCGAAGGCGCCTGCCTTCAGCGCCGCCACGGCATTTTCCGCACTGGCATAGGCCGTGATGACGGCCACCGGCGTATCACGCCACTGGCTGTTGATGAGCCGCACCAGATCCAGGCCGTTGCCGTCGGGCAGACGCATGTCGGTCAGGCACAGCGAATAGCGGTAGCGCTCCAGCAGCGCACGTGCCGTGGACAGGTCCTCGGCCACATCCACGTCCAGTCCCATGCCCACCAGCGTCAGCTCCAGCAGCTCGCGCAGGCTTTCCTCGTCGTCCACCACCAGCACCCGGGGCGTCCGTCCGGGGGGCAGGCGGTTATCGTCGTCGGCGGTGACTTTCATTCATCGCTCTCCATTCTCGAAGGTGCCGCGACAGGGCCTGCTTCCGCAACCTGTCGCTGCTGGGGCGTGATCACGAAACCCGCCCCGTAGCGCTGCCGGATGTCCTCACCCAGCAACGCAGAGGATTCATAACGGATGGTGGCGCCGTTGGCCGTGCACAGCTCCTGCGTCAGGTGCAGACCCAGCCCCGTGCCTCGCGTCTCGGTCGTGAAGAACGGTTCGAACAGATGCTCGCGCCGATCTTCGGGAATGCCCGGGCCATCATCCAGAACCCACAGCTGCAGCACGCCCGTCGCACTCTGCGTCCAGAGCAGCAGCACCGCGCCCTCACGCTCCGAGGCATGACGCAGCCCGTTGGACAGCAGGTTGACGAGGATCTGGCGCAGGTGATTGGGGTCGAAGGTGATGGGCGCATGACTGTCATGGCGCAGCGCGATGCGCTCACCGCCATCGCGCCCTGCCACCACGGCACCACCGGCCTTCACGTTGCCCAGGAACTCCGGCATGAACTGCGCCATGAAATGCCGCAGGTCCAGCACTTCGCTCAGCGCCCCGCGCCGTGCCATCGACAGCACGTCCTCGACGATGCGGTCGATGCGCATCGTGTTCTTCTCGATGATGTCGGCCAGGCGCTTCTGGGATGTCGTGCCCGCCTGCTCGCCCAGCAGCGCACCGGCATGGCGGATGGCCGAAAGGGGATTGCGGATCTCGTGAGCGATGGAGGCCGACAGACGGCCCATCGACGCCAGCTTGAGCTGCTGGGCCTGATCCTCGATACGCTTCAGGTCCTCCAGCAGCACCACGCGGTCCAGCAGTGCGCGCCCGCCCTGCCCGTTGTCGCCCCCCGGATAGTACGAAGTCTCATCAAGCTCGTCGGGCGGAATGTTGCCGCCGGTCAGCACCCGGACCCGCAGCCGCACAGTGCCTTCACGGCGACGGATCTGCAGGTCCGCCACGCGTTCGGGCGTCTCCAGGACCTGGCGCAGCGCCTTCAGTGTCTTGGGATCGGCCTCGGTGAAGGGAACGCCCATCGGCAGGTTCAGCAGACGCCGCGCCTTCGGGTTCATGTCGCGTGGCACGCCCCGCGGATCGAAGACGACCACGCCCTGATCCAGCTCGGCCACCACCAGCGCATGGATGGCGCGCTGGTTGCGGAGATCTTCGCCGCGCCGGATGGCCAGCCGCTCCTGCATGGCCAGACGCCGTGCCAGGCGGCTGATCACCAGCGCCGTGAAGAACAGCGTGGCACTGATGAAGGCGGCGATCATCAGCTCGTTGCCGATGGCCGTGGTGCCCATGTCGCCACGCTGCAAAAAGCGCAGCATGGTCTCGCCCAGCAGCATCATCGAGGCCGCTGCCGCAACCGCCAGGGCCGGCAAGGTGGCCGACAGGATGGCCACGCCCGCCACCGGGGTGATCATCAGCGCCCCCAGGCCACTGCGGCCGTTGCTGGCATAGACGATCAGCCCCAGCACCAGCACGTCCACGGTGATCTGCGCAAACAGCTGAAACGAGAAGCCCCGACGGATGCGACGCACCGCGATGGAGCTCAGCACCGCAAAGCCCATGTAGAAGGCGGTCAGGCCGATGAAGAGCGTCCGCTGGAAAGGATGCGCCGCCGGGGTCTCGGGCCCCAGCACCGGAATGTAGATGAGCAGCAGCAGCGCAATGATGAGGCGCCCGTCAGCCAGGTAGCGCAGCGAGGTCCAGAAGGTACCGGCCTGCTGCAGGGGCAGCTCATCCGGATCGGGCGACAGCCGAGTTGTCGATGCGTTCATGCCCGAACCGGCCGCGTGCGGCACTGCGCAGGCGTCATTTCAGGCGCTGCCCGCTCTGGGCCGCCTTGCCCTGCGCCTGGTGCGCTTCACAGCAATAGACACGGCCATGGGCAAAGATGGCCTCGGAAGCCGGCAGATGCAGGTCGCAGACCGAGCAGGCCACCATCATGTCCGCATCGGCCGGGCGTGCGGGCGCGGCATCGGCGGCCGACTGGCCGGCAGCCACCTGGGCATCACGCCGGGCACGGGCTGCCGCCAGGGCGCCATAGCGCCGCACAAGCATGATCGCGCCGGCAATCACCAGCATCCAGAAGATGATTTTCACGTTGAGTCCTTCCTGGCGATCAGATCCGGTTGAGGATCACTTCCAGCACGAAACGGCTGCCCACGTAGGACAGCAGCAGCAGGATGAAGCCGCCCAGCGTGAGCCGGATGGCCAGGCGTCCACGCCACCCCCACAGCCGGCGTCCCAGCAGCAGCAGCCCGAAGAAGATGGTGGCCACCAGCGAGAACACCGTCTTGTGGTTCAGCGTGAGCGGACGCCCGAAGATCTCTTCACTGAACAGGCCGCCACTGACCGTGGTGAGCAGCAGCAGCACGAATGCTACGCTGATGACGTTGAAGAGGATGCGCTCGAGCACCATGAGCGGCGGCAAGGCCTGATGGCCGCGCGCCAGCAGTGTTGTGATGAGACCAGCGCGGTCCTGTCGGCGCGGATGCAGCCGGTGCTCGGCCGCCGCCATGAGCAGCGCCTGCAGCGCAGCCAGAAAGACCACGCCATAGGCCAGCGTGCCCACCACCAGGTGCGGCACGAAGAACGGCGTCTGCCGATCCAGCGGAAACGCGGCGCCGGGGAAGAACACCGGCAGCACCACCACGACCATGGCCAGCGGCGCCAGCAGCACGGGCAGGCGCCCCACGCTCATGTGGCGGCTTTCCAGCCAGATGAGCAGCAGCGCGATCCAGACCGTGGCCGACAGCAGATAGGCAAAGCCGAAGTGAAAGACCTCGTCGACGCGCCACCAGGGTGAGATGAGCACCAGCGCATGGGCCAGCAACCCGGCCCCCAGCACGACATCGAGGCCACGCCAGCCGACGGCGGCACCGGCCGCACCGCGAGGTGCCGGCGCAGCCGCAGGCCGAGCCGCCGGCGCGCCTGCGCCCGCTGCATGAGAAGGAAGATCGGCGTTTGCGGCGCGCGCCTGGCCCTGCGCATCATGGCGCAGGCCACGCAGCAGCACCAGACCATACAGTCCGACCGCCAGGAGGATGAGAGTCAGTACAATGCCCACTGTCGCAGTTTACCCTGCCCGGGCACCGGTCGCGCAACATCGCACCGCCCCTGGCACGCTCCCCGCCACGTTTTCCACCGCCTTCGGGCCCAGTCTCTCATGTTCGACAGCCTTTCCCAACGCCTTGCGCGCATTGTGAAGACCATGCGCGGTGAGGCTCGCCTGACCGAAGCCAATACCCAGGAAATGTTGCGGGAAATCCGCATCGCCCTGCTGGAGGCCGATGTGGCCCTGCCCGTGGTGCGCGACTTCATTGCCCAGGTGAAGGAAAAGGCTCTGGGCCAGGAGGTGCTGCAGTCGCTCACCCCCGGCCAGGCGCTGGTGGGCATCGTCCACAATGCCATGGTGGACCTGATTGGTGGCGAGACCGCCGAGCTGGATCTGGCCTCCCAGCCGCCCGCCATCATCCTGATGGCTGGCCTGCAGGGCGCGGGCAAGACCACCACGGTGGGCAAGATCTCCAAGTGGCTGCGCGAGAACCGCAAGAAGAAGGTGCTGACGGTTTCCTGCGACGTGTACCGCCCCGCCGCCATCGACCAGCTCAAGACCGTGGCCCAGCAGGCCGGCGTGGACTTCTTCCCGTCGCAGCCCGACCAGAAGCCGGCCGACATCGCGCGCGCCGCAGTGGACTGGGCCAGGAACCACTATCACGACGTGCTGATCGTCGACACAGCCGGCCGGCTGGGCATCGACCAGGCGATGATGGACGAGATCCGCCTGCTGCACGACACCCTGCACCCCATCGAGACGCTGTTCGTGGTGGACGCCATGCAGGGTCAGGATGCGGTCAACACCGCCAAGGCCTTCAATGACACGCTGCCGCTCACCGGCGTGGTGCTCACCAAGCTCGACGGCGACTCGCGTGGTGGTGCGGCCCTGTCGGTCAAGGCCATCACCGGCAAGCCCATCAAGTTCGTGGGCGTGGGCGAGAAGCTCACCGGTCTGGACGTCTTCCACCCCGACCGGATGGCGAACCGCATCCTGGGCATGGGCGACATCGTGGCGCTGGTGGAACAGGCCCACGCCAACGTGGACCATGCCGCGGCGCAGGAACTGGCCGAGAAGCTGAAAAAAGGCTCGCGCTTCGACCTGAACGACTTCCTGGCCCAGCTGAGCCAGATGAAGAAGCTGGGCGGGCTCAGCTCGCTGATGGAGAAGATGCCGGCCGAGATCCAGGGCAAGGCCAGCGCCGAGGACATGGACAAGGCCGAGCGCGACATGCGCCGCATGCAGGGAATCATCCACGCCATGACACCGGCCGAACGTGAGAAGCCCGAGCTGATCAAGGCCACCCGCAAGCGGCGCATCGCCGCGGGCGCCGGCGTGCACGTGCATGACGTGAACCGGCTGCTGAACCAGTTCTCGCAGATGCAGTCCGTCATGAAGAAGATGCAGAAAGGCGGCCTGGCCAAGATGATGCGTGCCATGAAGGGCATGATGGGCGGTGGTGGCCTGCCCGGCATGGGCGGCGGCCCCGGCCCAATGGGCTGATGTGGGATCCGGGCGGATGGGCCAGGCGGGAGGGCTCATTCGCCCCCAGAGGCATCCGGGGTGATCGCCTTTTCTGACAATCCAACCGATTCGCGGCTATTCGCAACCGTTCCGCGCTGATTAGTTACATATCGCATTAGATTGGTCACAGAATTGCGGTCTAATGGCTTGCAGAAGTGACCGCCTGTCCCTATTGGGGCAGAAGGCTTGGGGTTTTCACCACGAACCCTGAGCCTGCCTGCCGGGAAGTTCCTCCCTTCCCGACACGCCGGCGCTTCAGGAAGACCCAAACCTCTCATCCTGCGGGCCGGCACCTCCGACCCGAGCCTTTCCATTCGGGTGACCGACCGTGCGTCTTGCCTATCTGATCATTGCCCACCAGCAGCCCGAGCAGCTGGCCCAGATGCTCTACTGCATCCAGCACCCCGACAACGTCTACCTGGTCATGCCCGACAGCAAGGGGCTGACCGGCAGCGAGCCGGCCCTGCAGGCCGTGGTGCGTCGGCACCCCAATGTCTTCATTGCCCCGGCGCGCGACATGCGCTGGGCGTCCTGGAGCCTGATGCAGGCCCGGCTGGACGGCATCCGTGAGCTGCTGGCACGCCCCGAGCCTTGGGAAGTGCTGATCAACCTCAGCGGCCAGGACTTTCCGCTGAAGTCGCAGGAAGAGATCCGCGCCTTCTTTGCAGCCAACGAAGGCCGCAACTTCCTCGACATCGTGGAGCCCGAGAAGGTCTGGAACGACCCTTATGCCCGCATCCAGCGCATCCGGCTGGAGCCCCCGTTCATGAAGAGCGGCTGGAACGTGCCCAAACTGCGCATCGATCGCTGGTCGCGCCATCTGGGCCAGGCCCGCTACGTGGGTGGCCGCCCCTACATGGCGCTTACCCGCAGCTTCTGTCAGCACCTCATCGAATCCAGCCACCTGCCCCGCTGGGTGAAGACCCTGCGGCATGGCTACCGCCCCGTCGAGGTGCTGCCGCACAGCTTCATCATGAACTCTCCCCATGCCGACACGGTGGAAAACCGCCTGCTGCATGAAGAGGACTGGAGCGCCGGGGGATCGCACCCCAAGGTGTTCACGCTGGCCGACCGGGAGCGCCTGGAGCGCTCGGACAAGCTCTTTGCCCGCAAGTTCGACAGCCGACAGGACAACGAGATCCTGCGGGTGCTGGAAAAGAGGGTGCTGGGCGCCAAGGCAGGCTGACCCACAGAAGGTTGACCGAAACAGGCTGACGACGGCCGGGCGTTCCGGCATCCGGCCTGCCCTCGAACAGCCTCAGCCAGGTTTGCCGAAACACAAAAGCCGAAGCGACCCTTGGCAGGGGCCCATGGCCCATGCAGAAGGTCGCCTCTGGCAGTCTCCTCCCCCCTTCGGGGATCACCACGCCGATACGCACATCCTGCGTGTCGGCGTGCTGCTTTTGATAGGCCACGCCGCAAGGGCGGATACGACTCGCGGCGTGGTCGGATAACACGAATCAGATAGCACGGCTCAGATGACTCGCCCCTGAATCCGCTGCCTTGGCGGGCAGCCGGCCCGTGGGATGAGGCATTCATGCCTCTTGAGCGCACAAATTGACTATCTTTAACATAAAAGATACGGAACGGCGCAAAAATCTCTTGCAATGACCGAAGCTAGAGCATAGAATTCATTCGTCTCCTCCACCTCCTCCTTTGGTGGATTAGCCCGCACGCTTATCCGTGCGGGCTTTTTTCTTTCTGCGGTCGCTTTTCTTGTCCGGCTCAGTTGGTGCAGTACTTGCCGGGTCTCCTCTCACTGCCGCCGGGTGTCTCCAAGTCCGGCAGGTCTAGACCGCATGGCTGCATTGTCTTGCTTTGCACGCAGGCATTCCATTGGGGGCAACCCTAAGCGGGGGCAACCCTAAGCATCTGCCCGCCATGACGCTTTCCCTCTTTGAAGACGCGGCCGATCCGCAGATCAACCTGCTGCCCTGCGACGGCGTCGTCAACGACCATGGCACGGTGTTTGCCGCCGAGGCCGATGCGATGCTGGCCTGGCTGCTGGCCGAAGTGCCCTGGCAGCATGACGAGGTCCAGCTCTACGGAAAGCGCATCGTCACGGCCCGCCGTGTGGCGTGGTATGGCGACGAAGCCTTCGACTACCGCTATTCAGGCGTCAACCATCGGGCACGCCTCTGGGCCCCTCCCCTACGGACGTTGCGCGACCAGGTGAGTGCCCGGGTGGGGGTCTCCTTCAATTCCTGCCTGCTGAACCGCTACGACGACGGCACTCAGGGCATGGCCTGGCATAGCGACGACGAGGCCGAGCTGGGACCGGAGACGGTGATCGCGTCGGTGAGCTTCGGGGCCACCCGCAAGTTTGCGTTCCGCCACCGCCAGACCCGCCAGAAGGTCGAGATGCTGCTGCACCACGGCCAGCTGATCGTGATGCGCGGCCAGACGCAGACCCACTGGCAGCATGCGCTGATGAAAAGCACGCGCGTCACCCAGCCGCGCGTGAACCTGACGTTCAGGACGATCCGGACTTGATGTGGGGCGGATCCCCCTGAGCGACGCACAGCGTATCCTCCCGGCAAATGACCGAGCCGCCCGTGCGATTCAGGGCCTCGGGTTTTGGTACCCTGTCGGCTGTCTTCATCAACCTACCGTCCACGGTGACGGCGCGGATGAAGGCATCATCGTCGGTTCCGGCTTCGGCACGGGACCGGCACCATACATGTTCAGGGAAGATATTCATGAAGAAGAACCAGAAACCCACCCTCTCCTCGGTGCGCACTCCGGCGCTGGGCCTGCTGGCTGCGCTGGCGCTGACATTCGGTGCACCGTCGCTGCACGCGGCCGACAAGTCCGAACTGCTGTCGGGCGCTCGCGAGAAAGTGACGGAAGTGAAGGATTCGCTGTCCGGCAAGATGAGCGAAGCTGCCGACAGCAAGACATCCGCCCTGAAGGAGAAGAAGGATGCGCTGAAGAAGGACGGCAGCAAGCTTCAGGACAAGGCCGCCAGCCAGAAGGACAAGGCCCAGGAAGCCACCAGCAAGGCCAGCGCCACGGAGGAGGCTGCCAAGGACAACGCTGCGGGGTCGGTCGGCAAGCTGGACCTGAACAGCGCGACCGAAGCGGAACTTGCGCAACTGCCCGGCATCGGCGAGGCACGCGCCAAGGCCATCGTGAAGGGACGCCCCTACACCGGCAAGGATGAGCTCAAGCGCAAGAAGATCGTGCCGGCCAGCGTGTACGAGAAGATCAAGGATCGCGTGATCGCGCACAAGCGCTGATCACCTCTGCCGTCGGCGCCCATCGAATTCTTCCGGTTGGGCGCCGATGTATCCCAGATGCGTGAAACGGAAGCCATCGACATACCTCAATCCATAGCCGAGGGCACGATTGAGGCCGATGTGGCGGACATGGTTGGACAGGATACGATACGGACAGCCCCCATCAGGCTTTCGAAGCCCTTCCCCCAACGTTACCGATACCGAAGAGATGTCGCCATTGAAACTCGTGCCGACCCGGCGCCGAGCACAAGATGCCCGAGGCCATGAGGCGGAGCGCCCCCGCACGGGACGTCCGCAGAACCGGAAGCATGGCCCTCAGTCCGGGTCACAGGCTCAGCCCCGGACGCAGGCCCTGTTGCAGCCCCGTGAGAAGGCCCATGAGAAGGCCCAGCGGCATGCGCCGGCCGCGGCTTCAGGCGAGATTCCGCCCGAGGGCGAACGGCTGAACAAGCATCTGGCGCGTACGGGGGTGTGCTCGCGGCGCGAGGCGGATGACTGGATTGCCCAAGGCTGGGTGCGGATCAACGGCCGGCCGGTGGAGATGGGGCAGAAGGTGATGCCGGGCGATGTGGTGGAAGTGCGGCAGGCAGCGCGTGCCCGGCAGCAGGACAAGGTGACGATCCTGCTGAACAAGCCGGTGGGTTATGTGAGCGGCCAGGCCGAGGACGGCTACCGTCCGGCAGTGACGCTGATCGATGCGCAGAGCCGCTGGGCCGGCGACATGAACCCGCGCCGTTTCGAGCGCAGCCAGCTGCGCGGGCTGGCGGTGGCGGGTCGGCTGGACATCGATTCGGTGGGGCTTCTGGTGCTGACGCAGGACGGGCGTGTGGCCCGGCAGCTGATCGGCGAGGATTCGACCACCACCAAGGAATACCTGGTGCGAGTGCGTTATGGCGAGGTCGAGCGCAATGTGCAGGCCGCCTTCCCGCCGGATCGGCTGAAGCTGCTGCGCCACGGGCTCTCGCTGGACGGGCACAAGCTGAAGCCGGCGCAGGTGGACTGGGAGAACCCCGAGCAGCTGCGCTTCGTGCTGCAGGAGGGGCGCCACCGTCAGATCCGCCGGATGTGCGAGCTGGTGGGTCTAGCGGTGACGGGGCTCAAGCGCATCCGTGTGGGTAACGTCCTGCTGGGACGCCTGCCGCCCGGCCAGTGGCGCTACCTGGGGGCGGACGAAAGCTTCTGAATGCTCCACGCCGGCGGCAATGCCGGCCAGCTTCTCGAATTCCGGCAGCGGCATGGGTGCGCCCAGCGCCTGGCCCTGGCCGTAGTCCACGCCAATGTTTTCCAGTGCCGGCAGTATCAGGTCGGACTGTACCGACTTGGCCACGCTGGCGATGCCCAGTTCGTGCGCCAGCACGGTGAGGGTGCGCAGCACAGCCTGGCCGGCGCCCTGATGGACGAGCGATTCGGTGAAGGCGCCATCGATCTTCAGGTAGGCCACGCCGATCTCGCCGATGGCCGACAGGTTCACGAAGCCAGCCCCCACGTTGTCCAGTGCGGCGCGCGCGCCCAGCTGGCGCAGGCCGCCAATCAGGCGCTTCATCATGTAGCCGTCCTGCATGGCCACGGTCTCGTTGATCTCGACGACCAGCTTGGGAGCGACCTGCTGGTAACGGCGCACCTGGCTCAGCAGGTAGGTCTTGAAGGCTTCGTCACTGAGCGCCTCGGCCGACAGGTTGAGCGAGATGAAGTCCAGGGCGCGGAAGGCGCGTTCGTTCCTGTCCAGCCAGCGCAGGGTCTCGTTCAGCACCCAGCGGTCGATGGTGGCCATTTCGCCGCGGTAGATGGCGGCCTCGATCAGGCCGGCGGGTGAACGCAGGGTGCCGTCCGGGGTGCGGTGGCGCAGCAGGATCTCGCCGCCAAGCCGGTTGGATTCGCCCAGCCCGACCACGGGCTGGATGGCCAGCTCGAAATCGCGGAATTCCTTGGTCCGGCGCAGGCGGTCCAGCACATCCATCTCGACCTGGTGACGCTGGCGCTCCCCTTCCTGCTCGCCGTCCTGGAAGATGACGACCTGGTTGCGTCCCTTGCGCTTGGCCTCGCGGCAGGCGTTGTCGGCACGGTCGATCAGCTGGCTGCTGGTCTGGCCACGCAGGGCCGGGCTCATGCCCACGCTGGCGGTGACGGCAAAGCGCTTGGGCGCAATGACGAAGGGGCGGCCGGCAATGGCATCCAGGGCACGATAGGCCAGCAGGCGGTGCGGAGGCTCTTTGCCGTTGAGCAGCACGGCAAATTCGTCGCCCCCCATGCGGGCAATCTCCGCATGCTCGCCCAGCCGGCTGCGCAGTCGGCGCACGACATCCACAAGCACCGTGTCACCGGCCTGATGCCCGAACACGTCATTGAGCACCTTGAAGCGGTCCAGGTCGATGTAGCAGAGGGACACCTGATCCAGCGTTTCATGCTCGTTCAGCAGTGCCTCGAGGCGCTTCTCCAGACCATGGCGGTTCAGCGCGCCGGTCAGCCTGTCGTGCTGGGACTCGTGGATGAGGTGGTGTTCGGCCTGCTTGAGCGCCGTGACGTCGGTAAGGCTGACGTCGTGACCGGTATCGGTCTTCTGGGCCTGTACCCGCAGCCAGCGATGGCCGCTCACCTTCTCCAGACGCCAGACGAAGTCGGCTTCCTCGAAGTTCTCCAGTTCCTGATGGATGCGTTCAGCCAGGTCCTGCGGGAAGGCGTCATTGAGGGCGGAGAGCGTGTCGACGTGGGCACGATCCAGCGAGGCGCTGTCGCCAGCCAAGGGCAAGGCATCCGCTCGCACGCCCGGGACCCGATGAGGGTCGATGCTGCCAGCCGGCACGTCGAACAGCCGCACCGCCACTTCGTTGTAGCGCTCGATGCGGTTGTCACGATCGAAGGACAACAGGCCGATGGGCACGGCACGGTAGGTGGCCTGGTAGCGTCCCAGCGCCATCATGGCGGCTTCCTGGCTGCGCAGCTGGCGCGAACGCTCGGCCGCCAGGTAGCCGATGACGGCGGTGGAGGCGTTCATCACGGCCAGCAGCGTGGTGGACTGCAGGTCCAGCCAGGGCAGCGGCGACTGGGTGATGCCCAGCAGGAAGAAGAGCGTGTTGGCAGCCGCCATCCCGTCGAGCAGCGGGGTGCACAGGTACCAGACCGACATCACCGAGATGCGGCGGCTGAGGTTGACCACCACCATGCCGACCACGGTGACGACGATGGCGGCGCCGACCAGATACAGCAGCGTCTGGAAGATGTCGGGCGGCAGCAGGCCGGAGACGGCCAGCGCGAAGCCGGTGGCAATGTACATGCCGTGCAGCCAGCTGCCGAAGCGGTGGCCCTGCAGCCGGGACTCCATCAGCCCCCACATCAGGGCGGCGCAGGCGCAGGGGAAGGCCATCTGGGCCATCTGCTCCAGACCCATGCCCACCACGCTGGAGGCCGAGCTGCCCAGCCAGAACTGGATGTAGCCGCCCCGCACCATCAGGAAGACGGCGCGCGATCCCAGCCAGAAGGCCAGCACCCGCACCACACGGATGTGCATCAGCTGCCCGGCCACGAAGGCGGTCAGCCCCAGCAGCGCCAGGATACTGCCCAGCAGCGTGCCCTGGGCCTCGATCTGGCGCTGTGCCTCGATGAAGCGGGTCTCGTCCCACAGGTTGAGAGAGAGCGCCGAGCCGGCGATGGACAGCTCCAGACGCAGTACGGCGGTCAGGTCATGTTCACCGCTGAAGCGGCGGTGGCCGGCCGGCAGGGGCAGTGGCAGCTCGGGCAGCGTGATGGCATAGCCCGGCAGTGCACGGGCCGCGTTGACGGGCTCCTGCTCGTTGTTGAAATGCGCGTAGAGCAACGCCTGGCCGAATTCGTCCAGGATGACGGCATCGCCCTTCTGCACGGAACGGTTGGCGATGTGCAGCACGCGCGTGCGCTCGACGGTGTCGGCGGGGATGCGGGCCAGCACCCACAGGGTCTTGGCACTGCTGCTCTTGGCGCCCAGATCCAGTGCCGGTCCCTGCTCGCGCAGTGAGCCCAGCACGCTGGTGAGTTCGTTGAAGTTCTTCGATGACGCCAGGATCCTGTAGGGCAGGACCTGATCCGGCTTCGAATAAGCCATCGGGTAGGCGTACATCCACACCACGTACGACACCGCAATCAGCAAAAGCACCCACGACGCCAGTTGGCGCGCGCCTTGGCGTTGTCGTGCTGCTGGATCCTGGGGCTGCGTCACATTCGCTCCCGGGAGGGGGTCCCTGGTTGTCGTGCGGTGATCATGTCATCCCGGAATGGGATACATTGGGCGAAGACACACAGGTGGGGGGCCAACGTCGGCCGGGGTGCGTCCATCCCCAGCAAAAAGAATAATGTCCACCGACAGACGGCAGGTCCTGCCCCCCGAACGGGCCGACGAGCGGTCAATCGAGGGGGCTTGCAGCCGACGAACGGTCGGTTGGCGAGGATGAGTGATGCGAAGAAGCGACGTCGGACGGCTGGAAGCGCCAGCGCTTCCAGGCCGCAAAGACCGCATCGGGATAGGCCGACTGGCCACGGCTGCCGTTGTAGCGCCCCAGGGCCATGAAGAGGTTGCCGTTTTCCAGGTCGAGGTAGTGGCGCAGGATGACGCAGCCATAGCGGATGTTGACGCGCATCCGGAAAAGCGCGTCGGCATCGCCGTTGCCCAGCACGCGCGTCCAGAAGGGCATCACCTGCATGAAGCCACGCGCGCCCACCTTCGAGATGGCGTACTGACGAAAGCCGCTTTCCACCTGGATGAGGCCCAGCACCATCTCGGGGTCCAGGCCGGCACGCTGCGCCTCGTAGCGCACGGTGAGGAGGAAGGCCTGGCGTGCCTCGAAGCCGGGCATGGCGCGACGCGGCAGCCGGTCGGACATCTGCGTGAGCCACTCGATCTTCTGCGCACGCGACTCCCACAACGGCTCGGCATCGTGCGGGGCATCGATGGCGCTGGCCAGCGCCACCCGCACCGCATCGGCCAGCACCTCGTACTGCTGGCCGCCCGCCCGGGCGCTGCCGGGCATGAAAAGGGCAGCCGACAGAGCGGCTGCCCCCAGCGCTGCAGCAACGTGCCTGACAATCAAAGCGTGGGCAGCAGCTTCTGCACCTCGGCCAGCACATCGGCCGGGGCAACCTTGTGGGTGACCATACCGCGCCGCACGGTGAGTTCCAGCAGCCCTTCCTTCAGGCCCCGGTCGCCCACGGTGATGCGCAGTGGCACGCCGATCAGTTCCCAGTCGGCAAACATCACGCCCGGGCGCTCGTTGCGATCATCCACCACATGGCGGATGCCGGCCGCCTCCAGCTGCGCGGCCAGGCTGTCCACCGCCTCGCGCACGCTTTCGGAGCGCTCCAGCCCCATCGGGCACACCACCACCTCGAACGGCGCAATGGCCGCCGGCCAGATGATGCCCTTGTCGTCGTGGTTCTGCTCGATGGCGGCACCCAGCAGGCGGGTGACGCCAATGCCGTAGCAGCCCATTTCCAGCGGCTTCGACTGGCCGTTCTCGTCGATGAAGGTGGCGTTCATGGCCTGGGAATACTTGGTGCCCAGGTAGAACACGTGGCCCACCTCGATGCCGCGCTGGATGGCCAGCGTGCCCTGCCCGTCCGGGGACGGATCGCCCGCCTGGACGTTGCGGATGTCGGCGATCATCACCTCGCCCACCTGCCCTTCAGGCAGCGGCTCGGGCAGGTCACGGCCCCAGTTCACGCCGGTATAGTGGTAGTCCACCTCGTTGGCGCCGCAAACGAAGTCGCTCATGTTGGCGACCGTGCGGTCGACCACCATGCGCACGGGCTTTTTCAGGCCCACCGGGCCCAGGTAGCCGGGCTTGGAGCCGAAGTGTTCGAGGATCTCTTCCTCGGTGGCAAAGCGGAAGCCCTTCAGGCCCGGCACCTTGCCCACCTTCACTTCGTTCATTTCATGGTCGCCGCGCAGCAGCAGCAGCCAGACCGTGACCTTGGGCGGCTGACCGTCCGCGCCCGGAGTCTCGGTGCTCAGCACGATGGACTTCAGCGTCTGGTCGAGCGGCACCTTGAGGTATTCGGCCACCGCCTCGCAGCGGGCCTGGCCAGGCGTGGCCGTGCGGGTGAGCGGCTGGGTGGGGGCCATGCGGGTGGCCAGCAGGGGCACGGCCTCGGCCAGCTCGATGTTGGCGGCGTAGTCGGACCCCGTGCTGTAGACCAGCGCGTCCTCGCCCGTGTCGGCGATGACCTGGAACTCGTGGCTGGCCGATCCGCCGATGGAGCCGGTGTCGGCCGCCACGGCCCGGTACTGCAGGCCCAGCCGGTCGAAGATGCGGTGGTAGGCATCGAACATCTTCCGATAGCTGACCAGCGCGCTTTCCGGGTCGCGGTCGAAGGAATAGGCGTCCTTCATGGTGAACTCGCGCCCACGCATGACGCCGAAGCGCGGCCGGCGCTCGTCCCGGAACTTGGTCTGGATGTGGTAGAAGTTCTTGGGCAGCTGGCGGTAGCTGCGCAGATCCTGCCGGGCGAGGTCGGTGACCACCTCTTCGGAGGTGGGCTGAATGACGAAGTCGCGCTGATGACGGTCGCGGATGCGCAGCAGCTCGGGCCCGTATTCCTCCCAGCGGCCGGACTCCATCCAGAGCTCAGCGGGCTGGATCACCGGCATCAGCAGCTCGATGGCGCCAGCGGCGTCCATTTCCTCGCGGATGATGGCCTCGATGCGGCGGATGACACGCAGGCCCAGCGGCATGTACGTGTAGATGCCGCCGGCCAGCTTGCGGATCATGCCGGCGCGCGTCATGAGCTTGTGACTGACGACTTCGGCGTCGGCAGGCGCTTCTTTGAAGGTAGGCAGGTGCAGTGCGGTGGCTTTCATGGGCTCGCTCTATATAATGGCTGACATTCTAGAGCGTGTCATGGTGCTTTTGGCCAGCTGGAGGCCGGGATATCCTTGTGCACGCCACAAAAAAGAACGCGCCTGCACGCCGACCGGACACTAGCCACCATGCTCGACAAACACGGATACCGACCGAATGTCGGCATCATCTTGCTGAATCAGGACAACCAGGTGTTCTGGGGTAAGCGCATCCGTGAGCAGTCCTGGCAGTTTCCGCAGGGCGGCATCAACGCGGCCGAGTCCCCGCAGCAGGCCATGTACCGTGAGCTGCACGAGGAAATCGGTCTGGGCCCGCAGCACGTCACCTTGCTGGGCCGCACGCGCGACTGGCTGCACTACGACGTGCCGGTGCGCTGGGTGCGCCGCGAATGGCGCGGCCACTACCGGGGCCAGAAGCAGATCTGGTTCCTGCTGCGCCTTCTGGCCAGCGACGACACCATCTCGCTGGACGGCCAGGGTCATCCCGAGTTCGATGCCTGGCGCTGGACCGGCTACTGGACGCCGCTGGACGAGGTCATCGAGTTCAAGCGCAAGGTCTACGACAAGGCCCTGAACGAGCTGGCCCCACTGGTGGAGGGCGGCGTGAACACGCCGCCGGCTGCGTAAGGCCCGGACGAGGCCCGCTCCCGAACAAGGCCCGCGCCCTGTCACAGCATGGCTGGCC
>ENA-OWMB01000220-OWMB01000220.1-metagenome-genome-assembly--contig:-NODE-220-length-24510-cov-9.253282_pt1 | contig 24510 bp, 20 predicted proteins | sample MGYA00245353_ERZ651112 | MGnify/ENA primary metagenome ERZ651112 (study PRJEB26857, sample SAMEA4031773) | metagenome | biome: human; feature: oral; material: saliva | place: Philippines | collected 2014...
AGCGTGAGTTCGCCCGTGACAACAAGCTGCTCGGCACCTTCGAGCTGTCCGGCATTGCCCCGGCTCCCCGTGGTGTCCCGCAGATTGAGGTCACCTTCGACATCGACGCGAACGGCATCGTTCACGTCTCCGCGAAGGACCGCGGCACCGGCAAGGAGCAGTCGGTGACCATCACCGGCGGTTCCTCCCTGCCCAAGGAGGACATCGACCGCATGGTGCGCGAGGCCGAGGAGCACGCCGCCGAGGACAAGAAGCGCCGCGAAGAGGCCGACACCCGCAACCAGGCTGAGCAGGCCGTCTACTCGACGGAGAAGCTGCTCAAGGACGAGGCCGACAAGATCTCTGAGGCGACCCGCGAGGCCGTTCAGAAGGATGTCGACGCCGTCAAGGAAGCCCTCAAGGGTGATGACATCGAGGCCGTGAAGACCGCGATGGCAACCCTGTCCGAGTCCGGCATGAAGATCGGCCAGGAGATCTACGCCAAGCAGCAGGCCGACGAGGCCGCCACGCAGGCAGCTCCTGCCCAGGACGACGTCGTGGACGCCGAAATCGTTGACGAGGACGACAAGTGAGCATCGAGGAAACCAACGGTTTCTCGGTGCCTAACGAAGACGCCAACGTCGCCGGGGCCGACTCTGTCGAGTCGGCCCCGGCCGACCAGACGGCCCACACACCCGAGAACAACGAGACCGCGCCCGGTTCGGAAAACGCCGCCCAGGCCTCGTCCGAGGCCTCTGCCGACGACATGAGCGACTTCGAGGAGCAGGTCGGGGACTCCGACCTCGCCAAGGCTCTCGAGCGCATCGCGAGCGTCGAGGACCAGCTGGCCCGCGTCAACGCCGAGCTGTACAACCAGGGCCAGGAGTACGCCAACTACGTACGTCGCTCCAAGGAAGCCATTCCCGGCCATAAGACCGCGGGCCAGGATGAGGTCATCGACGCGCTCATCAGCGTCCTCGACGACATCGCCGCCGCCCGCGCACACGGCGACCTGGAGGACGGTCCCTTTGCGTCCATCGCCACGAAGCTCGAGGACACCCTCAAGACGCGCTTCGAACTGGAACGCTACGGTGCCGCAGGTGAGGACTTCGACCCGAACCTGCACGACGCCCTCATGGCCACCACCAGCGCCGACGTCGACCGCCCCGTCATCGGGCAGGTCCTCACCAGCGGCTACCGCCGCGGCGAACGCGTCGTGCGCGCCGCGAAGGTGCTGGTGAATAACCCTGAATAACAGCAACAACACGCTCGTGACTGAAAGTGAGGTGAAACGCGCGTGAGTGAACAGGATTGGTTCTCGAAGGATTTCTACAAGGTCCTGGGAGTTGATAAGACAGCGGACAAGAAGGCCATTACGAAGGCCTACCGCAAGCTGGCGCGCAAGTGGCACCCGGATCAGAACCCGGGCGACAAGGCAGCCGAAGCCAAGTTCAAGGAAATTGGTGAGGCATACGCGGTCCTGTCCAACGACGAGGATCGCAAGCGCTACGACGCGATTCGCGCGATGGCCGGCGGCGGAGCGCGCTTCTCCGCCGGATCGGGCGGCACGGGAGGTTTCGAGGACCTCTTCGGTGGCTTCAACGGCGGCGGTTTTGGCGGCGGCGGCCATAACGTACGCTTCCAGACCTCCGGCATGCCCGGCGGCGGCGCTGGTTTCGAGGACATCCTCTCCGGCCTCTTCGGAGGGGGTGGCGGTGCGAGCACGCGATTTGGGGGCGACCCTTACGGCTCGCCCTTCGGTGCCGGTGGCCATGCCCAGCAGGCGGCACCCACGTCCGAAAAGGGCGGGACGGTGCGCGCGAAGCTGTCCATCTCCTTCCGGCAGGCCCTCAACGGTGCGACCTTGACCATCAAGGTCGGCGGCTCCCCGATCAAGGTCCGCATCCCTGCGGGCATCAAGGACGGTCAGAAGGTCCGCGTCAAGGGGCATGGCAAGCCGGGTATGCACGGCGGTTCCGCCGGCGACCTCGAGGTTGCCGTGACGGTCAAGTCCCACCCCGTGTACTCGCGCGAGGGCAACGACCTGGTCATGACACTGCCGGTGACAGTCTCCGAGGCCATCCTCGGTGCCACCATCGACGTGCCCATGATCGACGGCAACACGGCCACGGTCAAGGTGCCTGCGGGTTCCTCCTCGGGCGCGGAAATCCGCGTGCGCGGCGAGGGAGTGAAGACCTCGAAGGCGACGGGTGACCTTATCGCTCGTCTGTCCATCCAGGTTCCCGAGAAGCCCAGCCGCGAGCTCAAGAAGCTCGTGAAAGACATGGCGAAGGCTGAGGGCGACCTCGACGTGCGAGCATCGCTGGCGAAGGCGGCTGAGGAGTAATTCATGGCGACGACCGGCCCAGACGAGCCGATCACCTTCGTCATCTCGGTTGCGGCCGAGCTGGCGGGGATGCACCCCCAAACCCTGCGGCAATACGACCGTCTGGGCCTGGTCATCCCCGCCCGCACGAAGGGACGAGGGCGGCGCTACACGAAACGCGACGTGCAACGCCTGCGTGACGTGCAGCGCATGAGCCAGGAAGAGGGCATCAACCTCGCTGGCATCCGTCGCATCCTCGAACTCGAGCGACGCGTTGAAGCTCTCGAAGCCGAACGTGACGCCCTGCGCGACGCCGTTGCTGCCTCCGAGGCGCGCCGCAACCGAGTGTTCGCGGCCTCCGCAGATGGCCAAGTCATGCCGATACGACGAGGCCAGCGTCCCTGGGATCGCTCCTCGAAGCCCGCGGCCGCTTCCGGCGGCTCGCTCACCGTGTGGGATCCGATGCGTGCGCTCGCGTCCCTGGCTTCCTCCGGGACTCCGACACGCCACGCACTGCCGGGACCATCTTCGAGCGTGCGATCTGTCATCGAGGGAACGATCATCTCCCGCTGATACGGTCGCGCACCTGCTGGTCGACTTACCTGCGCGCCCCGACGCTCCCGCGTCGGGGCGGCACAGCGTATCGGAGAGTTCTGTCCGTGTTCTGGGTGCCTCCGGCTTCTCCCGCACGCTAACCCGCTATTCCCCACGCTAACCCGCTATTCCGAGTGTGGGCGGCCACGCCCACGTGCGGGACAGGAGGCCCACGTGCGGGATACAGGACTCGGACTCGCACGAGCAGGCCCGCGTGTATGCTGCGGGTCCCTCCGCTCGAACTGCGTCGGTTGGGGTGCGTGGCCCGGTTGTTATGGCGGCCCGATAGCGTCCAGGACGGGTCAGCGCGTCGCCGGGAGACAAAAAGGAGCTGCGGGACCCATCCAACGGATGAGTCCCGCAGCCTAATTCGATCAAGGATCCGGGGGCACACAGGATCCCTGACCGAAGCCTGGAACAGGCGACAGGCTCTCGCCTGCTGAGAACAGTTTTACCAGGTCACGGCGGGTTTAGGTACTCGATCAGCGGTGATGTGCGCACTTCGCACGAACGTGCAGGTCGTCCGAAATGAGCGTGCGTCTCATCGGCAACATTTTTTCGAAATGGGCGCTGACCTGCGAGTTTGTGTTTGGGTCGTGCTTTTCATTGAAAATACGCAGATTGTAAAGCGAGAGTGCCGCAGAAGCGGTGGGGTGGACTCCCCGTATTAACCGTTGAGTTGTATTGACGCGATCACATCGACATGTTGTGGGTAACGTCGGTATGGTATGCAGCACTTTTGATGCTGGTGATGTGTTCTCGGCGTGTCGCGTGGGGTGGTGTGCAGCCCAACCCGGCCCCGGCCTCGTCCGTGAGAAGATCGCCCTGCGCTCCGCCGACGCGAGCATGGCCCCGCAGGCGTTACCCTTGGGCCATGACGAATTCACCGCATCACCTGTCGGTGCGCTCGCGCGTGGCCAACGTGGCCGGCGCTGCCGCCCGCTTCACTTCCCGGGCCCTCGGCCGAGGATCCGGAGGCATGATTGGCGGAGAGGTCGCTCTGCGCATCTCCCCGCAGTTCCTGGCCGAACTGGCCGCCCCCTTCTCCTCGGTCATCGTTACCGGCACGAACGGCAAATCCACGACGACGCGCATGGTGCGCGCCGCCCTGGAGAGCGCCGGGCCCGTCGCCTCCAATATCAACGGTGACAACATGACCTCCGGCGTCATCACCGCCCTCATGCAGGGAAAGAACGCGACTCGCGCTGCCCTCGAGGTCGACGAAATGCATGTGCCCGCAGTTGCCGCGGACGTTCACCCCGACGTCTTCGTGTACCTCAACCTCTCGCGCGACCAGCTCGACCGCGTCGGCGAGATCGGTTCAGTCGAAAAGCGCCTGCGTGAGGGCGCGTCCGCTCACCCGAATGCCGTCGTTGTTGCCAACTGTGACGATCCGCTGATCGTCTCCGCCGCCGCCGACAACCCGAACGTCGTGTGGGTCGCCGCCGGTGCCGGATGGGGCGGAGACTCTGCGGCCTACCCGCGTGGCGGCCGCGTCGTGCGCAGTGGCGATGACTGGCACCTGATCCCTGCCTTCGAGGGCGAGGAACTCCCCGCACTACAGAGTTGCCCACAGCCCCACTGGTGGCTGACAGACGTCGACCTGGCCCCCGAGGGTCCGCGTGCCCTCCTGCACGGCCCAGGCGACGTCACCGTCCGACTCGAACTCAAGCTGCCCGGCCGCGCCAACCTTGGCAACGCCGCGCAGGCCGTTGCCGCCGCTGTCGCCATGGGTATTACGCCCGAGGCCGCGGCGACAGCCGTCAGCTCCGTCACCGAGGTCGCGGGGCGCTACTCCGTCCACGACGTCAACGGGCGTCGCGCCCGCATGATGCTCGCGAAGAACCCCGCCGGCTGGCAGGAAGCCATGACGATGGTTGACCCACGTGTCGACCAGGTCGTCATCGGCGTCAACGGGCAGGTTCCCGACGGGCAAGACCTCTCGTGGCTGTGGGACGTCGACTTCTCTCGCGTCAACCAGCCTGGCAGGCGCGTCATCGCCTGCGGCGAGCGAGGTGCCGACCTGGCCGTGCGCCTCGAATACGCTGGCATCCACTGCGACCTCGCACCCCTGCCCATGGATGCCCTGGCCGCGTGCGAGCCGGGGCGTGTCGAGGTCCTCCTCAACTACACGGCAATGCGCGACTTCAAGGTCCTGCTCGACCGAAAGGAAGGCAAGCGGTGAGCGCTTCCACACTGCGAATCGGTGTCCTCATGCCCGAGGTTTTGGGCACCTACGGGGACACGGGCAACGCCCTGATCCTGGCCGAACGCGCCCGCAGGCGCGGCATCGACGCCGAGGTCGTCCATGTGGGTCTGACCGAAGAAATCCCCGATAGCCTCGACATCTACACCCTGGGTGGGGGAGAAGACACCGCCCAGGCGCTCGCGGCCGACAAGTTCCGTGGCACCTCAGGCCTGGCGCGTGCCCTCGACGCCGGCCGCCCGCTCCTGGCGATCTGTGCCTCCCTGCAGGTTCTCGGTCACTGGTATGAGGATGCGCGCGGCGCGCGCGTGCCCGGCATGGGCGTTCTGGATATCACGACGCTGCCGCAGGGGCATCGCGCTATCGGCGAGCTGGTGACGGTGCCCCTCGTCGAGGGACTGACTCAACCGCTCAGCGGTTTTGAAAACCACGGCGGTGGAACCGTCCTGGGCGAAGACGTGGCCCCTCTCGGTCGGGTCATCTCCGGCGTCGGCAACGGCACCCCGCAGGGCCAGGAACCCGCCGAGGTTGCCTACGACGGTGCCGTCCAGGGATCCATCATCGCCACCTACATGCACGGCCCGGCCCTGGCTCGTAACCCCGAGTTGGCGGACCTGCTACTCCAGCGCGCGACCGGCATGTCGCTGCCGCCCCTTGAGGTTCCCGGCGTTGCGCAGCTGCGCGCGGAGCGCCTGAGCGGCGTCCAGCTGCCCTGACGCGCGCCGACACCCGCGATTCCGGACGTAGCCACGGCCTCGTCCATCCGTCGCCGATCCCACCCGGGGTCGGCGACGCGCCTTTTGTCGACAAAGTGAGTGCAGAGTCTTGTATGCTTGGCGACAAATCCCATCAGAAAGGCGACACCATGTCGAACCCCTCCGTTGGAAATCCGAACCCGCAGAACGCGCCGCAGGCATACCCGGGAGGTGCGTACGGTGCGCCTACCCCGATGGCAATGCCGAAGCTGCCCGGTCGCGCGCCCGGCATTACGACGCTTGTCATTGGCATCCTGTTAATGGTTGTGGTCGCCCCGATTGTATTCTTCGGAATAATGATCGCGGGTGTCACCAAGACCGAGGGCAATGCCGTCAAGGGCGGTACGACGGCCAACGGCAGCATTGTGACCGTGACTGCGGATGGCAAATTCACGGTTACCACCGACGGCGCTGACCCCGCATGTTTCCTCATGGATGCGGGTGGCACGCTGTACCAACTCACCCCCTATAAGGATAACGAGGGCGTCTACACTGCCTCAGGTATTCCTGCAGGCCAGTACAAGCTGCAGTGTGAACGCATCGCCAGCAGCGCGACAGTCGTTGCCTTTAATGCCTCGCCGGAGGTCATGACGCAGGCCTTTGTCATGCCGTTCGTGTGGGGAACAGTCGTTGGTGTCGCCGGTCTTGTCGTCACGATCATCGGCGTCGTGCTCCTCGTGAAGGTGAACGGCAAGCGTCGCCGCATCATGCAGGAAGCCATGATGGCGGCTGTGCACTGACGCGAATCCTGTCAGGGGCGAGGCTGGAGTAGTTCCGGCCTCGCCCCTTTTCTGCGCCTTCTCTCGGTATACGGTCCGGGGCGGTGCACTGTAGGATCGCGTGCGCCGTCCCATTCGCGTGAAACGCTATTCAGCGCGCGTGCAGCGTTGTTATGCTTAAGCAAAATTCCCACCAGGAAGGCACGCACATGTCACATCCCCCCTACGGTTCTTCGGGCGGCCAGAACACGCCCTGGCCTCAGTATGGTGAAAACACGGGTGGCGTCCCGCAAGGCTACCCGGGTGGAGGTCCGCAGGGCTATGCAGGCGGCGGGTACGTCGCCCCTGCTCCGGTGGTCATGCCTCCGATGCCCAGTCGTGCGTCGGGCATTGTTGCCCTCGTTCTCGGTATTGTGATGATGGTCTTGATCGCGCCCATCGTGTTCTTCGCGACGATGGCTATTGGTTTGACGTCGAGCGTGGAGGACTTGTCGAACGGTAGAGCGCTGGGGAACGGCGCGAGCGTCACTGTGACGGATAAGGGCAGTTATTCGGTGATGATCGGTGACGGGAGCGCCTCCTCGTGCGCGCTCGTCGACTCCAACAATAAGAGTTATACGCTCGATCCCTACGAGGGGAGCAACACCCTGTTCTCGGCGTCGGATCTGCCGGCGGGCACCTACACGATTCAGTGCCAGGGCCTGACCTCCGGCGCGGAAGTCGCCGGTTTTAATGGTTCTGCGGAGCAGCTGGCGAACAAGGCGATCATCATGCCCCTCATCTGGGGAACCGTCGTCGGCGTCGGCGGTCTCGTCCTCATGATTGTTGGCATCGTGCTCCTCGTGAAGGTGAACGGCAAGCGTCGCCGTCTTGCGCAGGAAGCCATGATGGCGGCCATGCGCTGACCCGCCACCCTGAGAGGGGCGAGTCCCGGAGGCGTCTCCGGCCTCGCCCCTCTCTGTCTGTCTGGCTACGCATCTCCCACGAAAGGAACTCTCGTGTCCACCCTGTCTTTCACCGGCGAGCGCCGAGTGCGTTTTCCCGCCCCTGACGTCGCCCGCGGCTTTATGCTGGCCCTGATTGCTCTGGCGAACGTGCCATTCTGGGTTCGCTTCTTCCCGGACTATCCCGCGCCGGGGCAGGCGGCGCTCGATGCAATGAGCGGGGTGGATCAGTGGTGGTTCCTGCTGCGAGCGCTGTTCGTCGACCGCCGCGCCTATCCGCTGTTTTCGATTCTCTTCGGTTTTGGGATGGCGATCATGGCCAAGCGCATGATCGAGCGTGAGCGTCGCGTCGCTCGTGAGGCTCTGCCCGCCGAACTCAGCGCCGGGTGGATTCCCCTGCAGTGGCAGTTTTATGACGAGGACGTGGAGCGTCGCGCTCGTCGCGCGGCGTCGCGTTTGATCCGGCGCCGTGGCTGGTGGATGCTGGCGTTTGGCGCTGTGCATAGTGTCATTTTCCAGGGGGACATTATTGGGGCCTATGGCCTGGTGGCGGTGATCTTTGCGGAGGTTATTGTGATGAGGCGCGTGTGGCTGCGCGTGGTCATCGGGGTGACGGGTGCGTCGCTGAGTCTCCTTCTTCTGTCGTCGGGCGCGGCGGCGATGGGTGCCCGTCCGATGACGCTGGAGTATCACGCGCAGTCGACGCTGGAGGCGACGACGCCTCTGTGGAATCTGGCCGGGTGGCTTGTGGCTACGCCTTTCACGGTGCTGACTACCCTTGTCGTGCCCTGTGTGATGCTCGGCGTGGGGGTCGAGCGTTGGGGAGCGCTGCAGGATCCGAGCGGCCATCGCGGAGCGCTCGTCGCGATTGCTGGTGGTGGCCTCCTGGCGGGGACGCTGGGGGCGCTGCCCTACGCGCTCGACCAGTTGGACTGGGTGCACATTGGTGGCTCGGGTTGGACGTTCCCTCTTTTTCACGCGTCGGGTGTCGCTGGGGCGTGCGGCTGGTTGGCGCTCCTTGCTCTCCTGGGCGGGGGGCCGCGCGAGGCCTCGGCGGAGTTCGCGCAGAGCGCGGCGTCGTTCGAGGAGTTGGGTGCGTTCCGCTCGTTCTTGAGCGCGATTGGCCGCCGGTCGATGACTGCGTACCTGGCTCAGACGCTTGTCTTTGCCGTGCTGTTCCTGGTGCTCGGAGCTGTGGGCGTGCGCTCCGTGGGCGTGACGGTCTCCGCCCTCATTGCGCTCGCCGTGTGGGCGCTCATCGGAGTCGGGTGCGTTATCTCCGACGCGATGGGACGTACACGCGGTCCCGCTGAGCGTCTCCTGCGCTGGTTGGTTGCGCGTACCGCGTGGACCCTGCCGCTGCCCAAGCTGCCGATGTCGATTTACGGTGCGCCGACGCCGGGGGCAGCGCAGAACCTCGGGGTGCAGGGTGCCTCCGAGGTGATGATGCCGGCCTCTCCGGGCGCTGAAGGAACGCCACGGGAGTCCTCGGACGGCATACAAAATAATGCAAATAGCTGAAAACTCTGCATCGTGCAAGAGATGGGAGTGAATGTGATGCGATAGACAAAGTGTCTCCCTGCTGTCACCGCCTCCCGGATGAGCTGCGGTGATGGCTGTACGGTGTTCATTCGCGCCGTGGCCGCAGTGGCCTTTAGGCCCTGCGGCCATTGGTATTTCGCCGATTCTGCGCTACTGTGAAGGTGTAGTGATTCACACGCTGATGGCACGATGTAGTGAGCGGAGGAGGCGGCCGGTGGTTGTGCACATGTCAAACGCACAGAGGGGTGGTCGACGCGCTCACACCCCCGGGGTACCGACGCAGTGGCGCGTCACGAACGACGGATACGAGTAGGGGAGTCATCATGGGCTGGCTATGGCGGGCGGATGCCGACGGCGGAACCGACGGCGAGGAAACGCCTCGCCGCGCCGAATCGGCGGACGATAACCGCTCTGATATGGGACAATGGGAGGGTAGTAAAGCAACGTCGGCGGAAGGAATCGCCACGGGTAACTCGGAGTTTGAGGCCAATCGTTTCGATATGGTCCGTCCTATTACGCAGGAGCGCCTGGGGCTCCTCTTTGATTCTGAGGGATGGGCCTGGCGTATCGACAATGATGGAGACCTGTGCGGCCTGTGGGAGGGACACCTGTTCTGCTTCCGCTTTCTCGGCGACTCGCGCGAGGTGCTTTCGATTGTTGCGTTTATGAAGCAGTTGGTCCCCCTTGAATATGGGGAGGATCTGCGTGATTTCCTGCAGGCGTGGCATGGGGAGTTCCTGTGGCCCAAGGCTTACGTCGCGGAGCAGCTCGAGGGGGATCGTGTCGTCGCCGAGGTGAATGGTGACTACGAGTACGGCGCAACGGATGCGCAGCTGATTCAGCAGGTCATGTGCGCGCTGGCGACGACGCTGCAGCTCTTCCGCGCGCTCGCGGATCGTTACAGTATTGAGGATGCTGAGGGACCTGGTCCCTCGGGTGGTCATCAGCGCGGATTCGGCGGTCCTACCTGGCTTCCGGAGAACTGAACTCCGGCCTCGCCTGTACCTTGTGTTCCCATTTTGAAGTTGAGTGGAATAGACTCAACTTCGGGTTCGTTATGTCTATCAGATGCGTCGACAACCGTCGATGCGAGACGAATGAACCATTTGGAGGAACGATCTCATGGCACGTGAGATGACAACGAAGGCGCAGGAGGCCATCGCCTCCGCGCTCCAGGCCGCGTCGGCGGCCGGAAACCCGCAGGTCGAACCCATTCACCTGCTGCAGTCCCTTATTGAGCAGCGTGACGGTATTGCCCTGTCCCTGCTCGGGGCAGTGGGGGCGGACATACGCGCAATCGGCGCACGCACCCGTAATGCACTGGTGGCGCTACCCAGTACTCAAGGGGCATCCGCGGGTTCCGCTCAGGCCTCGCGCACGCTGCTCGCCGCCGTTCAGGATGCGGGGGAGCGCGCCGAGAGCGCGGGAGACCAGTACATTTCGACCGAGCATCTGCTCATCGCTCTGGCAGCGTCCGATACCGAGGCGGGGCGTATTCTCACCGCCGGTGGTGCGACGGCTGAGGCTCTGACGCAGGCGCTCGCCCAGCTGCGTCCTGACCCGATCACCTCGCCTGACCCCGAAGGGTCGTTCGAGGCTCTGTCCAAGTACGGTCGCGACCTGACCGAGGTGGCGCGCGAAGGCAAGCTCGATCCTGTCATTGGGCGTGACAACGAGATTCGTCGCGTCGTCCAGGTCCTGTCCCGGCGTACGAAGAACAACCCCGTCCTGATCGGTGAACCCGGCGTCGGTAAGACCGCCGTCGTCGAAGGCCTCGCCCAGCGCATCGTCGCGGGCGACGTCCCGGAGTCCCTGCGCGACAAGCGCCTGGTGTCCCTCGACGTGTCGTCGATGGTTGCCGGTGCGAAGTATCGCGGCGAGTTCGAGGAACGCCTCAAGGCGGTCCTGGCCGAGATCTCCCGCTCGGACGGGCAGATCATCACCTTCATTGACGAGCTGCATACGGTCGTGGGCGCGGGCGGCGGTTCCGAGGGTGCGATGGACGCGGGCAACATGCTCAAGCCCATGCTCGCCCGCGGCGAGCTGCGCATGGTCGGTGCGACGACCCTCGACGAGTACCGCGAGAACATTGAAAAGGACCCGGCGCTTGAGCGCCGCTTCCAGCAGGTGTTCGTCGGCGAACCCTCGGTTGAGGATACCGTCGCCATTCTGCGCGGCATCGCCCCGAAGTACGAGGCTCATCACAAGGTGACTATCTCCGACGGTGCGCTCGTTGCTGCGGCGACCCTGTCGAACCGCTACATCACGGGACGTCAGCTTCCTGACAAGGCGATCGACTTGATTGACGAGGCCGCGTCTCGCCTGCGCATGGAGCTGGACTCCTCGCCGGTCGAGATCGATGAGCTGCGCCGTAGCGTGGATCGCCTCCGCATGGAGGAGTCCTATCTGACCGAGTCCGACCCGGAGGGCCTCGACGAGGCCACCCAGGATCGCCTCAGCAAGCTGCGTGCTGACTTGGCGGACCGTGAGGAGAACCTGCGCGCCCTCACTGCGCGCTGGGAGGCTGAAAAGGCTGGGCACAACCGTGTCGGCGACCTGCGCGTCCAGCTGGATACGCTGCGTACCCAGCTCGACCTGGCGGTTCGCGAGGGACGCTGGGAGGAAGCCGGTCGTCTGCAGAACGGCGAGATCCCCTCCGTTGAGCGTCAGATTGCCGAGGCCGAGGCGCAGGCTGAGGATCAGGAAGCTCAGGGCGATGAGGAGCCGATGATTGCGGAGAAGGTCGGTCCCGCGGAGATCGCAGAGGTGATCGAGGCGTGGACCGGAATTCCCACGGGTAAGCTCCTTCAAACTGAGACAGACAAACTCCTGCACATGGAAACCGAGTTGGGTAAGCGGCTCATCGGGCAGAAGGATGCTGTGCGTGCGGTGTCCGACGCTGTTCGGCGCTCGCGTGCGGGGCTGTCGGATCCGAATCGTCCGACTGGTTCCTTCCTGTTTCTGGGACCCACGGGTGTGGGTAAGACCGAGCTGGCTAAGTCGCTCGCGGAGTTTCTCTTCGACGATGAGCGCGCGATCGTGCGCATCGACATGTCGGAGTACTCCGAGAAGCACTCGGTTGCCCGCCTGGTCGGTGCCCCTCCGGGGTACGTCGGCTACGAGCAGGGTGGTCAGCTGACCGAAGCAGTGCGTCGTCGGCCATATTCTGTGGTCTTGCTCGATGAAGTTGAGAAAGCTGACCCTGAGATTTTCGACATCCTTTTGCAGGTTTTGGATGACGGGCGTCTCACTGATGGCCAGGGTCGGACTGTTGACTTCCGCAATACCATTTTAATTCTCACGTCTAACTTGGGATCACAGTTCCTGGCGAACCAAGACTTGACGACCGAGGAAAAACGGGATGCAGTCATGTCTGTCGTCCGGTCGAGTTTCCGGCCAGAGTTCCTCAATAGGTTGGACGAAACTGTCATGTTTGACGCTCTGACCCGCGAAAATCTGGGTGAGATCGTTGACCTGCTGGTTGCTGCACTTCAGTCCCGCCTGCGTGATAGGCGTATCAACTTGACAGTTAGCGAAGCGGCGCGCGGTTGGCTCACGCGCGTGGGGTATGATCCTGCCTTTGGGGCGCGCCCGCTACGCCGCTTAATTCAGCGCGAAATCGGCGATCGACTGGCTGTTCTCCTGCTTGCAGGGGATGTGCAGGACGGGCAGAACGTGACAGTTGACATTAATGCAACCTTTGACGGGCTTGTCATGAATGTTGATAAACCCTGAGATTGCGCGCTACACTAAATACCAGTGTGTATTTCGGACTAACGGTATGTGATGTCCGCAACAGCAGGAGATGATATGACAACGCAGAGGAAGGCCCGTGGAGCCTATTCCGTAGGACAGGCGACGCGTGAATCCATCCTCTCGGCAGCGATGGTTCTGATCGCGGAGCGAGGCTACAACGGCTTCTCTCTGCGCGACCTCGGTCGTCGAGTCGGTATTTCCCACCCCGCCGTCGTCTATCACTTCCCTTCCAAGGAAGCGATCCTGCGCAGCGCGATCCAGCGTCACGAGGAGATGAACGCCCTCTTCGACGTCTCCATTAACGAGGAGGCGGAAGGCGGATTCGACGAGGGTGGCATCACCGCCAGTTCGTTCGTTGACTGGGCCGTCGGGGAGATGCGTTTCGCTATGAAGCCCGGCGCGGATGCGGCCATCGCCCTGGACTGCGTCCTGTGGGCGGAGTCCTCGTCGGAGACTCATCCTGCGCACGCGCACTACAAGTACCGTACGCAGCAGATGGAGGAAGCTCTCACCTCGATGATCACCGCTTTCGTCGAGGACGAGGGTGCCGACATCGGTACGATTCCTCGCACCCTGGCAAAGATCCTGATCCGCTACTGGTATGGCTCCGTCGTGTCGGCTCGTTACAACGACGAACCCATCGACGCTCGTGAGTTCGTCGCTGACTTCCTAGCCGTGTGCGTGCAGCTCCTGCACCTGCCGGCGCACTACGTCCTCCAGCTCGGTGCCTCCGTGCCCGAGGAAGTCGCGGAAGTCTATGCCCGCACGCTGCGCAAGATCAGCGAGAAGACCACGGCAGCAGCAGAAGCCGCCGCCGTAGCCGCGGCTCCGGAAGCCACCACCGCGTGATCGGCCCGCTACCTTCTTTCGATGTCGCCCTCGTCCTTCGCGTCGGGGGCGACGTCGTCTACTCGCGCGGCGATGTTGATCGCGCGTTCCCGCTCGCGTCTGTCACCAAGCCGATCGTCGCGTGGTCGGTGCTGGTCGCGGTCGAACGAGGCCTGATCTCCCTCGACGATCCTGCAGGTCCCGAAGGGGCCACGGTTCGCCATCTGCTCGCCCATGCCTCGGGTCTGCCCTTCGAGGGGCGGCGTCCTGTCGCCGCTCCTGGGAAGCGCCGCATCTACTCCAACGAGGGCTTCGATATCCTCGGCGAGGTCGTGGCTGAGGCGAGTGGAATGGGGGTCGCTCAGTGGGTACGCCAGACGGTGTTTGACCCGCTTGGAATGGGTTCCGCGGACATCCCGGGTAGTCCCGCTCATGCGGGTGTTGCGAGCGCCGCCGACGTGAGCCTTTTCGGTGCTGAGCTCGACCGTCCGACCCTGGTGAGCGCGCCGCTAGCCGCCCTCGCGGGACTCTCACAGTTTCCGGCGCTCGCCGGCGTCGTGCCCGGCTATGGGCGTTTTGCGCCCTGCCCGTGGGGCCTCGGCCTGGAAATTCGTGGCGAGAAGGCTCCGCACTGGACCGCGCCCGACGCCTCGGCGCGCACGATTGGACACTTCGGGCAGTCGGGTTCTTTCGTGTGGGCGGACCGCGACCTCGGGGCCAGCGCCGCCTTCGTGGGTGCTGAGCCTTTCGGACAGTGGCATCACGACAACTGGTCGGCCCTCAACGCGTCGTTGTTGTCCCTTGCGCGCGAGCGCGCCTAATCGCGACGGATCGAGGTCTGGGCGAGTGTCCAAGTCTCGATCCGTACCGGAGGCGTCGCCCCGGCCTCGTCCCTGATCTGTTAGTCGACGTCGACGATGACGGGCACGTGGTCGGACGCGCCCTTTCCATTGCGCTCGTCGCGGTCTATCTGCGCGCCGCTCACGCGGGCCGCGAGCGCCGGCGAGCAGTAGGCGAAGTCGATGCGCATGCCCTGGTTTTTGGGGAAGCGCAGCTTCTGGTAGTCCCAGTAGGTGTAGTTGGTGACGCGCTCTCGCGTGACTTCGACCCAGCCGTCGGCGGCGAAGGCGGCAAAAGCCTCGCGTTCGGGTGCGGAGACGTGCGTGGCACCCTCGAAGACGCTCATGTCCCACACGTCTTCGTCGAGGGGTGCGACGTTCCAGTCGCCCACGAGGGCGATGCGTGCCTCGGGGTCGGATAGCCATCTGCGCCCCTGCTCGGCGAGGTTGGCGAGCCACTGGAGCTTGTATGTGTAGTGCGCGTGCGTGAGTTCGCGGCCGTTGGGCACGTACAGGCTCCAGATTGTCATCGACGAGGCCTGCCCGTCCCTCGGGGGGAGGGCGTCGGTTGTGTCGATGGTGACGCCAAGCGCGCGGGCTTCGACGACGGGCGGTTCGCCGAACGCGGGCTGGGTGGGGAAGTGGTCCTGAATATCGAGGATGGGCAGGCGTGAGGCGACGGCGACGCCGTTCCACTGGTTGAGGCCGTGGATGGCGACGTGGTAGCCGGCCTTCTCGAAGGGTTCGATGGGGAATTGGTCGGGGCGGCACTTGATTTCCTGCATGGCGAGCACGTCCGTGTCGGAGCGCTGCAGGAAGGCGATGACTCGGTCGACGCGCGTGCGGATGGAGTTGACGTTCCAGGTCGCAAATCTCATGGGGTTGAGCCTAGCTGTGAGTGGGGGAGTGGGCGCGTGAAACACGCGTGAAACAGGTGTGAAACGCGCGGAGTTGCGCAGTTGTCGGACAGGCGTAATAGAATGATAATTATTCTCATCTATAACATAGCTAGAAAAGGCACTCTTATGTCATACCTGCGACGCGTGAACACAGCGGCGCTGGCCCTCTTCCTGGCGCTCACCCCGGCCACTGCGTGGGCTGGACCCGACCAGGACAAGGATTGGATCGTCACCAGGCAGCACGTCGATGCACCCATCCCCGTCTGGCACGACGACACGAACAGCTTCTCCCTGAATACCATCAACCTACCGATGGAGAAGACCGCCCTGTGGATCCCCAAGGCGTGGACCGGAACCAGTGAGAAGGACGAGGCGAAGTCGCAGCTGGTCATACCCGCCAAGCGCCCCGATCTGGCGTTCCTCGGCTCCGAGGGGGCCGTCCTGAACGCGGCCCCCCAGAACCCCGGACCGGGCAATACCCCCATCTGGGCAGGCCTGGGTGCCGGAGAGGTCGGCGACGCCGACAAGTTCGAGGGCGAGACCTACACGCTCGACCTCATCAGCGTCGACGGCCCGGGTCGAATGGAGATGTTCATCGACAACGGCGACAGCGTCAACCGTTTCCTCTCCAGCCACGACACGGCCTACCGCAGCGTCTACAACCCGCGTCACTCGCACATGTATACGACCTTCACGCAGCCCGGTCGATACGTCGCGAACTACAAGATGACCGCGCGCAGCGCCGACGGGACCGCCATCTACTCCTCGCCGATTACGCCGCTGGTCTGGCAGGTCGGCGGTGAGAACCCCGCCGATGGCACCATCAAGGACATCGAGGCCGCCTACAACGCCGCGCGCGCCGAGCGCGGTGACGGCAACGAGGCCCAGCCCACGCTGACCCTGTCCCATCACGCCGAGCGCGCCCACCCCGGCGACAACTTCCTCACCGACATCACGATCGACACGGGCGTTCCCACCGACACCGGGCGCGCGTGGATCACCGTCAACGGCTACTTCCTCACCGAGGTCGCTGTCGAGGGCGGTCGAGCAACCGTCTCCGAGCTGCTCGGAGAGGACGCTGCCGCCGTCCAGGCGATCTACATTCCCGGCGATTCCGGCTCGTCGCGCTGGATCTCGCAGGTCGTGCAGTACTCCCAGAAGGACACCGAACCCGTCACCGTCGGCACCACCGACACGATCCTCGTCGACTCCAACCCGGACCCAGCGCCCGTGTGGAACCCCGACCACCTCCCGCTCTCCTCGCGCCGCGTCGACGTCTCCTACGACCTCAAGCCCGGCACGACCGATCAATACACAGCGACGGTGCGTGCGAACGACCCAACCCTGCGCGCCACCTACAAGATCGAGTTCCTCGAATCCAAGTGGGATTTCAGCCCCTGGTGTTCCATGGAAGGCACCCTGGGTGCGGGAGGCATGGACACGAAGACCCAGGACCTCGGCGTGTGCCAGTCCGACCCCATGTACATGCGCGTCATCCTGCGCCCCCACCCCCTCTCCGACGCGGTCATGACCGTCGCTGACGCCTCCGACGTCACCGTTGGCGACCACGTGGGACTCACTGCCATGCTGACAATGCGTGACGGCGTCGCCGCCCCCGAGGAACCGGAACCCGCGCCCGCGCCGGAACCGACCCCCGACCCCGCGCCGACTCCCGAGCCGGATAACGGTGGCGGCCACGAGAACCCGACCCCGGCCTCGTCCCTCCTGAGCGACCCAGTCGAGATCGCACGCGGACACCTCGACGTGCGCCTGACCCAGGCGAACGGAGAAAACGGCATCACCTACGGGCTGGCCGTCAAAGACGACTCGCTCACCAACGCGCGCACCTCCGTGATGCGCACCGTCGGCTCCACGACTCTCACGGTCGCCCCCAACGCGCGCTTCGTGCGCCCGGCCTCCCTGTCTGACCCAAGCTACGACGTGCTCGGACCCGTCGGCACCGCCACCTACGTGCTGCCCGAGACACAAAACAGCGACATCGTGTGGCCCGGACTGTCCACCGAAGGGGTCGACTACGCGGCCCTACCCGACGGTGCTGACCTGACACTGCACTTGGCCGAGGCCCCCGCGGGCGCGCGCGTTGCCTTCTTCCAGGGAGGCACCTTCGGAAGCGGCGCAAAGATCCACTTTGACTCGTCCACGGGCGACGGCGTCGTCCACACGACCGAGTCCACCCACATGCACGGCAACTGGGTATTCAGCGCTCCCGGCACCTACCGCATCGAGGTCGGTGCTCGCAGCGGCGAGCGTGTCCTGGCCGAACCGCAGGCATTCACCGTGATCGTGCGCGGAAGCCACCACGAGCAGCCCGGTCCCACCCCGGGCGGAGAGCCGGTGCCCACACCCTCGCCGGATCCTGCGCCCAGCCCGGAACCCGCGCCTTCGCCGGCCCCCGAGCCCAGTGTGGACCCGGAGCCTTCGCCGACCCCCGCGCCGAGCGTTGACCCGGCGCCCGCTCCCGCTCCCACCCCCAGTGTTGACCCCGCGCCTGCACCTGCGCCCAGCGCGAATCCGGCCCCGGCCCCGAGTGTCGCTCCCGCCCCTGCGCCGAGTCTCCGCCCCAGCGGCTCAACGGCATCGGTCTCGCCTCGTGGGACCAAGGAGGTCATGAGGAACCTGCTCTCGAGCGGAAGTCGTTCGTCTGCGGGTACGTCGGGCGGATCCACGAGCGGTTCGGGCGCGGTGACCACCAGCTCTGGCACGATCTCTCGGGGTGGTTCGGGCGCGGCAAGCACCTCGGGTTCCGGCACTCCGGTGACCGCGCCCAGGGCTGCACCCGCCGTCACACCGAGTGCTAGCCCCCAGAGCGGCCCCCAAAGCAGTGCCCAGAGCGGCGCGCAGAGCGGTGAGCAAGCCCAGAGTGGCGAGGCCGGCACTGCATCTGCCGGATCGGATGACGCGGTATCCGCGTTGCCGGTCGCTTCTGCGGTCGACAGCGGACGCTCGGGAGGCTGGAGTCCCTACTGGCTGCTCCTCCTCATCATCCCGGCGGCCCTCGCCGGTGGCGGAGCCATCTTCCTGATCCGCACCCGATAAAACACCTGGCCGGGGTCCCTCACGACACACGAGTGTGAGGGACCCCGGCCTCGTGCTACCCCATACGTGCGCGCTAGACTTCCCACATGGGAACCGCGCTTGTGACCGGAGCGACCTCCGGAATTGGTGAAGAATTCTGCTGGCAGCTGGCCGCCGCCGGACACGACCTGGTGCTCGTCGCACGCCGTGAGGACGCGCTGCGCGCGCTCGCGGCTTCGCTGACAAACGTCGCGGGCGTGAACGCCGAGTACATCGCTGCCGACCTGTCCACCGAGGACGGGTGCGCGCGGGTCGCAGCCCGCCTCGACGTGGGAGGCCCGGCCGGTGCTCAGAAGCCGGACCTGCGACCCGTCGACCTCCTCGTCAACAATGCCGGATTCGGGTTGGGAAGCCCCTTCCTGGACAACAGTCTGGAACGCGAAATCAACGGCCTGAACGTCATGGTTCGCGCCGTCATGACGCTCGCCCACCACGCCGGCATCTCCATGCGTTCGCGCGGACGCGGCGCGATCCTCAACGTCGGCTCCGTCGCCTCGCGCACGGGCGCGGGTACCTATTCCGCGCACAAGGCCTGGGTCGTCGCCTTCACCGAGGGCCTTGCCGCCGAACTGAAAGGCTCCGGCATCACGGCGACCGTCGTGTGCCCCGGCCCCGTCGACACGCCCTTCTTCGAGCGGGCTGGCGTCGACATGCGCGCGACCCCCTCCTGGCTCATGGCCAGCCCCGACCAGGTCGTCACGGCAGCCCTCGACGCCGTGCGTGTGGGCCGCGTCCAGGTCACCCCGACTGTTCCCTACAAGGTCGCCATGGGTGCCATGAAGCTCGCCCCGCGCTGGGTGACCGCGCGCGCCATGCGCTCCGTTCCCCACATGTGAGGGCGCGCAGACGAAGACGAGGCCGGGGCCAGGTTCGCGCAGAACCCAGCCCCGGCCTCGTGCATGCGGGAGGGAAATCAGGCCAGGCCGATGTCCTCCAGGCCCAGTGCGTAGAAGTACGGGAAGCCTTCGGCTTCGATGCGTTCTTTTGCGCCCGTCGCACGGTCGACGATCACCGCGACGGCGACGACGTTCGCGCCGGCCTCACGCAGGGCGAGCGCAGCCTCCAGTGGGGAACCGCCCGTCGTGGACGTGTCTTCCAAGACGACGACGTTCTTGTCCACGACGTCCGGACCCTCGATGCGGCGCTTCATACCGTGATCCTTCGCGGCCTTACGCACGACGAAGGCGTCCAGATCCAGGCCGCGCGAGGCAGCAGCGTGCAGCATCGCGGTCGCGACGGGGTCAGCGCCCATCGTCAGACCGCCGACGGCCACGTACTCCTCGCCTACCGCGAAGCCAGCCTCCTCCAGGAGGTCCAGCATGACGTGGCCGATGAGGGGAGCCGCCTCGTGGTGCAGCGTCGAACGGCGCATATCGACGTAGAAGTCGGACTCGCGCCCCGACGCCAGGATGACCTTCTCGTGGATAACGGAGAGTTCCTGGACGAGGACCGCCAGGCGCGCCTTGTGGGAATCGTTGGTCATGGTGTTTCCTTTACGTGTCGGGGATCAGTGGGCCGCCTCGACGAGCTCAATGAGATCGCCGATACCCTCGTGGATGCCGAAGGGACGGAACGGGTAGTTGCAGACGTCCTCGCGGGCCGTGGAACCCGACAGAACCAGGTGCGTGCGCAGGCCCGCCTCGACGCCGGCGCGCACGTCGGTGTCCATGCGGTCGCCGACCATCGCGGCCCGCTCCGAGTGAGCCCCGATCTTGTTCAGGCCGGCGCGGATCATGACCGGGTTCGGCTTGCCCACGAAGTAGGGCTGCTTGCCGGTGGCCGCCGTGATCATCGCGGCGATCGCGCCGCACGCGGGCAGGGTGCCCTCGTCGGAAGGGCCGGACACGTCGGGGTTCGTCGCAATGAACTTCGCGCCGCCCTCAATGAGGCGGATCGCGTGGGTCAGGGCATGAAAATCGTAGTAGCGAACCTCGCCGAGCACCACGAACTCAGGATCCGTTTCCGTCATGACGTAGCCGGCGGCGTGAATCGCGGTCGTCAGGCCAGCTTCGCCAATCACGTAGGCCGTCGAGCCGGGGGACTGCTGCTGGAGGAACGCGGCCGTGGCGTTCGCGGACGTCCAAATGTTCTCTTCGGGGATGTCCAGGCCCGAGTTCGCCAGGCGGGCTGACAGGTCGCGGTTGGTGAACACCGAGTTGTTGGTGAGGACCAGGAAGGGAGTGTCGGTGGCGCGCAGCGCCGCCAGGAATTCGTTCGCGCCCGGCAGTGCGCGGTTCTCCTTGACCAGGACACCGTCCATGTCGGAGAGCCACGCGCTCACGGGCGGCATATCACTGAGTGCTGTTTCTTCGTTCATCAGCGGATTCATGCCCCTATTCTACGTTCCCGCTAGGGTGGGACCCGTGAACGAGTTCGAAAACGGATGTGACATCGCGCGGTTGGATGCGGCTTGTGGGGAGGCCGCCACGGACGAGGCAGTGGTCGCGGCCAGTGGTCAGGTCGGGGTCGGTCCGTGGCCGGGCGGGGAGGACGAGTGGCCGGTCGGCGAACAGTATGATCGTGAGCTGCTGGCTCACGGGGATCGGCGCAACGTCGAGGACCGCTACCGGTATTGGACGATGGAGGCGATCCGCGCGGACGTGGCTGCGCGCTCCCTGCCTTTCGAAGTCGCCGTCGAAAACCTCGATCACGACTTCAACATTGGGTCCATCGTGCGCACCGCGAACGCAATGGGCGCTCGGCGCGTCCACGTCGTAGGGCGCAAGCGGTGGAACCGTCGCGGGGCCATGGTCACCGACCGCTACCTGCCCGTTGATCACCGCGCCGAGGTACGCGAACTCGTCGACCACTGCTCTCGCGAGGGGCTGTCCCTCGTCGGTGTCGACAACGTTGAGGGTTCCGTGGCCCTCGAAGGGGCACTCCTGCCCGAGCGCGCCTGCCTGGTCTTCGGGTCCGAGGCCTCGGGCCTCAGCGAGGAGATGCTGGCCGCCTGCCAGGTCGTCGTTGCCATCACTCAACGCGGTTCCACGCGCTCCATGAACGTCGGCCACGCCGCCGCCATTGTCATGTGGGCACACGCCACGCGTTTAGGAGCGCTCAACCAGGCCTGACAATGTCGCGTTTTTGCAATTTTCTATGGGTTTTTATCGAGTTCCGTAGTAAGTGGAATCTGACCATCGGTATTGTATTTGAGTAGTAAGTGTCGATAGCATTGAGGCTCCAGATGCTTGATGGAATGGATGCTTGTCATCCATTTTAATTTGCGCTTTGGATAGTTTGCGTGGAAGCAAATTGCTGAACAGGAGAATTAATGCTTCAGTCATCACCACACCATGTGCGAGTACCACGGCTCGCACGCACCCGAGCGAAAGTCGCGCTCATCCTCACGTCCGTGTGCGCCCTCGTCGCCGCGGTCCTCATCCCCCTGACATCCCATCTGAACGCGCAGGCGGCCACCCAGTTTCCCGGAACCATCCCGTCCCTCGAAGGCTGGACCCCGGCCTCGGGCACGTGGACCCCCGCAAGCGGTCTGCAGATCGTTCACACTGACTCCGCCGAAGCCGCCGGAGTCAGCGCCCTGCTGAGCCGCGCCCTCGCCGACTCCGGCATTACCGGCATCACCGACGGTACCAGCGATGCCCCCTCAACCAACGCTGTCAGTCTGACAATCGACCCATCTCAGTCGACCCTCGGCGATGAAGGCTACCAGCTGACCGTCACCGGAAACGGTGCCCAGGTCGTGGCCGCCACCCGCGTCGGCCTCCTGTGGGGTGCTCGAACCCTCGAGCAGGCAGTTCGCTCGGGCAAGGGGACCGTGCCCACCGGTAGCGTCACCGACATCCCGCGCTTCCCCGATCGCGGCGTCACCCTGTGCGCGTGCGGCACCCACATCACGCCGGACTGGATCAACCGACAGATCGACCGTATGCAATGACTTCATCAACAAGGTCAACGCGCACGTCAAGTCGCGCGGTGGCACGCTGCGCCTGTGGAACGACGGCATTGCCGACATTTCGCGCATTCCCATCGACAAGGACGTCATCATCGAATACTGGGCCAAGGGTGAGAGCAGCCAGAAGGATGCCAACCGTGGCCTGCCTGCTAAGGACCTCGTCGACGCCGGATACACCCTCGTGAACGCGTCCTCCGCCCTGTACTACTACCGCGATCAGCCCTCCTCCTACGTCATGCAGGTGCAGGGCCTCGACGGCGTGTACGGAAAGTGGACGATGAACTCGTTCTACCAGAACGAAGGTTACGCGGTGCCCGACGCCTCCATCCGCGGCGGCAAGGTCTCCATCTGGCAGGGAGGCCTCGGCAAGGTGACCGACCATGAGACCGAGGCGTGGATCGCCGACGGCCTGCGCTACGGCGCTCAGATATTCTGGAATGGCAAGACCCCGAAGGCTGACCCTGATACGCAGGCCTTCAAGGCGCGTATCGACGCGCTCGGCGAACCTTCCACCTACACCGACCCCACGCGTGACACCCTCACTCCCGGCCAGTACACGATCACACTGGCCGACGGGCAAGGCCTGAGCGTGACGGGCGGCACCCCGGTCGTGGGCGCATTTTCCGACAACTGGGAGTTCGTTGCTACCCCCGACGGCTACTACCAGATCCGCTCGGTCAACTCGAACCGCTGCCTCGCCGTCTACTCCGAAGGCACCCCCAACTCTGAGACACACGTGTCCACCACCCCCGGCCACCCGGTGGTCGCCTACGCGTGCGCCGATGCGAGCCAGAAGTTCACCCCTGCGGCTCAGGGTGACTACGCGACGCGTAACCCCCAGAAGTGGGTCGCAGAACCAGCCGGCGACGGCTTCCGTCTGCGCAACGCCATGACCAACCAGTACCTGAGCGTCATTGACTCCGGCTACCTGTCTCGCCGTCCCAACGGCGGTGAAAAGACCGCCGAAGGCACCGTCGCGCAGCTGCCCCTCGACGTTACTGTCGACAGTGGCTCGGTCTTCGCCCTCACCTCCCAGGCCTCCTCGGCCCTCGACGTGAGCATCGCGCGCGAGGGCGACGAGGCATACCCGAAGAACGACCTGTCCGGCATGGACCGCGCCTCCCTGCCCATCATCGGCGACGACAACTGGGGCGAAAGCGTCCTCAATGTCTCCGTCACCAACAAGGGCACGGCAGAGGTCACCGGCATCCACCTGACCCCCTCCGTCTCCAACTCCTGGGTCCTCGCCAACGGCCCCCAGCCCATCGACCGCCTCGCCCCCGGTGAGACCCGCGTCGTGAAGTTCTGGGCGCGCCCCACCACCGAATTCGGTGAAGCGACCTTCACAGTCGACGTCTCTTACGCCGGCGAGAAGACCGTGGCCAGCGAAGGCCTCGTCGGCGTGTGCGGCCCCCGCATTAAGGCCGAGGCCGTGGCCGCCGACTCCGTCGAAACCCGCTGGGAGTATGGCGAGGAATACAAGGCCACCGACGGTGACCCCTCGACCTACTGGCACTCCCAGTACATCGACGCCAACAACGCCAAGCTGCCCGAGACCGACACCGCCCGCAAGTGGCCGCACTGGATCGACCTGAAGATCGGTGACGGCAGCACCGGATACGACGTCTGTGCGCTCAGTTACACGCCTCGCGCCGGTGACGGTCCCAAGGCCTCGGGTCGCGCCAAGGACGTCCAGATCTACCTCGCGGGTAGCCTCGACGGCCTCAAGGGCCAGGGCGACAACAAGAGCAAACCGGACGCACAGGGCAACCCCGCCCTCGCCACCTCGCTGGCGAACGTTCCCGGCACCGTCGACATCCCCGTCGCCGCCAACGGCTCCTACCTCCGATTCCGTGGTACGAATGCGCAGGGTGACGTCGCGGAGACCCTTACCGACGTCATGTCCGTCGCCGAACTCGGAGTCCGCGTCGGCCACGCCAAGTGACACATAACAGAAGTGTCAACCGACGCATAACGACAGGGGAGGGGTTCGAAGAAAACCGTCCAAACGGGACTTCCTGCCCCTCCCCACACATACAAAATGTGAGAGAATCGATCTCGACAAAACTGTCACTCGATTAGGAGGCTCCAAGTGCCTATCGCAACCCCTGAGG
>ENA-OWMB01000236-OWMB01000236.1-metagenome-genome-assembly--contig:-NODE-236-length-23683-cov-3.505417_pt1 | contig 23683 bp, 18 predicted proteins | sample MGYA00245353_ERZ651112 | MGnify/ENA primary metagenome ERZ651112 (study PRJEB26857, sample SAMEA4031773) | metagenome | biome: human; feature: oral; material: saliva | place: Philippines | collected 2014...
TGAATGTCGGACACGCAACTCCAAGAGCGATTGTTCCCTTTGGAGTCCACGCCCACGTAGATGCAAAGAAGCAAGTCATTCGCTTTGACTATAACAAAGAAAGCTGAGGTGAGATTCTCAGCTTTTTTTAGAAAGTAGGAGTATCTTAGTTGCTATAAAGCATGACACTTTAAGTGGATAATACTCCTGTATTTCTAAGTTCATCCAGTCTATCAGATTGATTGAGACTCAAGGGAGTGGGACAAGGAACAATTTTTAAAAAGTTGTTCGGTCCTACTCCCTTTTTTCCTATTTTATAGTCTCTTTTTTTGTGATAATATAGTATAGTGAAAAAAACTAGACTGGAATAACTTTACTCTTTTGGAGTTTTATGTGACAGCGATGAATGGAGACAATCTAAGCGGCTGCCTGTTTGGAGCTATAGCCAAGAAAACTCAAAATGAGGAATGAGGAATGAGGCTAGAAGGGAAATTGTTATGAGAAAAAAAGCGATTGGTATTGATTTAGGAACAACGAATTCCGTTATGGCTGTTGTTCGTGAAGATGTGCCAGAGATTATTCCGATGGGGACGAATGACGATCAGGTCTTACGTTCAGCGGTTTACTTCTCAAATATTAGTGGCCAAAACCATGTATCTTTTGGTAAAGAAGCCATCGAGCGTGGGACAGAAATCGGAAGTACAGAAAACTTTAAGTTTGACTTCAAACGTGACATCGGGCGTCCGATTGCTAGTGATACACCAGACCACACACGTGTCAATTCTATTATTCTTTCGGCCTTGGTTTTGAACGAATTCCGTAAACGCGCCTATGTCGTTGGTCAGGAGATGGGACAAGCAGACGGTATCAAGGATGCTGTTATCACAGTGCCTGCCTACTTTACATCAGATCAACGTGCGGCAACTAAGAATGCTGGTCGTATTGCAGGATTTAATGTCTTGCGTATTATCAATGAGCCTACAGCTGCGGCCATTGCCTATGCCCACACTAAAAATGCTCAAGGAAATGTCTTGGTCTTCGACCTTGGTGGAGGAACTTTTGACGTTACCATCATGCGCGTGGCTGATCATGCCTATGATATTTTGGCAACTGACGGGAATTCACGCCTTGGTGGGATTGACTTTGATAAGCGCCTTGTGGGCTACATCATGCAGGAGTTGGAAAAACAAGGGGTCAATATGACTAACCTTTCCGAGAAGGAAAAAATTCAACTTCAATATAAGGCTGAGCAGATTAAGACTAGTCTATCTGTGAATGACCAAGCTCTCTATGAGCACTATGTCAATGGTCAAGGTTACGGTGTCTTGATTACTCAAGCGATTTTCAATGAAATTACCTTGGACCTCCTCAAAGATACTGAAATCAAGGTGCAGTCTACCCTTCAAACATCTGGCTTGAAATGGGAAGAGATTGACCATATTCTCCTTGTGGGTGGGTCAACACGTATGCCAATGATTCGTCAGATGATTCGTTTGATGAGTGGTTTGGAACCTAAGTTTGACCTTAATCCAGACACTATCGTGGCACAAGGGGCATCTATTTTGGCTGACCTTATCGTCAATAATGAGGTTAGCTTCTCTGAACACCAGGATGGTAAGACAACTGAGACAGATAGAGTGGTTGTCAAGGATGTGACCTCTCAGGGAATCGGTCTGCTCTTCAAGAAAAATCCAAACAAGAACTACAGCTTTGTGGGTGACTACTATAATAGTGTCGTGGTTCCACGTAACTCGGTCTTGCCTTTGGCTGTTACCAAGGATCTCTTTGCGGTCGTGGATGGACAGAGCAAGTTCAAACTTCGTATCACAGAAGGAAATTATGAAAATCCATTTGCTGTGAAGATTTTGGGACAAGTGGAAGGACAAGTGCCACAACCTCGTCAGAAAGGCGAGCTCTTGGCACAAGTCACCTATGCCTTTGACTCAGAACAAATTGTTACCGTGACAGTATCGGATCCTCGAAGTAATACTGTTGTGGCACGCTTTTCAGTCAATGCACAAGTCAACCAAACCCAAGAAGTGGTTAAGGAAGATTTGTCAGAACTTCAAGCTATTTTTGCTAAATTCATCTCATGATAGACTACTACAAAGCAATTGATACAGAGACAGGACAGGAAGTGACCTATTTAAGAGAGGTCAGTAACCGCATCTCTCCAGAGATGTCGGCTCAAGATTGTTTCGTGGCTCTTTCCTTTTTACGTGAGGAGCTGGAGGAGCTCTGGACAAATGGTACCTTGGATAAAGAAGGGGAGCGTTTGCGCAGTGAGCTCTACACGATTCGCTCAATCTTTTTCTCAGACCATGAGAAGTTACAATATGACCGAAAACTTAGACAGGCTCAGAGAAAGGCCTTGGAAGTTGAGAAGGTGACGACCACTGATGCTAGCAATCTATCAGCTAAAAAGGAAATCCCTTTTGAACCTGTTGCGGTGACTCAGACCAAAGAGTCACCTCTTAAAAATTACCTCTTTGCGGCCTTCGCCTTTGTGATTCTACTAAGCTTGATTCTCTTCTTCAATATCAATGTCATCGTTCTTATTATCGGAGCCATTCTAATTGTGGCTTTGATGTTACTTATGTCTTAGGAGATATTAATGGAAACCAATCAATTAACATTTGAACATATCTGTTTCAAATATAAGGGAAATGATAACCAGCTCTTTACAGATTTGGATGTTACTATGGAGACTGGCCAAGTTGTCGGTATCTTGGGTGCTTCTGGTTCAGGGAAAACAACTTTAACAGAGATTCTCCTAGGCCAGCTTAAACCGACTTGCCAACAATTTCGTATTTTAGAAAATGGCAAACCTGTGACTGCTGGTTCACGCTCTTGGTCCTATGTGCCCCAACAAAATCTCCTACGTGAGTACCTCAAGGTATCTGAGACCTTTGATTTTTATGCGGACCACCATCTGAAAGGGGGTGGTAAGCTGACTAAAAAGCATCGCATTGCAGGCATCATGGATGATTTAGGCTTGACGGAATTTGCTAATAAGAAGATCTCAGAGCTTTCTGGTGGGCAAAAACGCCGTGTCTCTATTGGTATTGAGCTTCTTAGCCCTAGTCCCTACTTTATCCTTGACGAGCCGTCTTCAGGTTTGGATGCCCTTAGTGATCGTAATCTCTTACGTACCTTGAAAATCTTGGCTAAATCAGCTAACAAGTCTATTGTGGTTATTACCCACAACACAGAAAATTTGGCTATTTTTGACAAGATCATCTTCTTGTCTAAGGGACGTCCGACATTTGCAGGAACCTATGAAGAGTTGCTTTTGGAATACAAGACTAGCGATCCTTATATGATTCGTAAATATATGGATATGAATATCGCAGATGTCTACCAAGAGCTCAATGCTTCAACACGTATTTACAAGATTTAGGGAGATTTATGAACGCAGCATTACGATTAAGTTGGTATAAATTTAAACACCACTACATGGATTTTGTGAAGGTTCTTCTGGGCATTGTCGCTTTTGAAGGCTTAATTCTCTATATCCAAGACAAGGGATTTTTGAAAGATTTCGAAACAACTCGAATGACCCTCTTTCTCTTGCTTTTTTCAACCAGTCTCTTGATTGTGGTTCAAAACAGTATTTATATTTCTAAGGAACGCTCGGTCCTCAACCGTGACTTTTTCTCAGGTTTGAGTCGTTCAGCCTTCGCCTTGGCTAGTATGGGGATTCACGCCTTCTTTGCCGTTTTGGAAACCATTGTCTTTATCCTATCTTACTCTGTCTTTAGTAAGTTCTTTGACAAGGAATTTCCAGACGCTGGTCATATTTTTGGTTCCTACCGTTGGGAAGTTGGGATTACAGTGCTCCTGGTTTTCTTGGCGTCACATTTCATTGCCCTCTTTATCTCAGCCTTGGTTGGCAAATCTGAGATTACCTCTGTTATCCTAGCAGTCGTTGTGGGTATCATGCAATTTTCATTGTCGGGAACTATCCTGTCTTTGCCCAAAGCCATTGATTGGGTACAAAAATTTATCTATCTTGGTTATGGCCACAAGCTTTTTGGGATTTCTAGTGACTTGTCAGACTTGCCATCTAGCTTGGCTAAGTACCATGTTCCTGTCCCTAAGAGCCAGTTGGAGGCTTTTCAAGGGTCTACAGGCGAATTCTGGGGACAATGGTGGGCCTTGGTGCTTCATTGCCTCGTTTATGCCCTACTCTTTTTCGTCACACTTCAGAAGAAGGAGAAATAAATGCAACAATATGATGAATGGCTGATTGACTTCCAAGTGCAGTATGGTCGCAAGCCAAGTGATAAGGAAGTTGCCGAAGCTGCTAAGACTGGTTTTGCTCTTTCTAGTGGTTTGAGCAGACAGAAAAATTCTAAATTCAGACAAGTTTTGTCTAAGGTTGGTTTGGGTGATCTCAAGTTTAGCTGGTTTTTAGTTTTGGAAATTTTGCTCTTGATTTGTATTGCTCTCTTTGGCTATGTTGTTGGCTATCTATTTATCTAGGAGGACCTCATGAAACAGTTTAAACATAAAAAGTTTATCGGTTTAGCCTTGATTGTCTTTTTGGTCTTCATGGTACTTGGAAAATACACTCAGAGCACGGCTTTTACATCGTCTTCAAGAGTTTATGCCACAACCGTTGTCGATAAGAATACCGGTAACAAGGTGCGTTTTGAAGTTCGTAAGATCAAGGGAGACAAATACGAAGTCAAAAATACGGAGACCGGGGATACTTATCAGGCTAATGCCCAATCCGGCGAAGACCGTTCTTTGAGCTTTAAGTTGCCTGGAACTAACGGTAGCTCAGACGGTACTATCCGTATCACACCAAGTATGGTACCTGGAGGAGATGCGAAGGTTGAAATGACTGAATCAGACACCTATACTCAGGTTGAGGGAGGCTCTGAAGTCGTTGAGTCTAGCGAGGCTTCGTCTAGTTCTTCAAGTAGCCAAGTTAAAAGCATTATTAAGGATATTTTGGAATCAAGTAGTTCATCCTCTGGTAGCGATGCAAGCTCAGAATCGTCTTCTAACGATCCAAATAAGCCAAATGCAGATATCAAGACTAAGACCGATGTCAATGGTGATAAGGAAACCACTTATATTGCAGACTATTCGACTGAAGATATTAAGTCCATCACGGAAGCCTTTGGGAAATGGCTCTATCAGTCTGATTATGCCAAGGATGCTGTTTTAGTTCAAAGCAGCTTTGACAGCATCACCAAGGTCAATGATGGTAGTCCAACCTTCCTGTCATTCAAGGCACCTAAGGAAAAAGGTAGCAGCCAAACGATTACCATCCTTGCTAATCTCATCAATGCGGATGGCTATGAACATATTACTGGTGTTCCGAGTGGTATCATCAATGGCAAGGAAGTCTCAAACTATGATTTCAAGGACTATAAAAACACGGTTGATTCCTTTGCTTTAGGGATTAATGACAATAGTGGTAAGACCGCAGACTATAGCCCAACATCATCCTTCCGTCTTTATACCTTGAAGGATAAGAAACATGCTATGTATGAAGACGATGCTGCTGAACAAAAAGCCCTCTTTAAGGACTTTTCAGCTGATGATAAAACTGGTGGCAATTATAATGGCTACAACAAGCTTTATAAGGATTTGGTTGACCAAGATAAGGATTCTTACCAAATCGTTCTAGGCTCTAATGGCACCGTTTATTATGTGACGAACTACTGGAAGGGCAATTACGATAAGAAGGCTGTTCAGACCTATAAGGTAGCACCAGATGACATGCAAGAGGCTTACCAAGAGTTGCTCAAGCATTACTCTAGTGCTAGCACATCTGAAAGCTCAGAATCTACAAGTTCTTCACAAACATCGGAGTCATCATCAAGCTCATCAGAGGCTAAGACAGAATCAAAAACGGAAACCAAGACCGAACAAACAGGTATGGATGTTAATGCTATCAAGGATAATAACTTCCAAAGCCTCGAAGGGACTTGGAAGAATGGGAATGGTAGTAGTTTGACATTTTCTAAGGATCAAGTAACTGCACCAACAGATTATGAGGTTCAAAATGCTAATTCCAGTCTGGAAAATGGCTACCTAAGAGCGAGCCTAAGAACAGGAATGTATGGCGCAATAATCTATTTCATCCCTAAGGGTACGACATTACCGAATGTGTCAGGAAATTATCCCGATGCTTCAGATAACACCAAAGACCGTATCCTGGTGACCCAATCAGGAAGTGCACAATCTGACGCCAAGCAATTCTACTACAAGGCTGACTAGACTTTAGGCTTAAAAGTAAGTCTCAAAAAAGTAGTTTTATAATCTAAAAGTTGAGATAAAATTGTCTCAACTTTTTATGTTACATTTGTAACTTTAATTTAATAGTAAGTCTATCTTCTATAAATAAATGGATTCTTAGAGGTATTATAGACTTTATTAGAAAATTAATTATTGTGAAAACTTACAAAAAGCTATATAATGAGTAGTGTTGTAAAAAGGGCTTCCTAGGGGATTTTTGAGGAAGTTTCTTAAATCAGATTAGAGGGAGAGGGGGAAAAGAATGACTTCTATTATTGAATCGCTATTTGCTGTTTTTAAAGATTTTCATTGGCTAGTATCTATAGACACGCTCTTGATTTTCTTTGTCAATTATCTGATGTTTCATGCAGCTGGTAGGGTCAAGATTTCTTGGTGGCTACTTTTATTAGGTGGCCTTTTATCAGTTGTTTTGACTCCCCTTCTTCCTATGGGATTCAAATTTTTACTTAATCCTCTCATTTTATTTTGTTTTAGTTATTACAAACGTCCAGACTTGCCATGGATAGAGCCGGTATTTAATAGTTTTTATGCCTGGGGGACAACCAATATCATTATACGAGGCTTGTCATTAATCGTCTTTCCTTTACTTTTGGGAGCCGACTTGATGAGCCGTATTCCAGAATCTTTAACGGAGTTTATATGTGTGGTAGTTACCTATCCTCTTTACCTTTTGGTTCACCGTTTTATTGGTTATGAATATTTGCAGGTCGAGGAAAAGGAGCGCTTACGTATACACTTCACCCCTATTGTTATTGGGGTTAGCTTTGCCTTTCTTTCATACGGGCTTCTAAATGATTTCATGCCTTACTTTGCTAGCATCTGGCCTGTGGAAGTGGTTAACAATTATGCCAAGTTAATCCTTCTATTAGCAACAGGAGCCTTCTTCATCGTTGTTTCCTATGCCAACCAGTGGATTAAGGATGAACTTTTTCTGGAGTTGAAAGAGGAGCAGGAGCGTCATTTCCAGAGCTTACAGGAATCTAGTAGGCATATCCTCCATCTTTATCAGGAGCTATACCGTGATGGAGTGCCTAAGGTAGTTGTACCTAAGAAGGCTAAGACTGTTCTGGCTACTAGTCAAGAGGGAGACACTCAGAACCTATCTGATGAAGAGGTTCCCTTCAGCAAGGTTATGCCAGATATTTCTAACCTGCTTTCTCAATTGTTACGTTCCGTCATTGAGAGTAAGTATATGGAGTTTCATGCTGTTGGCGTTGATTTTATCATGGAGGTTCCAGACCCTATATCCCCAGTTCATATCGATGTGGTGGATTTATCAGCTGTTCTAACGACCTTCTTGGACAATGCCTTGTTGAGAGCTCATGGTCAAGAAAATAGTTTAGTTCGTATGTCTTATTACCAAAGAGGTGAGGTCCAGGTCCTCTCTGTAGAGACAACCCTTTCGCAAGATAGTGCCGAGGCGCCCCACGAGGCGTATGAGAGTCACTTATCAATCAATGAGCAGCTCGAAGATATTATGGAGCGTTACCCTCAGTCTAAACTTAGCTTTAAGAATGAAAAGTTCATCTATAGACAGCAATTTGAATACTAAACAACTTGTAAAAAATATATAGAAAGGAGATTCGATGTTTGAATCGTTTTTGGGAATAAATTTTTTAAATCTCTATGATACAGATGCCTTTCTAGCCATTCAGCTTATTTTAACGCTGACGATAAATTGTGCCATTTTCAAACGAATGACAGACATTCGTATCTCCTGGACGGTCTTCTTGACCTTAGCCCTGTTAGATGTAGTCATTCAGTATAATATTACTAACATGATTATGGTTTTTGATGTCTTTATCCTGATGATTTTGGCCTTTCTTGCTAAAGGGAAGACCTGGTCGGTGACCCAGTATGCTTTTCATACTTTGTTTCCAGTGGTGACGTCAGATTTACTTTATCGTTTATTGGGACTCTTCTTTATTCCCCTTCTCTTGAATCTCCCTGTCGCTGAGGTAGGGTCAAATGCTCTTTTCTATCTCTTATCTTACGGTTTGATTTTGCCACTTTATTTTGTATTTGACCGTTTCTTGGGCTTGGATTTGAAGCGTTGGAAGGTCTATAGCGATGACTCTTTCCAGAACCTCCAGATTTCTAGAAGAGTTGCTATAGCAATGGCCATTTATTTATTGGGAATCTATCTCAGTGTGAATTTAGACAGTTGGTTCCCCGGCTATTCTTCAGAGGTGGAATTGAGATTTCGGATGCTCTGGGTTCTCTTGTCTGCAGTGGCTTTCATTTTCCTAATTGCCCATCTTAATCAACTGTCTCGGCAGTATTTGGAAGAGAGTTTGGCCATGGAGGAAAAGAGGCATTTGAATAGTTTGACCAAGGCCAACCAAAAGATTGATCTTCTCTACAATGAGTTGTTACAATACAGACAGTCTTATCAGACGGTTGTGGAACAATTTTCAGAGGAAGTACGTGACCAGGAAGAGGCTCTTGCTGAACAGGTGTACCAGAATGTCCTTAGAGAGAGTGCCAAGGAGTTTGAACGTTTCCGTGTCATTGATAATCCTAAGCTGGAAAATATTCAGTCCCTACCCTTACGTAGCCTTCTTTCGGCTCGTATGATGGAGGCTAAACGTAGTAATATTCCAGTGACTTGTGATATTCCTGAGGAGATTTCAGGGTTTACCATGAACGTGGTTGACTTGACCTTGCTGGTGTCTATTTTCTTTAGTAATGCGATTGATGAGAGTAAGCAGGTACCTGCCAGTCAAATCAATTTTAGTTTCCATCGACATGATAAGGATGGAAGTTACCATTTCGTCATGGAAAATAGGACGCGAGAAGAAAAAGTTGACCTTGATGCCATTATGCAGGAAGAAAATCAGAAGAAGACCTCTGGTCTTAACCTTCACTCAGCCAAGGATATTCTTAGGAAGTATAGTGATGCCAATCTGATTACAAGTAGTGGTGATTACCTCTTCAAACAGGAATTGATTTTTAAATAAAGATGTAGAGCTAAATCAGAGGATTTGGCTCTTTTTTTACTTATAGGTCCATAAAGGAGGGCTCTTTGCTGTGGTGCTTGTGCTTATGTGAGGAACTTAGGACATTGGAGGAGATAGGGGCGAGGGAAGAGTCTGATTGTTGCTTCATTCTGTGTTATAATAGCAAGGATTAGTGGTTGTTAGCGCTAAGTGAATGGCAATTCTTGCTTACCCTAACGACTGGTGTAGAGACAAGAAAGGGACGTCTTATGAAATTACTTTATACGGATATGTCTCAGGATTTAACAGAAATTCTGACGGAGCAGGCAACCACCTATGCTCAAAAAGGGAAAAGGGTCTTTTATATTGCCCCTAATGCTCTGTCATTTGAGAAGGAGCGTAAGGTCTTGGAATACCTGCCTCAGTCAGCATCCTTTGAGATTACGGTGACTCGTTTTACTCAGATGGCGAGATACTTTATTCTCAATACGAGCAACCCCAAAACGCAGCTGGATGATACTGGTCTGGCCATGATTTTTTATAAGGTGTTGTCGCATATGGGCGATGATGAGCTTAAGGTTTATGGCCGTTTGCGCAAGGATAGTAACTTTATTAATCAATTGGTAGACCTTTATAAAGAGTTGCAGCAGGCTAATATGACGGTTCTGGATTTGCAGCATTTGGATCAGGTTGAAAAACAAGAGGATTTGCTCAGGATTTTCAGTGCGGCTCAGGATCTCTTGTTGGCAGGAGATTTTGACAATCAATCAAAACTTAGTGCCTTCTTCAAGGAAATTACCTCAGGACATCTGGATAAGGCACTGGGTAACACGGTTTTGGTCATTGATGGCTTTACGCGTTTCTCTGCCGAGGAGGAGGCCCTAGTTGCTCTCTTGAATGATAAGTGCCACCAGATTGTCATTGGGACTTATGCCAGTCAAAAAGCTTATAGGGCTAACTTTGTTTACGGCAATGTTTATCAGGCTTCAGTGGATTTTTTGAGAACTTTGGCTCAGACCTATAAGGTGACACCCGACTATGTGACGACAGACAAAGAGGGCAATCCTTCTTTTGCTCGCATTAGCCGTCTTTTGGAGAGCCGTCATGATTTTAGTACGGTAGACGAGCAGTTGACCGATCAAGACAAGCAAGCCTTGCAGGTCTGGGAAGTGGTCAACCAAAAGGAAGAGGTAGCTCAGGTTGCCAAGAGTATTCGTCAGTTGCTGGCAGATGGTAAGCGCTATAAGGATATTCTGGTCTTACTTGGTGATGAGGAGAGTTATAAGCTTCAGGTGGGGCAGATTTTCCGAAAATTTGATATTCCCTATTATTTCGGTAAGGAAGAAACCATGTCTAGCCATCCTTTGGTGCAATTTGTGGATTCGCTGGAACGTATCAAACGCTATAATTATCGTGCCGAGGATTTGCTTAATCTCGTAAAATCCGGTCTCTATGGTGGTTTTGCTCAAGAGGATTTAGATCTTTTTGAGTATTATGTCAATTTTGCAGACATCAAGGGGCGTCACAAGTTCTTGTCTGATTTTATGGCCAATAGTCGTGATAAGTATGATTTAGACCAGCTCAATACCTTGCGGTCACAGTTGGTAGAGCCCTTGGACAAGTTGCTCAATAGTCGCAAACAAAAGGGTTCTAGTCTACTCAAGAAACTTGTGGTCTTTTTAGAGGCTGTGCAAGTGCCAAGCCAAATGGCTAGTTTGACTGCCAAGGCCAGTGAGGCCGAAAAAGAACAGAACGAACAGGTCTGGAAGGCTTTCACACAACTCTTGGAGCAGGTTGAGACTATTTTTGGGGAAGAAACTCTGTCAGTGGACGACTTTTTGTCCATTTTGCGTTCGGGAATGTTGGCCTGTGATTACCGTACGGTTCCAGCCACTGTCGATGTGGTCAATGTGAAGAAATACGATTTGATTCAGCCACACTCTGCTCCTTATGTTTTTGCCTTGGGCATGACCCAGTCGCATTTTCCAAAGGTAGGGCAAAATAAGAGTCTCCTGTCTGACGAGGAACGTAGTCGTATCAATGAAGCTACGGATGAACACCGAAGTTTGGATATTGTTACGCAGAGCAATAGTCAGCGGGGGCATTTCGTGGCTATGTCACTTTTTAATTCGGCTAGTGAACAATTGGTGCTTAGTCAGCCACAAATTCTCAATGAGACGCAGGATGACATGTCGGTTTATTTGAAGGAACTTCTTGACCTTGGTCTTCCTTTGGTTGAAAAGGGACGTAATCGTTTCGAGGCTAAGGGTGACCAGATTGGGAACTACAAGGACCTTCTATCAACTGTCATTGCCCTTAACAGTAGCCATCTAGATGCTGATTTGGACAAGGAAACGCAGACTTTCTGGTCAGTTGCTGTGCGTTATCTCCGTAAGCGACTTGATAAGGACCAAGTCTTGATTCCAAATGTGATTGACGATGTGACGACGACCAAGGTGGATGATCAGGTCATACAGCTGGTCTTTCCGGGGGAAGAACCACTGAAATTATCAGCTTCGGCTCTGACGACCTTCTATAACAACCAATATCTTTATTTCTTGCGTTATGTTTTGGGACTTGAAGAGTTGGAGTCTATTCATCCGGATGCTCGACACCACGGGACTTACTTGCACCGTGTCTTTGAGCGTGTGATGGGTGATTCTTCGTCAGAAAACTTCGATGATAAATTAGAAAAGGCTATTGCTCAGACCAATCAGGAACAACCCTTTGAACTTCTCTATACAGAGGACCAAGAGAGTCGCTTGTCTCGTCAGATTTTGGAAGATATCGCCCGTTCAACTGCCAGTGTTTTGCGTGACAATGCGGCCGTTAAAGTTGAGCGTGAGGAAGCTAAGTTTGACTTGCTTTTAGCAAATAGCATCAAGATTACAGGGATTATTGACCGTGTGGACCGTTTAACGGATGGGGCTCTGGGTGTCGTTGACTACAAGTCAGGTAAAAATGTCTTTGACATTCAAAAATTCTACAATGGCCTCAGCCCACAGTTGGTAACCTATCTAGAAGCCCTTCGACAAACCTATAAGGTTGATGCTGATCAGCTTTTTGGTGCCATGTATCTTCACATGCAGGACCCACAGCTTAACCTGGCTCAGTTTGGTCTGGATAAGCTAGCAGCTCAGGCTCATAAGGAATTAACCTATAAGGGACTTTTTGTGGCTTCAGAAACAGAGCATCTAGCTGGTGGAAACTATGATTTACAAAAGACTGTCACCTATGACAAGGAGGACCTAGAAACCTTGCTCGATTACAATATTAAGCTCTTTACAGATGCTGCTGAGATTATTCGAAGTGGGAATTTTGCGGTCAATCCTTATACCGAGGATGGCAAGTCTGTTCAAGGGGATCAAATCAAGGCTATTACTCATTTTGAGGCCGACCGCCACATGGGACAGGCTCGAAAACTCTTGCGTTTACCAAGTAAGGGCAAGAAGGAAGCCTATTTGGAGCTGATGGCAAAAGATGAGGACAAGAATCAGATGCAAGTTGCTGAAAAAATCATCCCCTTTCCAGTCACTGATCAAGCTGTAAAAGCAGACAAAAAAGACCAGGAGGACAACCATGTTGACTAAAGCTTTTTTAAGTCCAACAGAGATTAAGGAACGCATTGCCCAAGAAGCAGCTTCTGACAAGGAACGTAAGTTAACACCTGAGCAGATTGAGGCCATTTACAGTAATGGTACTAATATTCTTGTATCAGCTTCAGCCGGATCAGGAAAAACCTTTGTCATGGTTGAGCGTATCCTTGATATGATTGGACGTGGTGTTGGCATTGACCAACTCTTTATCTCAACCTTTACGGTAAAGGCTGCAGGTGAGTTAAAAGAGCGTCTGGAAAAACGTCTGACAGAGCAGTTGGGACAGGTTGAGACGGATGAAGAGCGTGCCTTTCTTTCAGATCAGATTGCCAAGATTGGGACGGCTGATATTGGAACTATGGATGCCTTCACCCAGAAATTGGTCAATCAGTATGGCTATCTCTTGGGGGTGTCACCTATTTTCCGCATTATGACAGATCCTGCCGAGCAGACACTCATGAAAAATGAGGTTTATGCTGATCTTTTCAACGATTACATGCAAGGAAAGGATGCCCAACTTTTCCAAAAATTGGTCCGCAACTTCGCAGGAAATGGCAAGACTAGTAAGGCTTTTCGTGATTTAGTTTACGATGTCTATAACTTTTCTCAGGCTACTGCAGGTCCTGAAAAATGGCTACGTCAAAATCTTTTAAAAGGGCAGGCAGAGGCCAATCCAGACAAGGCTAAAGCTGAGCTTTTAGAGGGTCTCAAAGATGACTTGTTGGCTGATTTCTTAGACTTCTTAAGAGACCATCTAGGTCTAGCTCAGCGTGAATTTGCCAAGGCCAAATATCTAAATAATGTGTCAGATGCCATTAGCCTTCTTGAAGGAGCCTTGGCCAATGACCAAACGGATATGGAGGACTTGCTCAAACAACTCTTGACTTTGTCAGGAGGGACTGGTTTGACCAATATGACCCGTCCTAAAGACGAGGCACTCAAGGCCTACAAGGAAGCTTACAACAAGACCAAAAATGAGTTTGTGGCCCAGTTGCGAGAGGTTGATACCCAGCTAACGGTCCTCGAGGTTTTGACCAAGCATAATGATGCGATTCTTCCTCTCTTGGAGTTGCTTCAGGCCTTTGTACTTGATTTTTCGGACCAGTATTTACAGGCAAAGATTCAGGAAAATGCTTTTGAATTCTCAGATATTGCCCATTTTGCCATCCGTATTTTGGAGGAAAATCCAGAGGTGGCAGCTAGCTACCGTGACCGTTACCATGAAGTGATGGTAGACGAGTATCAGGACAATAGCCATACCCAAGAACGTATGTTGGAACTCCTATCTAACGGCCACAACCGATTCATGGTGGGAGATATCAAACAATCCATCTATCGTTTCCGTCAGGCGGATCCTCAGATTTTTAATGGCAAGTTCCAGCTCTTCCTTGAAAATCCAGATGCAGGTAAGTTGATTCTCCTTAAAGAGAACTTCCGTAGCCAATCTGAGGTTCTTGATGCGACTAATGGTGTTTTCAGCCACCTCATGGACCAGGAAATCGGAGATATCCTCTATGACAAGACGCATATGTTGGTAGCAGGTAGCGAGAAGCAAAAAGAACCCCATCCTGAAAATGAGACAGAGGTTCTGATTTACAATAGTGATGAAGATAGTGTGACTCCTGACGAAGAAGGTGCTGATCAACCTATTAGTAGCGACGAGATTTCCTTGGTTATCAAAGAAATCATCAAACTTCACGAGCAGGGTGTACGTTTTGAGGACATTACCCTCCTAGCACCAACCCGTAACACCTATCTGGACTTGATGGCAAGTTTCGAGGAGCACGGAATTCCATTGGTTCCTGACGAGTACAAGTCAAGCTACCTAGAGTCACTAGAAGTTATGATTATGTTGGACACCCTTCGTGCCATCAATAATCCTCTCAATGACTACGCCTTGGTTGCCCTCCTTCGTTCACCGATGTTTAACTTCAACGAGGACGACCTGGCTCGGATTGCTGTCCAGGCTGACAAAGGACAATTCTATGACAAGCTTCTTGCAGCTCATACTAAATCAGGACTTCATCCAGAAGTCGTGACGCAAGGACTGGAGGCCAAGTTGACTCTCTTCATTGAGACTCTATCAGATTGGCGTGCTTACAGTAAGTGGCACTCGCTCTATGACCTCATCTGGAAGATTTACGACGATCGTTTCTATTATGATTATGTTGGCAGTCTTCCACGAGCTGAGCAACGTCAGGCCAATCTCTACGCCCTTGCCTTGCGTGCTAATGCCTATGAAAAGACCGGCTTTAAGGGACTTTCTCGTTTTATTGGTATGATTGATAAGATCATTTCTAGCGGTAACGACCTAGAGGAAGTAACAGACTTGGTTCCCAAAAATGCCGTTAGCCTCATGACCATTCACAAGTCCAAGGGACTAGAGTTCAAGTATGTCTTTGTCTTGCAGATGAATCGCAAGTTCATTGGTCACAGCAAGGATGGACTAAGTGGTAAATACATTATCAACCGTGAAAAAGGACTTGGCATTAAGTACCTAGCTGACCTTAAAGACCAGATAAACACCAATTTGCCCAAGTTAAATGTTGTTCTAGAGACCTTAACCTTCCAGGAAAATCGTAGGGAAGAGCGTCGAGCAAGTATCTCAGAAGAGATGCGTTTGCTCTATGTTGCAATGACCCGTGCAGAGAAAAAACTCTACCTGGTTGGTAAGGGTAGTAAGGAAAAATTAACCCAGCAATTTGGCACGGATGTCGAAAATAATCGCCTACCAGTAGCTCTCCGTGACCAAATCGCTACTTATCAGGATTGGGTTATGGCTTTGGATACCGCCTTTATGAGAAAGGATCTCAAGTTTACTGTTCGCTTTGTTGAGGCTGAGGAGTTGACGCCAGAGGCTATTGGTCAGGTTGAAGTTAAAGCAGCAGTAGATGCTGATGATCTCTCTAACAATCGTCAGACGGAAGACATTAAACGTGCCCTAACTGTCTTAGAAAGTGTTGAAAAACTCAACCAGCTTTATGCACCAGCGATTGACCTACCATCTGTGCGTACGCCGAGCCAGCTCAAAGCCTTCTACGAACCTGTTATGGATACCGAAGGGGTGGATATTATGGACAAGAAAGAGGAAGTGCAACCTCTTGAGACTACCGCTACCTTTGAGCTTCCAGACTTTGGGCAAAAAACTAAGGTCACTGGAGCTGCAGTTGGTTCAGCCACCCATGAACTCATGCAACGCTTAATTCTTTCTGACAAGGTGACCCTCCAAGATTTGACACAGGCCTTGAGTCGGGTATCGGCAGATGATCAAGTTAAGGCGCGTGTGCAGTTAGAAAAACTTTTAGGCTTCTTTGACACCGAACTTGGGAAGCTCATTCTAGCTAACCGTGATAAGTTGCGTCGTGAAGCACCATTTGCTATGTTGGCAGAAGATCTCGCTAGTAAAGAAGAGTTTGTCGTCCGTGGTATCATCGATGGCTACCTTCTTCTTGAAGACCGTATTGTCCTCTTTGACTATAAGACGGACCGCTTCACTCATCCTAGTGAACTTGAGGAACGTTACAAAGGGCAAATGAGCCTCTATGCTAAAGCACTCAGCCAAGCCTATCAAATAGATAAGATTGATAAATACCTTATTCTCCTAGGTGGAAAAGACTTGGAAGTCGTAGAAGTATAAGCTCTAGCCTAACCATTCTTTCATAGTGAAAGAGTGGTTTTTTTGTGTGTCTCAATCCCACCAAAAAAGACCGGTGTGCACACACCAGTCTTTTCGATAGATTTCCATCAGTATTGTAAGTTCGCTAAAATATTAGAGGATGGAAATAGTTATGAAAAAAAGTATCTTGTAGGTTGCTTAGGCCTACAAGGGTTATTATAACAAACTCATCTTAGTCTAAACAAGGTTAGAAAAATTAGAATTAATCGCCACAAACATTACTAGTTTTTAATAGTTAGAATCCATAATAGCAATAAATAGAGACAAAAACCGTCAGCATGAGACTGACGGTTTTAGTTTATTTTAATCCTAATATCAACTAATCAAAGGAACCACCCAATTGACCCAGGCCCAGGAAATAGGCATAACCAGAATCATGGCTGGAATCATATCTGCTGTTGGGAATTGACGCAGTTTCATAATACGAAAACCGGTCGCAATCATGAGGAAGCCCCCGCAAGCCTTAAAGTCTCCAATCATGGCTTTTGTTGTTAGAGGGAGAATGAAACCAGCACTCACAAAGAGGAGGAAGAAAACGATAAATTGTGGAATGGCAATCATGGAGACGATGTAGCCTAGACTACAAGAGAAAATCATAGCCGTAAAGAAATCTAGGATAGATTTAGAAATTAAGATAGAAGCATCGCCTGTCATCCCAGACTCAAGACTCCCGTAAATTCCTGTACCACTTGCACAAAAAAGGACGATAACTGTCAAGAGCTGCGCATAAAATTCATCGTGAGCTAACCCTGTTTGCTTGCTTGGTGTAATCTTGGACAAGCCTTTTTCCATAAGCCCAGCTCCCTTGTTGATGAGGTTTCCAAATTTTAGGGCCAGCCCAACGATGGTACCGATAACTACTGCAAAGATAACCGCAGGCATATTAACCATATTCATAATAGCGCTAATCCCCATAACCATAGAGGCTAGGCCAAAGATAAGGTTAAGATTCTCCTTGAAGTCTTCTCTAAGATAGTCGCCAAAGAGACCTCCAGCGATTCCTCCTAGGATAATTGATAGCGAGTTGATGATAATTCCAGTTGGCACCAGTGATTTTCCTCCTATTTGTTTTAAATACTATAAGTTTAGCATTATCAAAGACCGAATGCAAAATTGTCTCGTTTTTACAAACGTTTTATTGAAATTGTACCTTTGAAATGATACAATAAATGAGAAGGTAAGGAGATAGTCTTATCTAAAACCATTGCCGATATTATTAGAGTATTGTTCATAAAAAACAAGGCAACAACTCTAATTTACAATCTAATATAAAGTGTAAAATGAGGCTATTGTTAAATAGATTCTCAAGAAAGGATAAAAGATGATTCGTTTTGAACACGTAACGAAACGTTATGAAGATAAAGATGCTCTCTCAGATCTTAACCTCGAGATTCGAGATGGGGAGATTTTTGGTCTGATTGGTCACAATGGGGCTGGTAAGACCACAACTATTTCCATTTTGACGTCTATCATTGAAGCTAGCTACGGTGAAGTTTACGTTGATGATATGGCCCTCAGTCAACATCGTGATGCCATCAAGAAAAAAATCGCTTATGTGCCAGATTCACCGGACCTATTCCTAAATTTGACTGCCAATGACTATTGGTACTTTTTGACACGTATCTATGATTTGGAAGCTAGTCAGGTTGAGGAACGTTTGACTGATCTCATGGCTACCTTTGACCTAACGGAAAGTCGCTATAACCTCATTTCTTCCTTCTCTCACGGTATGCGTCAGAAGGTTGTTGTTATCGGTGCCCTTTTGGTTAATCCACAGATTTGGGTTTTGGATGAGCCTTTGACTGGTCTGGATCCACAGGCGTCTTATGATTTGAAAGAAGCCATGCGTCATCATGCCAAGGAAGGTAATAGTGTCCTTTTCTCAACCCACGTTTTAAGTGTAGCTGAGCAGCTCTGTGATCGGATTGCTATTTTGAAGAAAGGAAAACTCATCTTCCAAGGGTCTCTAGCTGAACTTAAGTCTCAGTACCCTGACAAGGATTTGGAAACCATTTATCTGGAAATGGCTGGACGTAAGATCGAGGAGGTGTAGTCATGAACTGGAACCATGTTTGGGAGCTTTTTAAAATCAATCTCCTCTATGCAAATCCTCAAGCAGTAACTAACCTACAGAAACGTCAGGAGAAAAAGAAAAAAGCCAATTTCTCCATCGTTAATGCCATGCTTAGACAACAACTATTGATTCTAGTTGTTTTTACGGTTGTCTATAGCTATCTTTTTGTAGGTGTCGATTATAAGGCAAATCCTGGAGTCTTAACCCTATATCTCTTGACTTTTTCAATCATGGGGCTTCTCCAGACCTTCACGGCTCTCTATAGTACCTTTTATGACAGTAAGGATAGCAAGGCTTATCTGCCTCTTCCCTTGAAGCCAGCGGAAGTTTTTTTGGCCAAGACCTTGTCAGGCTCTATGGTTGGGATGACCTTCATGGTACCTATCCTTAGTCTTCTCATTCTAGCTTACTGGCAATTTATTGGCCCATTGGGGATAGTCGTTGGGCTTCTGACCTTTATCGTTTCTCTCTTTATCAATCTCGTTTTTTCAGTGATTCTGTCTAATAGTATTGGAACGCTGATTGTTCGCAGTTCTCATAAAAAGCTCTATTCAACCATTTTGATGACCCTGTCAACCCTATTGATTATGTTGCCTATTATGATGGTTGGTTTTATTAAAGGCTATGTTGATGGTGCTGGACATGCCGATTTTCCCTTGCTTCCTTATCTAAGAGGTTACTATGATGTCGTAGCTGCCCCTCTATCTCCGGAGGCTCTACTAAATTTCTATCTTCCTCTTTTCGTAGTGCTTATCTTGGGCTTTTGGTTTTATAAAGTCAGAATGCCTCGTTATTTCCACGAAGCCATTTATAACCAAAAGGCTAGAAAGCCTCAGGCCAAAGCTGTTACTCGAAGCCAAAGACAGGTCTTGATCCGCCATCATTTATCTACTTTGGGGAATTCAACCCTCATTATCAATACCTATGTGGTGCCGGTCTTATATATGATCATGTTAGGTGGGGGTGCGGTATTTTTGAAAGATCTGGGCCCAGACTATTTCGGACTCCTGCTTTTGGTCGGAATTGCCTTTGGTTTCTTTTCAGCTCAACCAACAAGCTTTCTTGGTGTAGCAACTTCCCTAGAGGGGACAAACTTTGACTTTATTCGTAGCCTACCAATCAATACGGGTGACTATCTTCGTCAAAAGTTCTGGCTTTTCTATGGCTTGCAAGTTGGTGTTTCCCTCTTATTAGGAGGACTTGGTTTAATATTCTTGGCTCATCTCCATCCTATTTTGGTAGCAAGTTTCACTCTTGGTTTTCTCGTAACAACCTATCTTGTAGGTGGCTATTACTTTGAACGTGACCTTAAATTGCTGGAAGTGAATTGGCAGGAAGTTACCCAGCTCTTCAATCGAGGTGGCGGACAGTGGCTCTTTATGGGTATCTTTATTCTTACAATTTTCATTGCTGCCTTGCTAGGAGGTATTGTCTTCTTTGCAAGTAAGTTCTGGATTGCCCTAGTAGTCAATGCTATAGTATCTGGGCTTATAGCTTTAGTTGTCCTAATCGTTTATCTCTTTGTTGATCGCAGACGTTGGAAACGTATTAGAGCCATGTTTTTTGCCTAGAACAAACTGTTTAAAGAGTCTCTCCGATTGGAGGGATTCTTTTTTAATGAAAATCCTTAATATGTAAACTTATGCATTATATATGTTAAAATACCTGAATTTAGTGTATAATCATAAACATGAAACGAAATTTTGACTCAGTAAAACGCCTGGTTATCAAAATCGGGACTAGCTCTCTGGTTTTGCCATCAGGGAAAATTAATCTTGAAAAAATCGATCAATTAGCTTTTGTCATTTCTAGCCTGCATAATAAAGGGATTGAGGTTGTCCTCGTATCCTCTGGTGCCATGGGCTTCGGGCTCAATGTCCTAGACCTAGACAAGCGACCGGCTGAAGTCGGTAAGCAACAAGCCGTCTCAAGTGTAGGGCAGGTAGCCATGATGAGCCTCTATTCTCAGGTCTTTTCACATTACCAAACCAAGGTATCTCAGCTTCTTTTGACCCGTGATGTGGTCGAGTATCCTGAGAGTTTGGCCAATGCCATCAATGCCTTCGAGAGCCTCTTCAAGCTTGGAGTTGTTCCAGTTGTTAATGAAAATGATGCTGTCAGCGTAGATGAAATGGACCATGCGACTAAGTTTGGGGACAACGACCGCTTGTCTGCTATCGTTGCTAAGATTGTTGGTGCAGACCTACTTATCATGCTGTCAGATATTGATGGGCTCTTTGATAAGAACCCAAATGTCTATGAGGATGCAACCCTTCGTAGCTATGTCCCAGAGATTACCGAGGAAATTCTGGCCTCAGCTGGTGGTGCCGGTAGTAAATTTGGTACGGGTGGTATGATGAGTAAGATTAAATCTGCCCAGATGGTTTTTGAAAATCATAGCCAAATGGTTTTGATGAATGGTGAAAATCCACGTGACATCCTTCGTGTCCTAGAAGGAGCCAAGATTGGTACACTCTTTAAACAGGAGGACTAAGATGACATATATCGATACACTAGGCCAACAGGCCAAGGTGGCAGGTCGTCAGATTGCTAAATTATCAACAGCAGCTAAAAACGACCTTCTAAATCAGGTAGCTAAAGCTCTAGTAGCTGAGAGTGCCTATATTATCACTGAAAATGCTAAGGATATGGCAAATGCCAAGGAAAATGGTATTTCAGAGATTATGCAAGACCGTTTGCTCTTAACGGAAGACCGTATTGCAGGGATTGCTGAGGGTGTCCGTCAGGTGGCAGATCTTCAGGACCCAATCGGTCAAGTGGTTCGTGGCTATACGAATCTGGATGGTCTCAAAATCGTTCAAAAGCGTGTTCCTATGGGTGTTATCGCTATGATTTTTGAGAGCCGTCCCAATGTCTCAATCGATGCCTTTAGCCTTGCCTTTAAAACCAATAATGCTATCATTCTCCGAGGAGGACGTGATGCCATCAATTCCAACAAGGCCTTGGTTACAGTGGCCCGAAAGGCTTTGGAAAATGCGGGTATCACAGCAGATGCCGTTCAGCTAGTTGAAGACACCTCTCATGAGGTAGCAGAAGAACTCATGGCGGCGACCAAGTATGTTGACTTGCTCATCCCTCGTGGTGGAGCCCGTCTCATCCAAACGGTTAAAGAAAAAGCCAAGGTTCCTGTCATCGAAACGGGTGTTGGTAACTGTCATATTTATGTGGATAAATATGCTGACTTAGATATGGCGACACAGATTGTTATCAATGCCAAAACCCAACGACCAAGTGTTTGTAATGCTGCAGAATCTCTCGTTGTTCATGCTGATATTGCGGAAGACTTCTTGCCTAACTTGGAAAAAGCTATTTCAAAAGTTCAAGCTGTTGAGTTCCGTGCAGATGAAACGGCTCTGAAACTCATGGAAAAAGCTGTACCAGCTTCACCAGAAGATTTTGCGACAGAGTTTCTTGACTATATCATGTCTGTTAAAGCGGTAGACAGCCTTGATGAGGCCATTGATTGGATTAATACTTACACGACATCGCATTCAGAGGCTATCGTGACTCAGGATATCAGTCGTGCGGAGCAATTCCAAGACGATGTAGACGCTGCAGCGGTCTATGTCAATGCCTCAACCCGCTTCACAGACGGCTTCGTCTTTGGATTGGGGGCTGAAATCGGAATCTCAACCCAAAAAATGCACGCCCGTGGCCCAATGGGACTTGAGGCCCTAACCTCAACCAAGTTCTATATTAATGGCCAAGGTCAAATTAGAGAATAAAAAGTTAAGCCCCATCATGGGGCTTTTTTGGTCTATTTGCTAGAGTATAAAGCTTTTGCTATACTGAGGGTATCATAAAAAAGGGGGATTTTATTATGATTGAAGCCTACAAAAAATTTTGGAAGGGCTATGTTGATTTTACGGGACGTTCAACACCCTCAGATTTATGGTCTGCATATTTGGCACATCTATTGATTGTCTTTGCTGGGAATTGGCTCGAAGCAGTGTTTGAAAGTATGGTAGATGAAATATCAAGCGGTTTATTTGCTATTTCAGTTATTTTATTTCTTATCATAATTGTTTTTTGTATTGCTGCGGTTTTACCTGGTATTGCGATAGCTGTTCGTCGTTTGCGTGATGCTGGCTATCATTGGGCATATATTTTTATTCCTTTAATCCCATTTGTCGGTATTTTTATCCTTATTTTTCTACTATGTCAACCAACAAAAGTAGAAGTGCCATTTAACAACGTCGATAACCCAAAGCAATAATGACAATCACCCAACTCTTTGAGTTGGTTTTTCTAATGTCAAAAAAGTTTTATGTCAATGTTGCACATTTTAATATTTCTGATATAATCTTATCTGAGACTAATTGATACTAAAAATATATTTAAGAAATGTGAATACTCTATGAAACTACTTCGTCATTTAAAAGAAAAACGTTACCTTATTTTGGCATTTACCCTACCGGCTATCCTATTGGCACTGGCTATTGTCTTTTTGCAGCCTGCACACAATCATGCTAAGGTCCAAGTCAAGGTAGCTACTAAGCAGTCATCGTCTAGTAAACCCAAGGCTTCATCTAAGTCATCGAGCTCAAGTTCTTCGTCATCTTCTTCAACCTCAAGTGAGTCTTCAAGTGAATCGTCATCAGCAAGCTCAACGGTAGAAGCAGCTAGTCAGACAGAAGCAAGCTCAACTCCTGCGGTAGCATCGGTGCCAACGCCTTCTTCAGCACAAGAGACTTATCAAGCGCCCCAGTATAGCTATGTGCCACCAACAACTTATTCAGAGTCACATAGTGACGCTTCAAGCTATACAGCACCTGCCTACAGCGCAGATGTTAGCTCTGGGACAACAGAATAAGGGTTAGAGAAAAGGAATTTAGGATTAGAAATTTTAGCATTAGTGACAGGATTATCTAGTTTAGTCCTATTAGCAGCTTGTTCAAACCAACAAAATGGCTTGACTTCCACGACTTCATCTTCATCAGTAGAACAGTCACAATCAAGTAGTAGTGAAAGCTCTAGCACAAGTACTAGCTCAAGCTCTAGTCAAGAGAAAAAGGTAGATACCTCTGCCTATGATAGCATCATTAGTAAGTACCAAACGGCTGTGGCTAACAATCAAACGGATGCATCGCTTAATTCCCTCGTTGTGACCTATGCTAATTCT
>ENA-OWMB01000237-OWMB01000237.1-metagenome-genome-assembly--contig:-NODE-237-length-23665-cov-4.240068_pt1 | contig 23665 bp, 19 predicted proteins | sample MGYA00245353_ERZ651112 | MGnify/ENA primary metagenome ERZ651112 (study PRJEB26857, sample SAMEA4031773) | metagenome | biome: human; feature: oral; material: saliva | place: Philippines | collected 2014...
TTTCCTGGTCTCTGTCTTCTCTCCTGCTGCTCATAACAGGTGCCACAAGGCTTTCGTCACGCCTTGGTTTAGGTTCTGACTCTGCAGCAAATACTCTATCGCCTACCATCTGAGTTACAAACTCCACATTCTTTAGGGCTTCGAGCATCTCATCTACAGACTTGTATCTCTCTGTCTGATATTTATCAGTGGCCTTAAGAACTATCTTGTCAAGTGCTGGTGGAATTCCAGGAACCAACTTTGCTGGTGAAGGAACGTCCTCGTTAATATGCTTTAGTGCTACCTCTACAGGTGTTTCTCCATCAAATGGAACTCTTCCTGTAAGCATCTCAAACATAACAATACCGAGCGAATATATATCTGAACGCTCATCTACATATGCACCTCTTGCTTGTTCAGGTGAAAAATAGTGAACTGATCCAATAATCTTGCTCGTATCTGCTACCATGGTTGCATTGCTAACTGCTCTTGCTATTCCAAAGTCAGTCAGTTTTGCAACACCATCTGATGTAATCATTATGTTATGTGGCTTTACATCTCTATGTATAATTTGATGTTTATGTGCAATTGAAAGGGCTGACGCCATTTGCTTTGCAATATCAATAGTTGTCTTGTAGTCAAGTCGTCCCTTCTCTTTAATTAGATCTGAAAGAGGGCGTCCGTCCACTAACTCCATTACAATGAAATTTATATTTCCTGTTCTACCAACATCATAAATTGAAACGATATTAGGATGTTGAAGTCCTGCAGCCGCCTGTGATTCACGTTTAAAACTTTCTAGGAACTGCTCATCCTGAGTAAATTCAGGTCTTAGAATTTTGATAGCTACATATCTATTTAACAGTCTATCCTTAGCTTTATATACGACAGCCATGCCGCCTTCGCCGATTTTTTCTATTAATTCATATCTTCCCGCCAACAACTTACTCATCAAAATCTTCCTCCGTAAATTCTATGCATATAACAGTTATGTTATCATTTCCTCCATGCTCATTAGCAGCATCTACAAGAAGCCTACAAGTTTCTGTCATTGATTCCCCCTTCGCGAGAATCTCCTCCATCTGCTCATCGCCTATTTCGCCACTCAGGCCGTCACTGCAAAGGATTATCTTATCTCCCTTGCTTATCTTTATTCGAGATATATCTGGCTCGATTTCGGCTTCTGCGCCGACAGCCTTTGTTATCTTGTAACGCTCTTCATGCACCTCAGCTTCTTCCCTAGTTATTATTCCAAGTTTAACCAAGGTATTCACATATGTGTGATCTTCTGTTAACTGCCTTAGGTAGCCTTGCTCATATATGTATGCTCGACTATCACCGACATTTAGTATATATAGCCACGAATCCTTGAGGTAACCGATTACAGTTGTTGTCGCCATACCGTTATTTTCTGCATACTTTTGCGATAGGTCATAAACCTTGCTGTTAGCCTGAACTATAGCTTTTAGCAGAAAATCTACCGGATCCATGCTCTCTATGTCATTTTCTTTTACGAAGTTCGCTATCTGATTTGCTGCAGTCCTGCTGGCAATTTCTCCTGAGTTATTTCCACCAACTCCATCTGCCACAACAAAGACCCTGTCGTTTTTCATTACAAAGAATGCGTCTTCATTATTAAATCTGCGTCGACCTTTATCGGTCCTAAACCCCACATCCATTAGGGCATCTCCCTTCTATCTTTTTTAATTTGTTCATATAAAATCCGTCATATCCATTATCAAATGGTGACAGCTTCACTTCTTTTTCTGAGATAAACTCCTCATGCCTCTCTAAAAAATCCTTAACCATAAGTTCATTTTCTCTAGGATTTATAGTGCATGTACTATATATGAGTCTCCCTCCTGGCTTTAGATAGCTTGAACCCGTCTCGAGAATACTTTTTTGAATTTCGACTAATTCATCAAAATCAAATTCGTCTCGATACTTCATTTCGGGCTTTCTTCTGATGACTCCAAGCCCGCTACAAGGAACATCTGCAAGAACTAAATCTGCCTTTCCAACTAGCTCATCTATCTGCTCTATCGCATCCTGACATCTTACCTCTATGTTTTCTATTCCAAGTCTCCTAGCTGTTGCTTCTATCAAAGCTGCCCTATGCTCATAAAGTTCAAGTGCTATGACCTTACCGCTTGCGATACCTGGCTCTGTCTTAGTCAGAGGCTCCGTCAAAGTGCTTGGCTGTTTACCTGGCTCTGTCTCGGTCAAAGGCTCCGTCGAAGTGCTTTGCTTTAGCATTTGTTCGGCCATTGCGGCGGCCTTGCCGCCCGGAGCTGCGCAAAGGTCGATAACCAGCTCCGTGGATTTTGCGTCCGCAAAATCCGCAATGGCACACGACTCCTCGCTCTGAATCGAAAATAGCCCTTCTTTGTATTCATTCGCTTCGGTAAGGGCTCCGCCCTTCACTAGCAAGACCCTGTCGCTCAGCTTTGAGCCATCCGTCTCAAAGCCATTTGCTCTGAGCCTATCAGCTAGCTCCTTTACTGAAATCTTCGCTATATTTACCCTGATACTCAGCGGTGGCCTATGACCTGCGTGCTCTAGGAGCTTCTTAGCATGTTCAAATCCAAGCATGCTCACAAGTTCCTCTACTAGCTTTAGCTGGCATGAATATCGAATACTAAGGTACTCAAGCTGTCCCTTTACATCAATCTCAGATGCACTGTCCATATTTCTAATGAAATTTCTTAGCACACCGTTGATGAATCCGTTCGTGCCCCTAGCAAACCTACGAGCTAGCGCAACAGATTCATTCACTGCTGCGTAGTTTGGAACCGAGTTCATAAAGAGAATCTGGTAAACACCCATACGCAGTATTATGAGAGCTTGAAGCTTAGTCTTAGCTGCACTTTTTTTGATGAATTTATCTAGGATATAGTCTAGGTATATTTTGTTTTCGGTCACTCCATAAACTATTTCCCTTATGAAGCCCTTGTTTGAAAGCTCATCACTTGCTAGCATTTTAGAAAGTTCAAGGTTCGAATAAGAACCATCTCTTTCGATTGCTAAAAGCGCCTTAAATGCTGCTTCCCTATCTAAATCTATCTTCAATTTCGCCTTCCTCTGATAGCGAGTACTCTGATTAGGTTTGCTGCTGCAACAGCAGTAGCGGCAACATATGTCATAGCTGCTGCCCTTAGAACCCTCTTTGCACCCTGATATTCATTCTCATCTACAAGCCCTAGCTCCTGAATATTTGCAAGCGCTCTTGAGCTGGCATTGAACTCAACTGGAAGCGTGATAATGTGAAATGCAAGTACAAGTACAAATGCAACTACACCGATGTTGAAAATCGTATCTCCGATATATCCCATATTACCTGCACCCTGAGCTCCTAGGAATAAACCTATAATAATCAGAAACCATGAAGTGTGAGATGCGAAGTTCGCAGCTGGAACTATTGCATTTCTTGCCGTTATAGCCTTGTATCCGTATGCATGCTGAAGTGCGTGGCCAGCCTCGTGACAGGCAACTGCAACCGCACCGATTGTAGTCTTATCATATACTGAATCTGATAGATTTAGCGTGTTAGTTCTAGGATCAAAGTTATCAGTTAGGTTTCCTGGAATATGATTAATTCCAACATTTGTTAGTCCATTTGCTCTAAGCATTCTCTGTGCAGCCTCTGCACCTGTCATGTTTCGACTGTTTCTTATATATGAGAATTTCGCAAATGTATTCTTTACTCCTGCCGATGCTATCATAGAAAATATTATAGCAGGTATAAGTATTATTATCGTGCTGTCCCAATACATAAATTACCTCCCAAGTATGGTTCCAATCTCTAGCTTATTCCCTCTGAGATAATCTCCAGATTTCATACTTTTCTTTCCTGGAGCCTGTAGCTCCTTAATTCTTAAAATTCCTTCACGACAGATAACGTCTATGCCATCATTATTTGCAGCTATGACCTCCGCAGGGGATTTACCCTTAACTAGCTCCTCATCATCTAAAACCTCTACAGCCTTAATTTTAATCTTAAGCTCTCCTAGTTCAAAATATATGCCAGGCCAAGGTGTAAATGCCCTAAGCTTTCTCTCTATCTCATCTGCGCTTTCATCTATGAAGCTTACCCTGCCTTCATCTTTTTTGATGATTCTGGTGTGTGTGACCTTTGATTCATCCTGAATCTCTGCACGTGCCTTACCACTTTCTATCTCGTCCATGGTCTCCAGCAGAAGCTTTGCTCCAAGCTCTGCGAGTCTTTCACTAAGCTTTGGATAATCAGATCCTGCAATTTCTAACGATGCCTGAGAGTACATATCTCCCGTATCTAAACCTTCTGCCATCTTCATTATAGTGACACCTGCATGTGTTTCACCTGTCAAAATTGCGTGTTGAATTGGAGATGCACCTCTGAATTTAGGGAGTAGCGACGCATGAACGTTAATACATCCAAACCTTGGTAAATCTAAAAGTTCCTTTGGAAGTATCTTGCCGTACGCTGCCACAATAATCATATCTGGATTTATCTCTCTTAGAGTATCCATGAGCTTCTCATTTTGCTTAATCCTCTCAGGTTGCATTACCGGAAGATTTTCGGCAAGGGCGATCTCCTTGATTATAGGCATGGTCATCTTTCCTCTATTTCCTGCTCTATCTGGCTGTGAAATTACAAGACAGACCTCATGCTTTGATTTTGCAAGTGCTCTTAAGGAAGGTGCTGCAAATTCTGGCGTACCCATAAAAACTATCTTCATAAATCTTATTCCTCGTCACTTTGTGGTTCTGCAGATCTGATATCATGTGCTTTATCTGTATATAGAATGCCATTTAGGTGATCGTTCTCGTGACACATAACTCTAGCATCAAAACCTTCAAACTCGTAATCTTGCTCAACTCCATCTCTATCCAGAGCTCTAATCTTGATTTTCTGAGGTCTTTCCACTATTCCTATAAGGCCTGGAACTGAAAGACATCCCTCATATTCCTCTTCACTTCCCTCTTCAAAATAAATCTCAGGGTTAATCATATAATAAACTCTACCTGGCTCAGGCTCAGCTACAAACATTCTTCTCATGACGCCTACCTGAGGTGCAGCAAGACCAACACCTAGCTCCTCTCTCATTGTGTCGACCATATCATCAAGTGTTTCTCTTATTCTATCTGTAATTTCGCTGACTTCTCTACATCTCTTTGATAAAATCTCGTCGCCTCTAACAACAACCTTTCTCAGTGCCATCTTTCCTCCTAAAATCCGCTGTACGGATTAACATCTATTACAAAGCTTAGCTTGGTCTTAGATGTAACATATTCTCCATATTTGCTTATATAATATATATACTTATTTCTACTGCCCTTAGAAGCCTTAATTAGGATTGAGTATCTAAATACATCCTTCTCCTTTGATATTTGGTGGCTTCCCTTAGGCCCAAATATCTCATTTTCGTTTTTGTCTATTTCCTTCTTGCTAAGATAATCCTTGCATTCTAGAGCAAGCTTTTCGGCTTCTGACTCATTTTCCCCTATAAACTGTACCTGTATAAGGTCGCTGAAAGGAGGATATTTCATTAACTTTCTAAAGCCTACCTCTTCAGCAAAGAAACCCTCATAGTCATATTTGGATGCTGCAGTTATCGCTAGGCTTTCTGGGTTATATGTTTGAATTATAACCTCACCCTTCTTTAATCCTCTGCCTGCACGTCCTGCAACCTGCGTAATCAGCTGAAATGTTCTTTCCGCCGACCTATAGTCAGGTATATTGAGCGTTGTATCAGCAGATACTACACACGCAAGCCCTACATTCCTAAAATCCAGACCCTTTGCAACAAGTTGGGTTCCAACCAAAATCTTAGTCTTGCCCGATGCAAATCTATTAAGTATCGCCGAAACCTCCCTGCTATTTTTGGCAGTATCAAGGTCAAAACGCTCTGTCTCGTAGTCCTTAAACTCTTTCTTGACGAATTCCTCGACTTGCTCAGTTCCAACGCCTATGAACTTAATAAACTTACTTGAGCACTTTGGACATTCCTTAGGTATATCAAAATGCCTTCCGCAGTAGTGACAAACAGCTGCATTCTCTTTCTTGTGATATGTTAGACTTATGCCGCAGTCTGGACACATCAAAGTGTTTCCACAGTCTTTACAACTTATGCTGCTCGAATATCCACGCCTGTTAAGAAAGAGTATTACCTGCTGTCCGCTCTCAAGATGTTCCTCCATGCTTTGATAAAGCTTATCGCTGAATATACTGCGGTTTCCTTTTCTCAGCTCCTGTCTCATATCGACTATGGACATTTCTGGGAGTTCAACTGCATTGTATCTCGTGTTCATCTCAATGAGCTTATATATGCCTTCCTTAGCCCTTTGGTACGATACTACTGAAGGTGTTGCACTTCCTAGTAAAAGAACTCCGCTATAGTGCATTAGGCGCTTAAAAGCTATATCTACAGTCTCATACTTAGGCGTCATATCTGACTTATATGTCGACTCGTGCTCCTCGTCTAAAATAATAAGCCCTATGTTATCAAGCGGTGCAAAGACGGCCATTCTAGCTCCAATTACTATCTTGGCTTCTCCACTTCTTATTCTGCTCCACTCATCGAATCGTTCTCTTCCCGTAAGATGGCTATGAAGTATAGCGCAGCTTTCCTTTCCGAATCTTCCTATGAACCTTTCGGTAATCTGCTTTGTCAAAGCTATCTCTGGAAGCAGCATTATAACTGTCTTTTCCTTTGATATAGCTCTTGCAGCAGCCTGCATATAGACCTCAGTCTTACCGCTTCCTGTAACACCCTTGAGAAGAAAATTCGTCTGTAATCCTGAATCTATAGCTGCGTTTATCTCCTCGCATGCGGCCTTCTGCTCTTCTGTCAGGTTATCTATATCCTGTCTCTCGCCCTCTGTATCGCTTAGCGGATTTTTCTCCTTGCCCTTCTTTGCTGCTTTTCCTCTTGGAATAAAGCAGTTCACTGCATCAAGGTATTTGATACCATATCTCTGTCTCATCCAGATAGCAGTTTCAATCATCTCTTCAGACAAAGATATATCATCTTCAGTCTCGCTAATCTCCTTAAGCTTAGACTCATCAAGATCACAGTCATCCATGATTTCAAAGACAAAGCCTCGCCTCTTGGTATCTCCTTTGCTAAAAGGAACCTTTACGACCTGACCAATCCTAATGTCATCAGCGCATCTATATGTATAGAGCCTATCGGTATGTCTGCTCCTATTTTCTATAACAAGCTTCGCATATTTCATTACAACAAGAATATATTTGCCTTACGACATTCCTCATCCATTTCCTTTGGCCAAACGCTTACCTGAACCTCTCCAATGTGAGCCTTACGAAGGAAGAACATGCATAGTCTGCTCTGTCCAATTCCTCCACCTATTGAAAGCGGCAGCTCACCATTTAGGACAGCACTCTGAAACGATAGGTTTTTTCTGTCCTCTGCTCCTGCAAGCTTAAGCTGTCTTTCCATAGCATCGCTATCTACTCTTATTCCCATTGAAGTTATCTCAAATGCGATATCTAATACATCGTTCCAGAGAAGTATGTCTCCGTTCAGCTCCCAATCATCGTAGTCAGGAGATCTTCCATCGTGCTTTTCTCCAGATTTAAGAGTTCCACCTATCTTCTCTATAAAAACTGCTCCATGAGCCTTGGTTATCAGGTTTTCTCTTTCCTTTGGTGTCTTATCAGGATATAGATCCTCTAGCTCCTGAGATGTTATAAAGTAAATCTCATTAGGGAGCTCTGTCTGTATATCTCTGTAAAGTCTATTTACATAGTCACCTAAGTTCTTCACCGCATTGTATATGGTCGTTACAGTCTCATGGAGGTACTCTGTGGTTCTCTGCTCCTTAGTAATAACCTTCTCCCAGTCCCACTGGTCAACATAAAGTGAGTGAATATTATCCAGCTCTTCATCACGTCTTATAGCGTTCATGTCTGTATAGATTCCGTGACCTGGCTTAATTCCGTATTTACCTAGAGCCATTCTCTTCCACTTTGCAAGTGACTGTACGATTTCAACCTGCTTCTCATCCATATCTAGAATAGTAAAGCTTACTCTTCTTTCCACACCGTTTAGGTTATCATTTAGTCCTGTTTCTGGTGCAACAAAAAGTGGTGCTGAAACTCTTCTTAGGTTTAGACCATAAGCTAGTTCCTGCTGAAAATAGTCCTTTATCTTCTTTATTGCGCGCTGCGTTTCCATTGGCGGAATAGTAGGCGCATAGTTCTTTGGTTTAATCAATTTTGACATATATCTATACCCTTTCAAATTGTTTGTCTATCTCTTAGAAAATTTACATCCACAGTAGTTCTGTCTATATAGATGGTGTTCCTTGGAAAGCTGAATACTTCTCTGAAATCCCGCCTTCTTTTTAAAATCCATATCTAAGAATGAAACTCCATACTTCTTCTCGCAATCCCTACCTATCTCAGCTATCAAAGCATAATTCTTATGGGGGCTTACAGTCAAAGTGCTAGCAAAGAAATCAAAATCATATTCCTTAGCAATTCTTGCTGTCTCCTCAAGTCTCTGCCTAAAGCAAACTGTGCATCTTGCTCCACCTTCTGGTTCGGACTCTAGACCAGTTACTAGCTCAAGATATTCCTCAGGTTTATATGCACCCTCAATATATCTTACTCTCTGATCCTCATCTAAATCCTTATTGAACTCATCTATAAAGCGAATTTGCTCATGCTTACGCTTCTCATACTCGTCATTTTCTGTAATGCATGGATTATAGTAAAAAACTGTTATTCTATAGTCACCAAACAGCCTCTCAATTACTGCCGTACTGCAAGGTCCACAGCAACTATGTAGTAAAACCTTTGGCTTGATATTTTCTTTGCCGAGCTTGACTATTTCTCCGCAAAGCTCATCATTCTTACAACAGCAGTTATCCATACTTTCCTGCCTGCATTTATTCTTATTCATTGCCAATCTTCCTGATAAATTTGTCTTCACATTTCAGTCAATGTATATTAGTATATTATAGCATATAGATAGCTCAAATAAAAGGATTAACCATGAACAGCTACACCCCAAATAATGTTGATTTTACACGTTCTTCTGACAATTTCTCAGAAGGCCTATTGAGAATAAACACACTTAATCAAGCGCTAAAAAAGGAGTTTGGAGAAAAAGTCGTCAAGCTTTCGATTGACGCCGGTTTTACATGCCCAAATAGAGACGGAAGCAAGGGCTTTGGTGGTTGTACTTTTTGTTCGTCAAGTGGTAGCGGAGATAACGCATCAAACATAGATGAACAGATAAATTTGCTATCCGAAAAATGGCCAAACGCAAAGTATATAGCCTATTTCCAAAACTATTCAGGAACCTACGCTCCTGTGTCAAAACTTCGAGAGCTTTACTACGGTGCTTTAGATGACCCTCACATCTTGGGTCTTGCAATTGCAACGAGGAGCGACTGCATAGATGATGATTGCCTTGCTCTTTTAGACGAGATAAACAGAAAGCATTTTCTCTGGATTGAACTAGGACTACAAACCATACACGAAGATAGTGCAAAAAAACTTAATCTCTGCCATAGCTTACAAGACTATGACGATACGATATCAAAGTTAAATACACTTAATATAAGGACTGTTACCCATCTTATTTTAGGACTCCCAGGTGAATCAAAGCAAGATATGAAAATGAGTGTAAAACACGCAGTAAAGAGCAATTCCTGGGGCCTTAAGCTACATCTTCTAAATATTATTTCTGGAACTAAACTAGCTAAAGAATACCCCGATTATATTCCATTTGAATCAATGGACGAATATGCAGAGCTCGTTTGCGACTTGCTAGAAATAATCCCTTATAACATTGTTATGCACAGGCTTTCCGCAGATTCTCAAGCCAAGACTTTAATAGCGCCAAAATGGGCATATCGCAAAAGACTCGTCCTAAATACCATAAATCAAAAATTGAAGGAGAGAGACTCCTGGCAAGGAAAATTCTCAGATAAAAAATAGACAGGCAAGTGAAGTGCACTTGCCTGTCTATTTTGATATAAATGCTATTCTATTGTCTTTACCCTAAATGCGAAGTAAAGCATGTGTCCAAGCCAGACTATGGCTAGGACAATTCTTCCAACCGGAACTGAGTGCATCATGTAAAAGCCAAAGCCCATGAGCAGCGTTATGATAACCATGATTCTTATCTTTGTAGCCTTTGTCATGCCGCGTTTTTCCACGAATGACTCTAGATTATTTTTATATAGCTTGGTCGACTTAAACCAGTTATTTAACCTCTCAGAGCTTGCCGTAAAGCAAACCATTGTCAGCATCAAAAATGGAAATGTTGGTAGAAACGGTAAAACAGCACCTACCGCGCCTATTCCAAGGCTGATGCACCCAACTATAACGAGGAACACCTTTTTAATAGTCATTTTATCCTCCTAGCTTACTCTGCCGTTATCAATTTTATAAATTCTATCTGCTATCTTCATCGTTGATTCTCTGTGTGATACAAGCACTACACTTTTGCCGTTCGCCTCATTTTTGAGCACCTTGAGTATGGCACCTTCGTTTAGGCTGTCTAGGTTTGATGTAGGCTCATCCATGAGAATAAGCGGTGAATCGTGAAGGAATGCTCTTGCCACACCTAGCCTCTGACGCTCTCCGCCAGATAGTGTTTCTCCTAGCTCTCCTACCTCTGAATCGTATCCATTTGGCAAAGTCATAATAAAGTCGTGAACTGATGCCTTTTTGCAGGCTTCGATAACTTCTTCACGCGTAGCATCAAGCTTTGCAATCTTAATATTGTTTTCTATTGTATCTCTGAACAGCTCTGTTTCCTGAGTTACAAAGCTTTCTAGTTCTCTTAAGTTTGATGTATTAATCTTGTCAATATCCCTATCTGAAATATAGATATGTCCTCTATCTACCTTCCAAAATCTCATTAGAAGCTTGAGTAATGTTGATTTACCACTACCGCTCTTACCTATTATTCCTAGGATTTCATTCTTCTTGATTTCGACATTGATGCCTTCAAGAATCATATTCTCCTGATCATTTTCCGTGTATGAGAAATTCAGATTTTCAACCCTTGCCCCAGTAAAATCAACACTTTCATTTCCAGCAATGTCCTCTACCACAGGTTTCTCATCTAAGATACCAAACACTCTTCTTGCTGAAGCTAAAGTATTGTTTAGAGAGCTTCCTAGGTTTGCTAAGGCAATTACTGGTCCAAATGATGAAAACATGGCAAATACAGGTATTACAACTCCTTCGAGGTTCCCTGTACCCTTGCTTAGGTAGCTTGCAATAAACAGCATTCCAAAATCAAAGAACATTATAACTCCACTTGTGAGAGCTATATTTGCTCCAAGATTTGCCTTGAGCTTTTTCTCTGTTTCACTTAGCTGAAGTGATTTCTCAGCCATTTGCTCTATGCGCTCATCACCGTAAGAGAACTGAATTATTTCCTTTAATCCTCTGAGGTTATCAAGCATATTACTGCTCATATCTCCAGATTTTTCTCTCATCTCATCACCTATACCAGCGCTGAGCTTTGACATAATCACTGGAATTACAAGGCCTACACATACATAAGCCACTGCAGCCCATATTCCTAGAATCCATCCGTAGCTTCCAATGAAAGCAATCATTATAATCGAAAATATTGTCGCTATCGCAACTGGTGAAATGGTATGTGCAAAGAACACCTCTAGAAGCTCGATATCAGCTGTAATAATTGAAATTAGATTTCCTTTTCCGTGACCGTCAAGCTTTGCTGGGCAAAGTCTTCTAAGCGCTACAAATACCTTATCTCTAATTATAGCCAGTATCTTAAAAGCAATGTAGTGATTGCATGTTTGCTCTCCATATCTGAGAAAGCCTCTAGCGAGCGCTGAAACCCCCATGATTATGAAGATAAAAGTCAAACCATCGATATCACCATTTACAAAACTAACTATTCCAAATCCGCCAAGGATGGTAATAAATGCCGCAGCAAGATGACCAAGAGTTCCTAGGAATATTCCTAAAAGCATCACATACTTGAGGGGATTTATCATTTTAAGCAGTCTTATCATTACTTTCATATCCTACACCCCTCTCATATTTTCTAAGCTTTGCTGAGTTTCCCACAGCGTGCTATAGATTCCATGCATAGTTAAGAGCTCTTCGTGAGTTCCCTCTTCCTTTAGCTGGCCCTTCTCCAAGACAAATATCTTATCTGAGCTTACAACGTTTGCAAGCCTATGAGAAATCATCAAAACGCCTTTGTTCTTTGCAAGCTCCTTGATTTGCTCTAGAATAACCTCTTCACTTTCCACATCGATATTCGATGTCGATTCATCAAAGATATAGAACCTGCTGTCATGCAAAAGACCTCTTGCTAGAGCAAGTCTCTGCTTCTGTCCCCCTGAAAGATTCCCACCAGCCTCTGCAATTTGAAAATCAAGACCATTATCAGCCTCAAAGAAATCAGCTAGATTAGTCTTTTTAAGCACATCCCAAAGCTCTTCGTCCCTAGCATCAGCTTTAGCCATCAAAAGATTATCCCTAACCGATCCCTTAAATATATAACTGCTATGGCTAATATATGTAATGTTTTCCATTACAGATTTCTCGGAAATCTCATTGAAATCTACTTCTCCAACGAATATCTTACCGCTATAGTTCTTGCTCCTCTTCATGAGAAGTGAAGCCATAGTAGACTTTCCGCTTCCGCTTGCGCCTACGAGTGAAACCATCCCTTGCTCTAATAACTCGATTGAAATATCGTTAAGAACATTGTGGCTTTCGTCATATGCAAAACTTAGATTCTCCACCTTGATTGATCCTTTTCCCGGAAGGCTCATTGTTTTTTCCTCTGGAACTTCTAGGTCTAAAATCTTGAAAATCTTATCTATCGCCGCCATACCGTTCATTGCAATGTGGAAGAAGCTTCCAAGCTGTCTCATAGGAATAAAGAAATCAGCAGAAAGAAGTATTATTGCTATAGCCTGATCAAGCCTTATGTTTCCTGCGACAAACTGTTTAACGGTCAGTATTATTCCAAGTGCTGCTCCGCCATATGCAACAATATCCATAATAGTTATAGAGTTAAGCTGCATTGTGAGGACCTTCATTGTAATCTTTCTGAATTCCTCAGCCTCCTCGTTCATCTTCTTGTTTTTGTATTCATCGGCTTGATAAATCTTAAGCGTAGTAAGCCCCTGGAGATTCTCTAAAAATGTATCTCCAAGACCTGTATATTTTCCCCAATACTTTGCTAAAAGTTTCTTTGCAAAGGTTTGAACCGCTGCAATTGAAATTGGAATTAGCGGAACGCAAAGAAGCAGAACTATCGCAGGTGTAAAGCTCATAAATACTATTACAGCAAACAGCGTAAGTGGAGCTAGTAGTGAGTAAAACAGCTGTGGCAAATATAGACCAAAATAAGTCTCTATCTGTTCGACACCTTCTACTGAAACCTGAACAACCTCAGATGTTCTAACTTTCTCGTTGTAGCTGCTTCCAAGTGTAAGCATTTTCTCCATTATCTTGTGTCTAAGAACCTGCTTTACCTTCTTTGATGAAAGATAGCTCATTTTACTTGATGCTACATTACAAATCACCCTAGTCAGTACAGCAATTGCAAGAATTACTATTAGTCTAACCAGCTTCGCATCCGTAACATTTCCGTAATATGTATCACTGATAAAGCTGGATATTAAAAAAATCGCAACTATATTGGCAATCAGGTTTATCCACTGAAAGAATATATTTCCGTATATATATTTTTTCCCATCAGATAAGAGCCTGACAAGTCTCTTATTAATCATAAACTATTTTTCCTTTACTAAGCCATATACACAAACGGCTTGCCCTTGACCTCTACTATATCTAATTCCACACCATATAGTTCCTTCAGAAGCTCCTCGTTTATAACGCTTTCCGGTGCTCCCTGCGCTATTGATTTACCAGCCTTTAGAGCTATTACCTCTGTGCTATATCTCATCGCCTGATTCATGTCATGTAATACCATAATTATAGATATACCGTGCTCTTTGTTCAAGTTTTCTATCAATTTCAACACCTCAATCTGATGCTTTATATCTAGAAAAGTTGTTGGCTCATCAAGAAGTAAGGTATCTGTATCCTGCGCTAAAGACATAGCTATCCATGCGCGCTGTCTCTGTCCTCCAGAAAGCTGAGATAATAACTCTCCCTTTATGTCATAAACTCCCGTAACAGACATGGCCCAATTTATTTTGTCCTCATCGTCATCCCTCTTTGATGGAATACATAAATTTTCATATGGAACCCTGCCGTAGCCAACTAGCTTTTCCACTGTTACATCAAAGGGAATCGTATTTTGTTGATGCACTATCGCAAGTTTTTTAGCAAGCTCTCTGAGCTTTAACTTTGATACATCTTCACCTAGGAACTTAATTTCACCGCTATCGTATTTAAGATTCTTGGTCATCAAATTGAAAAGCGTCGACTTTCCACATCCATTTGCCCCAATTATCGTTGTTACTCCACCCGGCTTAATCGTCAAAGATAGATCGTCTATAACCTTGTCCTTATCATAGCTGAAAGACAGGTTCTTTATCTCAAATAGATTATCTGCCATATGTTTTTCCTGTCCTCCTCAGTAAGATAATAAAGAATGGTCCGCCAACAACTGACATTATTATGCCAGGACTTATTTCATATGGTGGCACCAAAGCCCTTCCGAGCGTATCTGCAAGAAGCAGACAAAATGCACCAAGAATTGCACTATACGGTATCAAGACCTTGTGATCTCCACCAACAAGAAGCCTTGCTATGTGAGGAACTATTAATCCCAAAAAGCTAATAGGCCCCATGATTGCCGTACTTATTGAAACAAGCAAAACTGCTATAGCAGAAATTCCTATTCTCATCCTGCCTACATTAATACCTAGTGACCTTACTGTTTTATCATCAAGTCCAAGAAGGTTGCACGGCTTTGAAAGTATAAGCGCTATGATAAGCCCAGGCACTGCATAGATTACCAGCGTTCTAAAATCTGTCCATGTCTTCATGCTTATATTTGCAGTAGCAAGGCTAGCTGTTGAAGAATAACTTCCACCAGTCATAGAATTTATTGCACTTATCATGCCCATAAACATAGCATTTATAGCTATTCCAACAAGAATAAGTCTTAGAGGCGAAAGGTCATTTCCTGCCCACGATAGCATATATATCAAAATGCAGGCAAACACTCCACCACAAAAAGCTAGACCTGGAATAAAGAAGTATAGCTGTGGAAAGAATGCAGTTATTACCACAGCAACAAAGCTTGCACCTGAACTAATTCCAAGTATTCCTGGATCTGCTAATGGATTCTTCATAACTGCCTGAAGCATCACGCCTGAAACAGCAACAGCTGCCCCACCTACCATTGCAATGAGTATCCTTGGAAATCTAAGATCATATATGGTTGCTACATTCTCATTGTATGCAACAAAGAGTCCTCGCATTAATGCCCTAAAGCCTACTCTAAGGCTTCCCGTATTTACAGCCCAGTAGAATATGCATAAAAGTGCTAGTGCTGTAATTACAAAGGCTAAAAGCTTTCTCGTTTTGCTAATTACCATCAGGTCTCCTACTTCCTATCGCCTACTCATAAAGCAGCTTCTTAAGCTCCTCTAAAGCATCCCTATAGTTGAAATTTGCGCTCATATTAAATAGCGTATTGTCAAGGTCATATACCTTGCCGTTTTGCACAGCATCAAAATGCTTCCAGATATCATTCTCTGCGAATTCCTTTGCAAACATGTTTTTTACATCATCAGGCATCGCGTGAGAAGCCCTAAGTATTATATCTGGGTTCTTAGTCTTCATATCCTCAGTATTCACCGTGAGAAAATCCTTAGAATCATCATTATACACGTTTTCTCCACCAGCAAGCTCTACGAGGCTTCCTACATAGCTTTTGTTTGTTGCGATAACATATGAGCCAGGTAGTCCCATCAAAACTAGAACCTTAGGGCGTTTCTTACCCTCTACACTGCTATTAAATTTCTTCATGTACTGCTTATGCTCATCTATCAAAGCCTTTGCTTCCTTCTCTCTACCAAACTCATCTCCGAGTTTTTTGATAGACTCAAACATACCATCTACACTGCTTAAATTTATAAACTCATATTTTAGTTCAGCGTTTTTATACTTCTTTTCAAGCTCGTTCTTAAGGCTTACTGGAGAAAGAACACAATCTGGATTAAGTGACTTAATCTTCTCGATATCAGGAGACATAGGACTTCCAATCCTAGGTAGATCCTTATATTTATCTGCAATAGTAAAATCTGACTCTGGAACAGCAATAAGCTTTATATCAAGTTTGTTACATATCTCCACAGTTGCCGGCGACGTAGCTATTACTTTCTTATTTTCTCCACTATCTTCTTTTTTCCCCGCGTGTTGATCAACGCATGAACAAAGGGAGAAAGCAATAATTAGTGTACAAATTAAAGCAAATATTCTCTTATGCATTACTCTACTCCACTATTTCTTTATGAATTTCTTATATCCAAATGTACCTGCTGCTGCAAGGATAATCACAACTACAAGGGCACCATAAACAACATATCTCTTGTTTTGAGTACTTTGAGTTTTGTTTGAAACCTTTGCCTTTGAATCCTTCTTATCTTTAGAATCAGATGCTTTTGCGTTCTTGCTATTCTTCTTTGTACTATCTTTTTTCTTATCTTCAGCGTTCTTAGCCTCTTCAGTTTTCTTGTCATCAGTTTTCTTGGCTTCCTCAGCCTTCGCGCTTTCGCTTCCCTGAGATGCCTGAGCCTGCACAGATGTATCTATTGTACTAACAAAATCTCCCTGCCCAGGTGTAAGGCCAGCAGAAGTCATAAAGAAAATAACCTCTCTTCCCATAGGTGCTACATATAAAGCGCATTTCACAGGTGCTCCTGCATATGGAACCCTAATTCTATAATCTGCAGAATTACCAGCCGACTTTGTATTTACAGCACTTACTCCATAAAACCCACCACCAGCAGAGGTGCTAAAGTTTATACTAGACATAGCACTTGCATTGTTTATTCTATATGTGGCATATACATTTCCTGATGCATCTATCTCTACAAGCCCAACACCGCTGACAGTACTCTGAGCCATTCCCTGTCCTAATGCTTCCTTTTCCTCACCACCAGAGTCCTCAATTGCGCCTGTAAGCGGATTTCTATACTGCGGGCTAACGCTTGTCGTATAGGTCCCAGCACTCTCTGCAAAGCTAAATGAAAGGCTTAAGGCCATCACCATAAACACCGATACGAGGCATATCCAAGTTCGTCTTAAATTCTTAGATTTTAACATCTTTCCTCCAAACATATTTAATTCTTAATAACAAACAGCAGGTCATTGCCTTTGCAACGATCCTGCCGTCTGTTAAACATAGCTATTTCGAAAAATTATTTCTCAAATTTCCTCTTAAGCATCAAAGCTATGAAAGCACTTCCGAAAAGTCCTGCTAAAGCAATTGGCATCTCCGTGTTTGTATCGCCTGTATTTGGACGCTGAGCTCCAGTTCCAAATCCATCTGCGATTGTGAATTTAGCTACTGCTGTTCCATTAGTTGAAACGATTTCCACATTATGAGATCCAGTTGAAAGTCTATTTAGTGCTGTTGGAAGTAATGTAACCTTTGTACTTCCTGAAACAACCTGGTAATCCTTATCCTTTACAAGTTCCTTACCATCAACTAGTACCTTTACAAATGTGCTTATATCAGCATCTGATACGATTACTAGTCCATGCTGGCTTCCTCTTACCCATGTCTGATTTAGTCCAGATTTAATGCTTGGACCTGCCTGTGCACCATTATTCTCTGATGGGTTAGAAGGATTTGATGGGTTTGCAGGATCTGGTTTATTATGATTTTCATTCTCAGAAGGCTTAGTCTCAACCTTATTATTTGAGAGAACTAGCTTACCATCAATCCAAGCATTCATTGCATCTACATAAATCTTTACTGGGATTTCCTTCTCGTTTAGGCTATCTCTTGTGAATGTGAAAGCTGAAACATATTCGCCCTCACCCTTAGTTGCACTAATTTCTTTGCCATCGACGCTAATTTTCTTAAGTTCTGCGGTGATTCCCATCATTCCAGTCTTCTTAAATGAAATTGTGTATGTTGCCTTGCCATTTTCTTCAACTAGTTTAACATCAGGATTGAAAGCTTCTGTCATGAGCTTCATATCTGATCCGTTTGGCTTTAAGAACTTGCTATCCTTAACTGTATAGTACTTCTTTACATTCTGACTTCCTGCATTAGGATTTTCCTTGCCTGGGTCTGGTTTCTCTGTACCAGGTTTTTCAGTGCCAGGGTTTTCCTTGCCCGGATCTGGCTTTTCTGTGCCAGGGTTTTCCTTGCCTGGATCTGGCTTTTCTGTGCCAGGGTTTTCCTTGCCTGGATCTGGCTTCTCTGTACCAGGATTTTCCTTACCTGGATCTGGCTTCTCCTCATCTTTGACTTCAGTTTTCTCGTCTACGAAAACAATTTTCATATCATAGTATCTACCCATCATACTTGAGTAAACTTTTACAGGAATCTTGTCTTCATTTACAGTATCTCTCGTAAACTCAAACACTGAAACATATGGTTCCTTGCCTTCAGTTGCAGTATATGTCTTACCATCAACTGACAGCTTATTGATTTTTTCTGTCATTCCCATCATACCGCCTTCCTTGAAGGAAACAGTATATGTTGCTTTTCCATCCTTTTCAACAAATTTTACTACAGGGTTAAAAGCATTTGAGAACACCATTGAAGTTCCACCGTTAGGATATAGAAGATCAGCTAATCTTGTATACTTCCTAGCAACTGTATTGTCTGTATTATCATTCTTGCCAGGATTTGGTTTTTCTTTTCCTGGGTTTGGATTTTCTGTACCAGGATTTTCCTTACCTGGATCTGGCTTTTCTGTTTCAGGAGCCTTAGCCTCTGTCTTACCAGGCTTTAGAACAATATTCATGTCATATGAAGTTTTCATCATATTTGAGTAAACTGTTACAGGGATTTTTTCTTCATCTACAGCATCTCTTGTGAATTTGAAAACTGATACATATGGATCCTTGCCCTCTTTTGCTGTATAAACCTTGCCATCTACTGTAAGCTTCTGAAGCTTTTCGGTAACTCCCATCATGCCACTTTCCTTAAAGGAAACTGTATATGTTGTCTTACCATCTTTTTCAGCAATCTTTACTTCAGGATTGAAAGCCTTGGTAAATACCATCGAAGATGTTCCATCTGGATATAGGAGTGAACCTTCTCTTGTATAGTGCTTTGCAGCAGGATCATCCTTTTCATCCTCTACCGGCTGTAACGATAAAGCCGCGAATTTTGCTCTTAGAGCCTTTATTCTTGCGCCGTATCCAGCATCATTTAGCTTAGTCTTTGATTCTGGGCTTAGGCTTTCAAAATCCTTCTCTAATTTATCTAGCGCGCTACCTGAATTTTTATCAAGCTTTTCCTCAAGCTTGATTACATCAGTTTTAATCTGCTCTATTAGATTGTTTTCATCAGCCTTCTTAAGAGCCTCGCCAATTGCACCCTTTGCTGCATCACTTGTGTATGTTGCATTTGATATAGCATCTACATTCTGATAGTTTGAAGTTGTTTTACCTATGTAGTTGTAGAGGCCTCCATTTGGAATAAATGTATCCTCCCAGTAAAACATGTTTCTTGCTGCGAGATTCTCATTAGCCTTAATGTTTTTTTCAGTTCCATTGTCTTCTATCTTTACAATCTTATCACCGCTTAGATATACTGTTAGGCTAACATTATATCCGTAGTTATCAATAGGATATGATCCTGAAAGTTTCTTATGATTGTTCTTATATACAAGATCAAAAATCTCATCTTCAGCCTTAACTAGCTTCTGGTATACTGCAGCAGTTACTGTCTTCTTACCCTTGCGATCAAGAGCATTATACATCTGTCTTGCCTGCTCAACTGCCTCCTTCTTGTCAGCAGTGATGGTTCCAAGATTCTCAATAGCTTCCTTTGTTCTATCGCCAGCACTCTTGCTGTTTTCCTCTTCTGTAACCTGATCAGAGGTTTTTAGCTTTGTAATCTTGTTCTTAAAGTTCAAGAAATGTCTTCTTGCATTTGATGCAAGCTCCTCTGAGTTAATCTTTTCTTTGACTTCTTTGATAAGTTTCTCAGCTTCAGCTCTATCCTTTGCAATGTATCTGCTAGCTGGACCGTACTCATCAACCTCAGCAAGAAGCTCATTCTTCTCTTCATCAACCTCAAAAGCGTACATTATAGTGTCTCTTACACTCTTTGTGCTTGTTGTCGCCTGTGAAATTGCATTTACATCAACATCGTTAAGAGTTTCCTTTGTCTTGCCCTTGAAAAGATCAAAACCCTTGCCATTTATAAATTTCTGCCAATACTCTTTGCTCTCAGGCGCAAATCTATCGATGTTTGAAGCAGTATCAATATCTTCAACAGATATTATAGTGCCATTTTGATCGATTTTGACTCTGATGTGAGTATTATAATCTCGGTAGGTTCCGTCATCCTCTACCACGGCTTTAGTTCCATATATTGTCTTTGTATTAGAGTCTCCGTTTGCAAATGCAAAACCAGGAAACATAGATAATACAGTTGTAAATGATAATGAAACTGCTAAAACCTTTGCAATTTTGCTTTTCTTCATATAAGCTCCTCCTCTTTTATTTGTAGCTAACTTGCATTAGTTTAGACTAACATATTGGATTAAAATAAAGAGCTGAAACGCTCCTCTCCCCTTACAATTAAATTCTATATTTCTAATTTAATAAAATAAAGTCTTATTTTGTTGCACGCTTGCTACAAAATATACTCAAGCAATCCATCAAAGTATGCTTTTCCCAACAAATAAATATGTTGCAATACTGCTACAAAATTTTAATAAAACTATACTATAAGTGTAAAAATCGCTGGACTCTCAGGCATGTGCATGCATCCCACACTGCAACCAAGCCTTACAGGAAGACTTCCGTGAAGGATCCTATCCCTGCTCTCGCCCATAGCAATAAAATTCATTGCCTCAATAGGAAAAGTAACTATATTGCCTTGTCTTTCAGCTTCAACAAAGCTAGTTCCATCAAAATACCTAAACACACTCACCTTACCGTTCATTTTCTTGCCAGTGAGCCTTGATTTCCTACTTATATTCTTAGCCTTTAAACTTATGAGACCCTCACCCTTTTCAACAGTGAGTGTACAAGGATGGTAAAAGCCCTCATTAGCCATAGATATATTCGTGTTATTCTTCACAGAGTTTTTGTACATCACAAATTGAAGCTCAAATGTACCATCTCCAAGTTTATGACATAGCTTTTTACCGGTAAAATTAGTGTAAGAATCCGTTACCTGTTTGATTCTCATCTTATCTTCAATCTCTTTAATTACAGAAAGTGTCTCATTCGTGCAATACATAGACAATAAAAAAGCATCTTGCTTTGCTGCAACCGGATTCACGCCTTCCCCTAGCAGATGATTTGCTACTATATCTATCTTATCTGCGTATTCATATGCAAGCTTTTGCCCTTTATCCGTCAACACTGGACACCTATTATCACTTCTATCTAAAAGCCCACTGCTTTCAAGTGATTTCATAGCCCTGCTTACTGCATATTTTTCTTCAGATAAGGATTTAGCTAAGCCTGTAACATTGCAATTAGACTTAGACATTTTAATAAAGCATGTTAAAATGCGCATCTTGAGTATTTCTATATTGTTATGCATTTTACCTCCATTTATGTTAGTTTAAACTAACATCATATCATAAGTATAGCACTTAAAAAAATATTTATCAAATAAAAATCCCCCTTTGAGGGGGATTTTTACAACGAGAGTAATATATATGAACCTACATTTTATCCTTGTCATATTTAGGATATCTATTGAAGTAATCCTTTACTAGCTTTACAAATGTTCCGCTTAGTAGGAATACACCAATCAAGTTAGGAATTAGCATGAGTCCGTTGAATGTCTCCGCAACATCCCAGATAAGTCCCAAATCAAGTGTAGCACCAAGAATAGCTACAAATGCATATACAACTGTGAAAGGCTTTAGAATGTGACTTCCAAAGAGGTATTCTATACATCTTGAGCCATATAGTCCCCAGCCAAGTACAGTTGAAAATGCAAAGCATACAAGAGCCACTGCTGTAAAAATTGAAACCCAACCACCGTATGTGTTAATAAATCCAGTGATTGTTAAGTCAGCACCTGCATTCTTTCCAAAGTTGATGCTTTCAACTCCACAAAGAATAACAAGAGCTGTAAGTGTGCAGATTACAATAGTATCAATAAATACTTCGAAAACACCATATAGACCCTGTCTTACAGGTTCATTCGTATCAGATGATGCGTGTGAAATTGAACCTGTACCAAGACCAGCTTCATTTGAGAATATACCTCTTGAAACACCCTTCTTCATGCAGAGGAACATTGATCCTACTACACCACCTGTTGCAGCTGATGGACTGAAAGCTCCTTCAAATATCATCTGGAATACATGTGGAATAGTCTTAAAGTTAATAAGAACAACACCTAGTCCTAGTAAAATGTAGATACCTGCCATGAAAGGAACTAGCTTCTCTGTTACGGCACCTATTCTCTTGATACCACCAAGTAAGATTATCAAAATAAGAATTGTAATTATAATTCCTATAACTAGATTAACAGTCTTAATTGATCCTGCAGAAACAACGTTGAAGTTTAGAAGTGCTGTATCAATTGCTGTAGTTATTGTATTAACCTGTGTAGCATTACCTGTACCAAATACAGTTAGAACGCCAAGACAGGCATATGCATAGCTTAGCCAGAGCCATTTCTTTGATAGACCATTTTTAATATAATACATTGGTCCGCCAACCCAGTCACCATGTGCATTTCTTTCTCTGAAGTTAACTGCCAAAGTTACTTCAGCAAACTTAGTACACATTCCTAAGATAGCTGCAATCCACATCCAAAATACTGCACCAGGTCCACCGATTGCAATAGCACCAGCAACACCGGCGATATTACCTGTTCCTACAGTAGCTGCAAGAGCAGTGGTTAGAGACTGGAATGGAGTTGTTGCGCCTTCTGCTGATTCTGATTTTGTAAATAACTTTCCAAGGGCAATCTTGAGCGCATATCCTAGCTTTCTGAACTGAATAAGCTGTGTTCTGAAAGTAAGAAATATACCTACGCCTAGTACACAAATAATAGCTGGAACACCCCAGACAATGTTATTGACGAAAGTATTAAGTGCATTAATTCTGTCAATCATACTGTACCTCCATAACTGATAACGTAAATAATTGCAATTTTAACTTAAGCAAATTTTCTAACACTTCTAAGGCGATTATACTATTTTAATCATAGATATTCAATAACAATATTCAAGATATTTTGTATACATTAAAAATTTAACAAATTTCAGATAATAACATTAGTAACAGTAATAAAAAAAAGGCTACATAAGTAGCCTTTAGTGGTGCGCGATAAGGGACTTGAACCCCTACGGTCTCCCGCTAGAACCTAAATCTAGTGCGTCTGCCAATTCCGCCAATCGCGCATATAATGGTGACTCCAACGAGAATCGAACTCGTGTTACCGCCGTGAAAGGGCGGTGTCTTGACCGCTTGACCATGGAGCCATAAAGACAGGCAGACTGCATTCACAGTCTGCCACAGTCAACCGGCAATGTCCTATCTTCCCGGGCAGTCGCCCACCAGGTATTGTCGGCGCTG
>ENA-OWMB01000239-OWMB01000239.1-metagenome-genome-assembly--contig:-NODE-239-length-23435-cov-4.463088_pt1 | contig 23435 bp, 18 predicted proteins | sample MGYA00245353_ERZ651112 | MGnify/ENA primary metagenome ERZ651112 (study PRJEB26857, sample SAMEA4031773) | metagenome | biome: human; feature: oral; material: saliva | place: Philippines | collected 2014...
AGGCTAGCGACCGTAAATACAACTCAGCTCGGTAGCAAGAACCAATCTGAGGAAGATGGTAACATTGACGAGATTAGCGAGATTCAGGACGGCAAGGAGCTAATCATCGCAGGTCTCATCATGGGACATAGAAATCTTGTCACAAAGAAGGGGCAGATGATGGCCTTTGTGCAGCTTGAGGATCTTTATGGAGATGTTGAGGTCATAGTTTTCCCTAAGACATTTGAGAACTGTGCAGAGCTTTTAGCTCAGGACAATATCATAGTTTTGAGTGGACGTGCCGATGTGGCAGAAAGCGGGCAGGCCAAGATTATAGCCGAACATATAGTCGGCATAGATGAAGCGGATAGGATAATTGAGCTTGTTAAGTCTGGAAGGTCAAATGGAAGGCAGTCAGGTGGACAAAGAACGTCAAGAGCTCAAGATGATTCTGCAAATGCTAGCCCTAACTCACAAGCTACTTCCTCCCATGAGGGAGTAAAGGCAAATTCGAGCGCTAGCGCTTTGACGGATGCTGTAAAGCTAAGAATACCGCAAAGCGGTGAGGGTATATCCGAGGCTGCTAAGCTAGACGAAAAAGAGGTTCTTAGCGAAATCAGCAGAATAATGGCAAGGTACCCTGGAGATAATCAGGTGCTAGTATATCTCAGAAACGGAAAGATAATGTCATCGCAGCAGGTTTTAGTTAGGCCTAGCCTAGAGTTTGCCGAGGAGATGGCTGAGCTTTTAGGACATGCGAATGTCAAGATAAAACATATTGCAAATAGCTAATTGGCGTAGGAGTTTACTATGAAAATCGGAGTTTTGACAAGTGGGGGCGATGCACCTGGCATGAATGCAGCAATTCGTGCCGTGGTTAGATGCGGTATAGACGCAGGCTTTGAGGTCTACGGAATAAAGAGAGGATATGAAGGCCTGCTAGATGGAGAAATCGAGCAGATGAACCTCAGCAGTGTCGGAGATATTCTTCACCGCGGCGGAACCATACTTAAGACTGCAAGAAGCGAAAGATTCAGCACTGAAGAGGGCGTTAAGAGAGCGAAAATAATTCTCGATACCTTCGGCATAGATGCACTGATTGTTATAGGAGGAGACGGCTCCATGAGAGGTGCTCTTGAGCTATCAAAGCTCGGTGCAAATGTTATGTGCCTGCCTGGAACCATAGATAACGACCTAGCCTATACAGATTACACCATAGGCTTTGATACTGCCGTAAATACTGTCCTCGATGCTATATCAAAGGTCAGAGATACAAGCTCTGCTCACGAGCGAAACACCATAATCGAGGTTATGGGAAGGCACTGCGGAGACATTGCTCTTTACGCAGGTGTGGGCGGTGGTGCTGAAGCAGTTTTGATTCCTGAGGTTGAGGCAGATGTAAACAGGGTTTGCCGAAAGATTCTTCAGGGTGCAGGTCGTGGCAAGCTTAACAGCATAATTATAAATGCAGAGGGATCTGGTGTAAGCTCAGATGAGCTAGCTAAGGAAATTGCTGATGTAACAGGCCGCGAGACTAGAATAGTAGTGCTATCATACCTGCAGCGCGGCGGTGTGCCGACTCTTGATGATAGACTTCTCGCAAGTCAAAGTGGTGCTAAGGCAATTGAGCTAATCCAAAACGGAATCAAAAACAGGGCAATTGGAACCGTAAATGGCAAGATACAGGCCTTTGAAATCGAAGGTGCGCTCTCAGAGAAGCCAGAGTTTGACCATGAGCTTTACGAGCTTATCGATGTGCTGAGCAAATAGTATGATGTTAAATAAAATTATTAAGTAAGGAATATAAATATGGGTGAAAAAATAGCGGGAAAGTACCGTGGCACCAGTGCGCTTACGGGACTGGTTTACGGAATGGCGGAGTTTTACGGAGGTGGTGCCTTTGTAATAATCAATACCTTCTTCATGGTATTTTTGACTAAGGCTCTTGGAATTCCAGCGGCTTGGGCTGGCGCAATTCCACTTGTCGGCAAGGTCTGGGATGCGGTGACAGATCCGATAATGGGAAACATCACTGATAGAACGACTTCGAGGTTTGGGCCTAAGCGTTTTTACATTTTAATTGGTGGAATAGTTTCAGCAGCGACATTTGTTCTTCTTTGGACGACGATTCCAAGCGAGAGCAAGGTGGCGCTCTTTGTATATTACATCGTGATATACTGCCTGTTCTCTACGGGATTTACGATTTTGATGGTTCCATATAACGGACTTCTTCCTGACATGATAGATGACTATGCGATAAGATCAAAGTTTTCAACCATGCGTATGATATGGTCTACTCTTGGAGCTATCGCGGCCGGAATCATTCCAACTATAATGATCAAAGATACTCTTCATGTTGATATGTATCTCAAGGTGGGTATTCTCTTTGGAATTCTATTCTGCATGAGCTCGCTTGTAAGCTTTATGGGAACTTGGGAAAAGCTTAAGGACCCAGTTAAGACAAGTCTAGGAGATAGCTTCTCGCAGGCTGGTTCAGTTTTTAAAAGTAGATCATTTAGAATCTTTGTCGGAATCTACCTATCGGGACAGTGTGGCATGGACTTCGTTTCAGGCATGGCGATTTACTATGTGGATGAAGTTTTGAACGGCTACTCCAAGGGCTACTTGACCATGCTCATGGGTGTTCTTCTCGTTTCACAGCTTCTAGGAATGCTCGTGTTTGGACCTATAATGACTAAGACATCAAAGAAGGCGACGATTTTGATAGGTGCGCCTATAAGAATAGTTTGTACGCTAGGCCTTTTGGCATTCTCATACGAGGGTGCGCCAATTGCTCCAATCCTTGCACTTTCAGCAGGTGTGGGCATAGGAAACGCAGCGACCTTGACAAGCATATTCGCTATACTTGCAGATATGGCAGACGTGGATGAGCTGATTACTTCGGTGAGCAGACCGGGAATCGTTTCTGGCATGGCAACCTTTGCAAGGAAAATCTCAGCAGGAATATCTGCTTGGGTTATCGGTATTTTGATTTCATTTGCCGGCTACGATGCTAGCATTGCAAAGGCTGGTCTCAGACAGAGTCTTCACACACAAAACGGCATAGCGATGATTTTCATATTCTTACCGGTGATTCTAGTTACTCTTCTTTTGATTTTCGGATATATGTTCCCGATTACGAAGAAGGAGTTTGAACTAGTTCACAAGGAAATCGCAAGAAGAAAGGGTGATGACGATTCAGTGGCAACTGAAGAGGAAAAGAAGGTCCTAAAGCGAGTAACTGGTATCGAATACGAGCAGCTTTGGGGGAATAAATAGGAGGATTTACAATGAATGGACAGATGAATAGACCTTTTGTTTGGGCGCATCGCGGCGCGAGTGCATACTGCCCAGAAAATACGCTTCATGCCTTTGCTAAGGCGATAGAGCTAGGAGCTGATGGAATAGAGCTAGATGTACAGATGACAAAGGACGGCGAGCTTGTTGTTTGCCACGATGAGAAGATTGATAGAACTTCTGATGGCAAGGGCTGGCTCAAGGATTTCACGCTAGCTGAGCTGAGGGAGTTTGATTTCTCGTGTGGAGATGAGACATTTAAGGGTGCTAAGATTCCAACGCTTAGAGAGGTTTTTGAACTCTTCGCAGACACTGATATGACGATAAATATCGAGCTTAAGACAGGCATAATGTTTTACAGCGGAATAGAGGAAAAGACCATAGCGTTGACTGAGGAATACGGTTTTATGAACCGCGTTATTTTCTCTTCGTTTAACCACCTTTCGGTTAAGAAAATCAAAGAGCTTAGACCTGATGCAAAATGTGGCTTCTTATACGCAGACGGAACTATTGGCATGCCTGATTATGCAAAGCTTCACGGTATGGAAGCACTACATCCAGCACTCTACAATTTACAGTACGAGGGTTTCATGAAGGAGTGCAAGGAAAAAAACATTGAGGTCAATGTCTGGACTGTCGATGAAGAGGAATATGTCAAATTTTGCTGCATGCTAGGTGTTGACTCAATAATCACAAACTGCCCAGACAAGGTCTTTGCAGTAATAGAGGGCATGGCAGGTAGCAAAAATGAATAATATTAAATTAGAAAACCTAGGTATCAAGCTCATCAAAGAAGCGGACTATGATGAGTACATGGAAAATGAAAACTCTAGGTGGCGCAGTGAATATGTAAAGCAAGGTGATTTTTCTTCCTTTGATGGTCTAAATCTAAGGTACTACCACGCTAGCCAGGGCGAGGGGAAAGAGCCTAAGGGCTGTATAGTCATGCTCCACGGCTACTGTGGCTTTTGGGGAAAGTTTCATGAGGTCGCACATTTCTTCTGGCAAGCTGGGTTTGATGTTTTCTTCCTTGAGCAGCGCGGGCACGGATATTCGGGCAGGCAGATTGATGACAAGGACATGGTTCATGTTATTGATTATGCGGACTATATTGCAGACGTAAAGACATTCATGGACAAAATTGTTATGCCTAGCGCAGGAAAGCTTCCGAAAATAATATACGCACACTCCATGGGAGGTGCTATCGCTGCACTTTTCCTAGAAGAGCATCCTGAGTATTTTGATGCGGCGGTTTTGAGCTCACCAATGTTCAGCATCAAAACAGGAAGCACACCAAGTATAGCCGTTAAATTGCTATGTGCAAAGATTAGGCTCCTGCACCAAGAAAACTTGCCTTTCCCAGGAGGAAAGCGCTTTGATGGCATTCCAAGCTTTGAGACTAGCAGTGCAAGATCTGAGAAGAGATATAACTATATTTTCAATCAAAGGCTGGCAGACGAGCACTACCACACCTATATGATGTCAAATGGCTGGGGCGCTGCAAGCTTTAAAGCTACAGCTAGACTTTTGAGAAGGGCCTCTAAGGTAAAGACTCCAGTTCTTCTTTTGACAGCTGGTAACGACTCACTCGTAAATATGAGCGGACACGAGAAGTTTGCTAAGAGAGCATCAAATGTTCAGCATATCAACTATGAAGATTCCAAACACGAAATCTATAACGATGTAGATGAGGTGAGGGAGAAATATTTTAACGATATATTTACCTTTATTATGAGTTATGCTGTAAACTGAGCATTGCTTAAAAGTAAATAATTAGATTGGAGGATGCTTTGCATGAGTGCAAAAATCCTCCTTTTTAAATCATGAAATATCTAGTTAAATGCAATGAATCATTTAGATAATACCTCATAAGCTACACGATTTTCGCTTATAAGTCTGTTAGAAACTTCCATGACATCTTCGTCAGGTGCAAGCTGGTACTCCATTGCCTCGTTAAACTCTACTAGAAGATATCTTGGTCGATTATTCTTTAAAATTATTACAGAGCCATTTTCGTCAACCTTTCTTGCTACCTTTGAAAAATTTTGGTTTGCCTCTGTTATGGAAACCAAACTATTAGTATTTATATTCATATATATCACTACCTTTCTTTTAGATTATAATAACACAAAGTTAGGATAAATTCAACCTAAATTACAATAGCTTTACAAAATTAGATAATAAATGTTAGTATGGTATATCTAAAGATATAACCATAATTTAAGGCCTAGCCTTGGGTAAGAAAATGAGTAAAAAATCAAAAACAAAGAAAAAAGTAATTACTGGTGAGATACATAGAGCAAAGGGAGGCTTTGGTTTCCTTAAAAGTGACGCCTTTGACAAAGATGTTTTCATAGCGAGAAAGCACATGAAGGATGCCATGGATGGAGATATAGCAGAAGTTGCTTTGATCCCTATGCCACTTTGGGAAAACGGGCCGGAGGGTTTTGTTGTAAATATCAAAGAAAGAGCAATCACAGAGCTTGTTGGAACGCTTGATAAGAGCGGAAAAAATGGCTTTCTAATCCCTATGGAAAAGCGTATCAAGGAGGATGTTTTTATCCCAAGCAAATGGCTTAATGGCGCAAAAGATGGAGATAAGCTCCTCGTTAGAATCAGAAAATATCCCCAGGAGGATAAACTTGCCGAGGGAGATGTTCTCAAGATTATTGCAAGAAAGAATGACTCAGATAGGGACATCAAAGCTTTAATATTTGAGCACGGCGTTAATGCAGAATTTTCTAAGGAAATAGAGAACGAGACGAAGAAGGTTGCAAACCTCGTGCTTGAGTACACAGATAAAAAACAAAGACTAGATCTAAGAAAAGAGGAAATAGTAACCATTGATGGTGCGTATTCCAAGGACCTTGATGATGCCGTTTCACTTAAGAAAAACGAAAAAGGAAACTACGTTCTTGGAGTTCATATAGCAGATGTCAGCGAATTTGTAAGAGAGGGTATGGCTCTTGATGCAGAGGCTCTGAGCAGGGGGAACAGCATCTATTTGATAGATTATGTCGTGCCTATGCTTCCTGTTTTGCTCTCCAATAAGCTTTGTAGCTTGAACGAAGGCGAGGAAAGGCTTACGCTGAGCTGCATAATGGAAATCGATAAGAGCGGTAAAGTGCTTGAATACAAAATAAGCGAATCCGTAATCAAATCTAGCGCAAGGCTTGTCTACGATGAGGTTTCGGATTTTTTGGAGAAGGGCAAAGAGACTGCCAAGGTTTCAGCCCACGCAGAAATGCTCAAGGAGATGGAGGAGCTCGCTAGCTGCCTGAGAAAGGCAAGAGAAGAGCTTGGAAGTATTGATTTTGATATAGATGAGGCCGAGTTTGAAATCGATAAGGATGGAGTTCCGGTAGACATATTCTTAAGTGAAAGACGCACGGCAAATAGACTTATAGAGGAGTTCATGCTGATTGCAAATAGAACTGTCGCAGAACACTATTTCTGGATGGAATATCCGTTCATTTACAGAGTACACGAAAAGCCGCTTCCAGAGAAGGTGATGGAGCTCAAAGCCTTCCTAAAGGGCATAGGGCTATCACTTCCACTAAATGAGGGCAATATTCATCCTCTAGCTTTGAGGAACTTGCTTGATGAGGCAGATAAGGACGGAAAGCTTTCTCTTGTCAGCGCAGTCATGGTCAGAAGCATGCAAAAGGCCTTCTATTCACCAGAGTGCCTAGGACACTACGGGCTTGCTTTCAAGCAGTACTGCCATTTTACATCGCCGATAAGAAGATATGCAGACCTTTGGATTCATAGAATGATTAAGCATCAAATGCATGAGGAATTTAGTGACGAGCAACTATCAAAGTATCGCGAAAAGGCTAAGAAGGTTTCAGACATTGTGTCTGAGACTGAGCGCAAAGCTATATCCATGGAGCGTGAGCTAGAAAGACTTAAGAAGGCTCAGTACATGGAGCGCTGGGTTGGCTACGAGGAACAGGGCATAATCAGTGGAATAACGAGCTTTGGTTTCTTCGTTCAGCTTTCTAACACCGTTGAAGGGCTTGTAAGACTTGACACTTTGATAGATGATTACTACGAGTTTGATCAGGAAAACTATAGGCTCGTTGGGTGTAATCACGGCAGGGAATTAAGGCTTGGCGATAGCGTAAATGTCGTTTGTACAAGGGTTGATACGCTTATTGGAACGATTGATTTTAGGCTTTGCTAAATCACTAATCAAAATACAAAAACAAAAATATCGTTGCAGAATCTCTTTAAACTGAGACACTGCAACGATTTTAATTTACCTGATTTAGCTAATGCCATATTTCAACTTAGCATAGCTCAATCCAATTTTGATGCTTAGCCAATAACTGTCATATCCTTAAGGAATACTTTGTAACACTTATATGCTTCGTAGATATCTGCCTTGCTTGCGATTTCCCATGGACTGTGCATGCAAAGAACGGCAACACCGCTGTCAATTACGTTCATTCCGTAGTTTGCTAGAATGTAGGCAATTGTTCCACCGCCACCAGCGTCAACCTTTCCGAGCTCAGCAGTCTGAAAACCTACCTTTGCATCGTCGAGAATCTGGCGAATCTTTGCCATGAACTCAGCGCTAGCATCGTTGGAATCGTACTTTCCACCTGAGCCTGTGTACTTGTTGAATGTGATACCATGTCCGCAGTAAGCAGTGTTCTTGCGCTCAAAAACGCTCTCGTAAGTAGGGTCAAAGCCTGCGCTTACATCAGATGAAAGTGCACATGAATTCTTAAGTGCACGGCGAAGCTTAAGCTCGGAGAACTCTCCGCAAAGCTCCATCATCTCAGCAAATGTATCCTCAAAGAAGTGTGACTTCATTCCTGTTGCGCCAACGCTTCCAATCTCTTCCTTATCTGAAAGGATGCAAAGAGATGTTCTGTCCTGAGCTTCACTGTCTAAGATTGCAGCAAGCGATGTGTATGCGCAGATACGGTCATCGTGTCCGTAGCCGATAACCATAGCTCTATCAAAGCCTAGGTCTCTTGCTTTTCCGGCAGGAACAACTTCAATCTCAGCAGATAGGAAGTCGTCTTCTTCGAAGTTATATTTCTCTTTTAGTATTGCAAGGATGCCAGCCTTAACTCTGTCCTTTGTTGCTTCCTTGTCGTCTGAATCTCCAGCATCTAAAGGCTTGCTTCCGAGGAGCACGTCTAGTGCTTCGCCTTCGATAACAACATTTGCCTTCTTTGTCATCTGCTGTGATGAAAGGTGAACGAGAAGGTCTGTAACTGAGAAGACTGGATCGTTTTCATCATCACCAACTGCGATATCGATAACAGTGCCATCCTTCTTTGCTACAACTCCGTATAGAGCTAGTGGAATTGTAACCCACTGGTATTTCTTGATTCCACCGTAGTAGTGAGTGTCTAGGTATACGAATTCTGAGCTCTCATAAAGAGGATTCTGCTTGATGTCAAGGCGTGGTGAGTCGATGTGTGCGCCGAGAATATTGGTACCGTTTTCAATGCTATCCTTACCGATGATTCCAAGAATCATAGTTTTGTTCATATGCTGTGCATAGAACTTGTCACCAGTCTTTAGCTTCTTTCCTTCTTGGATCAAAGTTTTAATATCTACATATCCTCTTGCTTCTGCCATTTTGATAGCTTCTGAAACGCAGAGGCGCTCTGTCTTTGCTCTAGATATGAAGTCCTTGTATTCCTCTGAAAGCTCGTTAAGCTTCTTCAGGTCACTTTCTGTATATGTTGGCCATAAGTTTTTGGTTTCCATGTTTCTTCCTTTCCTATATCCATTATTTGTGTATGTTTTATATTTTAATATAAATATATGCTATACACATTATATGTAAATTTGATGAGCTTTTCAATCTAGCTATTTAAAAAACTATGTCTTGGGGGTATAATTCAATGTGGAGGCGTATATCATGAACAAAGAATTTGAGAAGATAAATCATTGCCTAGAGCAGATTAGAAGCAAAACGGATTTTGAGCCACTTATGGCTGTGGTTTTGGGTTCTGGACTCGGAGGCTATGCATCAAAGATGGAAGTCGTTTGTGAAATTCCATATAGCGAAATTGATGGTTTTCCCGTGTCCACTGTTCAAGGACATGACGGAAGGTTTCTATTTGGATATGTTGAAGGTGTTCCAATAGTTGCAATGAAGGGCAGGGTGCATTTTTACGAGGGCTATGCAATAGACGATGTCGTTCTTCCGATAAGGACGATGGGACTTCTAGGCGCTAAGTATATTCTTTTGACAAACGCCGCTGGAGGAATTGATTTAGATTTTGAGCCAGGTGACCTAATGCTGATTGAAGACCATATCTCAAGTTTCATCAGAAGCCCTTTGATTGGCGGAAACATAGAGGAACTCGGTGTTAGATTTCCCGATATGAGCAGAGTCTACGATTTGAAGCTTTGCGAATGCATAAGAAGAGCAGCTTCTAGCGAAGGCATAGACATCAAAGAGGGAACATACCTTCAGACTAGCGGTCCTCAGTTTGAGACACCAACAGAGATTAAGATGTTTAGAACGCTTGGAGCATCAGCTGTGGGAATGAGCACAGTAGTTGAGGCAATTGCAGCTCATCACATGGGTCTTAGGGTCTGCGGAATTTCGTGCATAAGCAATATGGCAGCAGGAATACTGGACCAGCCGCTAACTCACTCAGAGGTGCAGATTACCGCAGATAAGGTAGCTCACAAGTTTGAAAGGCTTGTTAGCGGGCTGATTAAAGAGGTCGGAAGGCTCAAGGAGGTATAGATGAGAAAAAGTGTTTTTATCACAGGAGGATCGAGGGGAATCGGAGCAGCCTGCGTAGAGCTCTTTTCTAAGAATGGATTTTCTGTAGCCTTCGCATACGGAAGCGATGATAAGGCGGCGCAAAAGCTTGCAGCTAAGACTTCAGCTCTTGCAATTAAAGCTGATGTTTCAGATGCTAAGCAAATAGAAAAGACCTTTGATCAGGCTAGAACATATTTTGGAATACCTAGCTTTGATGTAGTGGTCTGCAACGCAGGAATTTCAGCCTCGGGACTCATAACAGATATGAGCGATGAGGATGTAGATAATCTCATAGGTATTAACCTAGTTGGAACCATAAATGTGAGTCGTAAAGCTGTAGCACACATGGTAGAGGCAAAGAAGGGAAGCATTGTCATGATCTCATCTATGTGGGGCCTGCGAGCAGCTTCTTGCGAGAGCGTCTATGCGGCTACGAAGGCAGGAATAATTGGATTTGCTAGGAGCCTTGCAGCAGAGCTTGGACCTTCGGGAATAAGGGTGAATGTCGTATCGCCAGGAGTTATTGCAACCGATATGAACAGCGAATATAGCGAGGCCGATATATCTGCCTTAGCAGAGGAAACTCCGCTAGGAAGAATAGGGCTTCCTGAAGAGGTTGCAGAGGCAGTCTATTACCTAGCTAGCGATAAGGCTAGTTTTATAAACGGGCAGGTGCTCGGAGTAGATGGCGGATTCGCCGTTTAGTTATAGTCGAATTTTGAGGGATTAAAATGTCAGTTATACAAAACATTTTATCGAAAATAGGAGAGTTTTTCATAGGCATATTCGACCTGTTCAAAGAGCTTTTTACGCTCTCAGACGGTTACGGACTGCTTTACACGGCCATCGCAAGATGGGTGTTCATAATTCTCTCGCTTTTCATCTTGATCAAATCCATAGTTTCGCTATTGCGAAGCAGGAGTCCTAATGAGGTGTGGGCATATTTTAATGTCAACGATCGCATAGCCTATCCGATAACTCACTGGGAAAATTTAATAGGAAGATCAAAGAGCTGCGATCTAGTGCTAAAAGACGGTGCAGCTTCACGAAGCCACGGTACGCTCAGCAGAGACGCTGAGGGAAGGTGGTCATATATGGATCTTGGATCGAGCAACGGTAGTATCTGTGCCGGAAAAAGACTCACCAAGGGCAAGAAGTATCCTATAGAGCCAGGTGACAGCATTCTCATCGGCCAAAGCACATGCACACTTCTTCCAATAAGCCTTGAGGAGAAGAGAAACAACGAGAAACTCAGAAAGGAAGAAACCTTCCTTCTATCGCCATGGTCATCGCTTTTGATGCTGACACTATTTCAGCTAATGACAGTGATTCAGCTAGATATATCGCTAGGAGAATCATATACAAGCCAGATTGCAGTAGCATTTGCAGGTCTATGCATACTTATGTGGGTTTATGTTATCTCCATGAGAATGCTCAAGAGAAAGAGTTTTGAGATGGAGACGATAGCATTTTTCTTGTCAACTCTAAGTCTTGCGGTCACGGCAAGTAAATTTCCACACTCAGTGCTCAAGCAGTTCATAGCTATAGTCTTTGGAGTGCTCCTATTTGTTGGAATGTGCACGGTTCTTAGAAATCTAGATAGAAGTAAGGCTATCAAAAAATACCTCTACGCAGGAGCTGCAGCCATGCTGATTTTTAACCTGCTTTTAGGTACAACGAAGTTCGGTGCAGCCAACTGGGTAAGCATAGGAGGACTTTCAGTACAGCCGTCTGAGATAGTTAAGCTAGCCTTCATCTGGGTAGGTGCAGCGTCGCTAGATGAGCTGATGGAGAAGAGGAACTCTTTGATATTCATGCTGTTTTCAGGATTCTGCTTCATTTGTCTTGCACTGATGGGTGACTTCGGTACGGCTTTGATATTCTTTGTAACTTTCCTAGTGATATCCTTCCTCAGGAGTGGCGATTTCACCAAGCTTATTCTAATTGTCGGCGTTGCCTTTGTTGGAGGACTTATGGTTCTCAAGTTTAAGGCCTATGTTGCCGCAAGATTTTCGGCATGGGGACATGTTTGGGAATTCGCAGACGAGATGGGCTACCAGCAGACTAGAACCATGTCAGCTGCATCAAGCGGAGGACTCATAGGAGTAGGTGCCGGAGATGGATGGCTAAAAAACATACCAGCTTCCGAAACTGACCTTGTCTTTGGTTTTATTACCGAAGAGTGGGGCCTCATAATCGCGGTACTTGCAATCTTTGCTATAGTAACACTTTCGCTATTTGCGATTCGCTCTATTTGGAGTGGCAGGTCAACCTTCTATACGATAGCTGCCTGCTCTGCGATGTCGCTATTCATATTCCAGACAATGCTAAATGTATTTGGTTCAGTGGATCTATTCCCGCTTACTGGTGTTACCTTCCCATTCCTATCAAATGGAGGAACTAGCATGGTTGCATCTTGGGGACTCTTAGCCTTCCTGAAGGCTTCAGACACTAGAGCAAATGCGAGCATTGCGGTATCAAGTGAGGAGGCGATTGCATGAGAAAACTAGAAGTTAGATCGATAATCTGTTTAGCCCTTGCAGCTATTTTGATACTCGGTACAGGAGTATTTGTGTTCCGCTTTGTCAAATACGGAAGCAAGTGGGCGACATTTTACGGAAATAGAAGCATATATGAAAACGGGGTTCTCAAAAGTGGAGCCATCTATGATAGGAATGATGTTCTCCTAGCAAAGAGTGGGGGCGGCGAAATAAAATATAACGACGATCCCGAAATAAGAGAGGCAACAGTCCATGCTGTAGGCGATGTGAACGGTAAAATTTCAACATCTGCACTCAGCGCATATAAGGATAAGCTCATAGGATATAATCTTTTGACGGGTACATATAAGCTAAAGGGCAAAAACGAGGACCTTAAGCTCACGTTAGATGCCGATGTGTGCAAGGAGGCCTATAGACAGCTGTCCAAATACGATGCTGGATGCATTGGAATCTACAACTATAAAACGGGTGAAATTATATGTATGGTGAGCACACCTACATTTGATCCCGAAAATGAGCCGAGCGTTTCGGCAGACGACCAGTCTGGACTATATATGAATAGATTTCTTTCATCAAAACTACCACCAGGCTCGATTTTCAAAACGGTTACTGCGGCAGCAGCAATTGAAAACACAGACTATCAAAACTTCAGCTACGAGTGCGATGGAACTAGAGTCATCCACGGTGAAGATTTAAACTGTGCATACCCACACGGACATGTTGACCTTGGTGGTGCGCTACTTCAGTCGTGTAACGGTGCATTTTCGGTCCTAGCTGATGAAATGGGACCAGAAGTCATGAAAGACTATGTAAACAGGCTTGGACTTACCAAATCATACAATATTGATGGAATCAGAAATGTAAAGGGAAGCTTTGATTTTCCTAAGGATTCTGAGCTAAACCTAGGATGGTCTGGGGTAGGTCAGTATCATGACCTTGTGAACCCATGCTCTATGATGGTATATATGGGAGCTATTGCAAATGGTGGAAAGGCTGCCATCCCTCATATTTTGATGAGTGACTTCAGAATAACCAAGATGACAAATCAGATGATAGATGAATCTACATCCGAAATTCTTTCTGATATGATGAAGAAAACTGTAGAAAAAGCCTATCTTGGAGATTCTAACCTGCCAAATCTAGATGTATATGCTAAGACTGGAACTGCAGAGTCTGCAGGAAAGAAGCCTTACGGATGGTTTGCTGGCTTCCTAAAGGATGAGAATCATCCTTATGCATTTATAGTTTGCCTAGAGAACTCTGGTGAAGCTTACTATACGGCGCTTCCAGTTGCAAATAGTGTTTTACAGGTCGCAGTAAGCAAATAATTTTGTAATAGAAAAGATATGATATAACTAAGAACATCGCAAGATGAAAAACAAAAGGGGACTTTTATGAAAGACGAAACAAAATGCCTGCACTCAGGCTATAAACCAAAGAATTCAGAGCCGCGCGTACTTCCTATCGTGCAGAGCACAACCTATGTATTTGATTCAACACAGGATGTTGCAGACGTATTTGATGATCCAACCAAGGCTCTAATTTACTCAAGATTTGCAAACCCAACTGTAATGGCAGTTGAAGAAAAGATAGCTGACCTAGAGGGCGGAATCGCAGCTATGTGCACAAGCTCTGGACAGGCAGCAAACATGTTCGCCGTAATGAATATCTGTAAGGCAGGAGATCATATTCTCAGCGTTGCTCAGATCTACGGAGGAACATATAATCTTTTCAATGTGACGCTTAAGAAGCTGGGAATAGACTGCACATTTATATCTACAGATGCTAGCGATGAGGAAATCGAAGCTAAGATCAAGCCAAATACAAAGCTAGTGTTCGGTGAGACTATTGCTAACCCAGCAATTAGCGTATTTGATATTGAGAGATTTGCGAATATTGCTCATAAGCACAAGATTCCTCTTGTAATCGATAACACATTTGCTACACCTATGCTCTGCAAGCCTATTGAGTTTGGTGCAGACATCGTTACTCATTCGACAACAAAGTACATGGACGGACATGCAGTACAGGGTGGAGGAATCATCGTAGACAGCGGTAAATTTGACTGGGCTAACGGAAACTTCCCTGATTTGACAGAGCCAGACGACTCATATCACGGATTAAGATATGTGGAGAAATATGGAAATCTAGCATACATACTAAAGGCAAGAATGCAGCTAATGCGTGACTTTGGTGCATATCCAGCAGCTCACTCAGCCTTCCTTTTAAACCTAGGACTTGAGACGCTTCACCTCAGAATGGAAAGATACTGCGAGAATGCTTTAGCAGTTGCAAAGTACCTAGAAAAGAACGATCTAGTTGAGAGCGTATGTTACCCAGCGCTAGAAAGTGATAAATATCATGAGCTATACAAGAAGTATCTAAAGGGTGCAAGCGGTGTAATTTCATTCGTAATCAAAGGTGGAAGAGACACTGCAATGAAGTTCATGGATTCTCTAGAGCTAGCATCAAATGAGGTTCATGTAGCTGATATCAGAACCTGCGTGCTTCATCCAGCAAGCGAAACTCACAGGCAGCTTTCTGACGAGCAGCTTGCCGAAGCTGGAATCAATCCAGGCATGGTTAGACTCTCAGTTGGACTAGAAAGCATAGACGATATTCTTGAGGATTTACAGAAGGGCTTTGATGCTATAAAGTAGTAAATTTCAATATTTTTAACTATTTTCGAGATTTATGAAGAAATATAATTGACGACTTAGCTTTCATAATGTAGAATAATCTAGGTGGATTTTTATTTTCATAAACTCACAAGAATTTTAGAGAGGAAAGAGGAAAGATATGAAAAATAAGAGATTTTTTGCATTGCTAATGGTAGCTGTTATGACAATTTCAGCACTAGCACTAGCTGCTTGCGGAAGCAAGACACTAGAAGAGTATGTTAAGAGCGATTCAAAGCTAGACTCAGAGATTAAGAATGTTGCACAGCAGAATGGTCTAGAGATCACAGTTAAGGATAATACTCTAACATACATCTACAAGTACAAGGAAACAATGACAGATGACCAGATCAAGCAGATGGGTACTCAGCTAGACACAGCTCTAGAGAGTGCAAAGGCTACATTCCAGAACCTAGCAGCTGAAATGGAGACAAAGACAAAGATCAAGGGAATCACAGTTGCTGTTGAGTACCAGGATGCATCAGGTAAGGTAATCACAAAGAAGGAATTCACTTCTAAGTAAGAACTAGCCAAAAATGTTTTTAAACATAGCCGATAACTCGGCTATGTTTTTTTATTGAACAGCATCTGCTTTTACTGTAAAATATAGGTATTAATGATGCGTGAGGTAAGCATGGAAAATAAAGATTATCAGAAGTATATTAGAAATTTTAGCATTATAGCTCATATAGATCACGGTAAGTCTACTCTAGCAGATAGAATTATAGAAAACACAGGTCTTGTCGCTCATAGAGACATGAAGGAGCAGTTCCTTGATAACATGGATCTTGAGAGGGAGCGTGGTATAACTATCAAGCTTCAGACAACGAGGCTAGTTTACAAGGCAGAAGATGGCAATGAGTACATATTCAATTTGATAGATACACCAGGTCACGTCGACTTTAACTACGAGGTTTCAAGAAGCCTTGCGGCTTGTGAAGGTGCGGTTCTTGTCGTTGACTCAACTCAGGGTGTTGAGGCTCAGACAATGGCAAATGTTTATCTTGCACTCGATGAGGACCTTGAGATAGTGCCTGTCCTAAATAAGATAGACCTAGCTAGTTCAAGACCTGATGAGGTAAAGGAAGAGATAGAGGAGATGATAGGCATAGATGCTTCAGAGGCTCCACTCGTATCTGCTAAAGAAGGCATTGGTATCACAGATCTTCTTGAGGCTGTGGTTAAGTCTATTCCGGCACCTAGCGGTAATCCAGATGGTAAGCTTAAGGCTTTGATTTTCGACTCCGTATACGATAATTATAAGGGTGTTGTTATCTACACTCGTATAGTTGATGGACAGGTAGGAGTTGGAGACAATATCCTTTTGATGAATACAAAGAAGAAATATGAGGTAACTGAGGTTGGCGTTATGGCACCTTCTCACGTTCCAACTAAGTATTTGAGAGCTGGCGAGGTAGGATATATATGCGCGAGCATCAAGCAGGTTAAGGACGCTAGAGTAGGTGATACTGTGACGCTTGCTCAGGATCCTGCTGACGAAGTACTTCCAGGATATAAGAAGGTTCAGTCCATGGTTTACTGCGGTATCTATCCTGCAGAGGGAGAGAAGTACGAGAGCGTCAAGGATGCACTTGAGAAGCTTCAGGTAAACGATGCTGCCTTTGTTTTTGAGCCAGAGACATCTACTGCTTTGGGCTTTGGTTTCAGATGCGGATTCCTTGGACTTCTCCACATGGAGATAATCGTAGAAAGACTCGAGAGAGAGTTTGATCTTGGAGTAATCACGACTTCGCCTAGCGTAGTATATAAGGTTGTTATGAACGACGGCAGCGTTCAGATGATACAGAATCCGACTAACCTGCCACCACAGACGGAGATAGACCATATAGAGGAACCGATAGTTAAGGCTGACATTATGACGCCTAAGGAATATGTTGGCACAATCATGGAACTTTGCCAGAAGAAGCGTGGTACTATGCTACATATGGAATATATCGCTCAGGATAGAGTTCAGCTTCACTATGAGCTTCCGCTTAATGAGGTTATATATGATTTCTTTGATGCCCTAAAATCAAAGACAAGGGGCTACGGCTCGCTCGACTACGAGTTCATCAAGTATCAGAAGTCCTCGCTTGTTAAGATGGATGTTCTGCTAAACAAGGACTTAGTAGATGCCTTCTCCATGATAGTTCATGAGAGTGCTGCCTACGATAGAGGAAGATTCGTTTGCAAGAAGCTCAAGGAAGTTATTCCTATGCACCAGTTTGAAGTTCCTATTCAGGCTGCCATAGGGCAGAAGGTTATCGCAAGAGAGACGGTAAGAGCCTACCGTAAGGACGTAATCGCAAAGTGCTACGGCGGAGACATATCGCGTAAGAAGAAGCTCCTCGAGAAGCAGAAGGAAGGTAAGAAGAGAATGCGCCAGTTCGGTAAGGTAGAGGTGCCTCAGGAAGCCTTCACAGCAGTTCTAAAATATGATGACGACAAATAATATAGATGCAGGACTAGGGATATATGTACATATCCCTTTCTGTATAAGTAAGTGCATATACTGCGGATTTTATTCTGCAGCAGGCAGGCCCAGCAATGAAGAGGAAAGTTCCTACGTAAATCTTCTCGTGCAGGAGATAGAAAGTGCCAAAAGGCCAGGTCGTAAGGTGGATAGCATCTTCTTTGGCGGGGGAACTCCAAGCACGCTAAAGGCAGAGAGCCTGATAAAAGTGCTAGATGCAATAAGAAGTTTCTTTGATGTGACAGATGACTGCGAAATTACTCTTGAGGCAAATCCTGGAGCGGTAAGCGAGGCATATTTATCAAAGCTTCACGACGCAGGCTTTAACCGGCTTTCTATGGGATGTCAGTCTTTTTCAGACGATGTGCTCAAGACGCTTGGCAGGATTCATAGATCAAAGGATGCACGCGAAAGTTTTGCAGCTGCAAGGGCAGCTGGCTTTGATAATATAAATCTTGATTTGATGTTCTCTGTACCTGGTGCAGACGAGGATGTCTGGCAGGACACGCTAGATCAGATGCTTGAGCTTTCACCTGAGCACATATCTTTTTACAGTCTTCAGATAGAGGAGGAAACTCCGCTTTATGATATGTATAAGAACGGTGTATTTGCAGAGGTCACAGATGAAGCAGATAGGAAGATGTATCACAGGGCAATAGAGTGCCTGAAGTCTTCTGGATATGAGCACTACGAGATATCAAATGCAGCAAAGCCGGGTTTTGAGTGCAGACACAATCTCAAGTACTGGTCCTTATCAGACTACCTAGGCTTTGGTAAAAGTGCTTCATCTTATATAGATGGTGTGAGATTTACAAATGCAACTGATGAAGGCTATGGCAAGGGCGTTTTGATGGAAAGAGATTTTCTAAAGAACAGCAAGACGAGGAATATGATAGAGTCTTCTGATGCTGAATTTGCAAAGTACAAATATAGCGAGTTTCATGTTAATGACTTTATAGATACGGTTTCAGAGTTTGTGTTTCTTGGGCTAAGACGCACTGCTGGTATAAGCTTTGATGAATTTGAGCAGTTATTTGGGAAGCGTTTTGCAGATGTCTACGCTGGCAGAAGAGACGAGATAGAGCCATTCATAGAAAGTGGCGATTTGATAGAGGACGAAAACGGCCTTAGGCTCAGTGAGAGAGGCTTTGATATTTCGAACAAAATAATGGCGATATTTGTGTAGATCCTTTGATCTACTTGTGTGGAGGTAATAATGGAAAAGTTTATTATGGCGCTAGACCAGGGAACAACGAGCTCGCGCTGCATCATATATGATAGAACTGGCAAGCAGATGAGTTCTGCACAGCTAGAATTTAAACAGCATTACCCCAAGCAGGGCTGGGTTGAGCACGAAGCAAACGAAATCTGGTCATCGCAGATGACAGTCGCCTACGAGGCCATGCTTAAGGCAAGACTCACGTACAAGGATATCGATGCTATAGGTATCACCAATCAAAGAGAGACCACCATCGTTTGGAACAAAGAAACTGGTGAGCCTATATATAATGCCATAGTTTGGCAGTGCCGTAGAACGGCAGACTACTGCGAGAGCCTAAAGGCGCAGGGACTTGATGAAATGTTTAGGGATAAGACTGGACTTCTTATCGATCCTTATTTCAGTGCGACAAAGCTTCGCTGGATATTAGAAAATGTTGAGGGCGCAAGAGATTTAGCAGAGCAGGGCAAGCTCTTATTTGGAACTGTGGACACATGGCTTATCTGGAAGATGACGGGTGGAAAGGCTCATGTCACTGACTACTCAAATGCTTCAAGAACCATGATGTTCAACATACACACTCTTGAGTGGGACGATGAAATCCTTGAGATTCTCAATATACCTAAGTCCATGCTTCCTGAGGTCTGTGATTCGAGCAAGGTCTATGGAGAAACCACAGATGAGCTCTTTGGAGGTGGACCTATCAAAATAGCTGGTGCAGCAGGAGACCAGCAGGCAGCTCTATTTGGACAGATTTGTTTTGAGAAGGGAACTGTTAAGAGTACATATGGAACAGGATGCTTCCTTCTTATGAACACGGGAGATGAGCCGATTAAATCAAAGAACGGCCTCCTCACTACTATAGCCTATGGCATAGATGGTAAGATTACTTATGCTCTAGAAGGCTCAGTTTTCATCTGTGGCGCGGTTATTCAGTGGCTGAGGGATGAACTAGGGCTTCTCAAAAAAGCTTCAGACAGCGAAAAAATGGCTCGCAAGGTCGAAAACTGCAACGGTGTTTACATAGTTCCTGCCTTTGTTGGACTTGGAGCTCCTTACTGGGACGCTAGAGCAAAGGGCACAATCTTCGGACTTACTAGAGGTGCAAACAAATATCACATAGTGCGCGCAGCGCTTGAGTCTATTGCATATCAGTGCTACGATCTTATAGCGGCGATGTCTTCTGATCTAGGTCGCGATATTCATGTCCTCAGAGTTGATGGTGGAGCATCGGCAAATGACTTCCTGCTGCAGTTTCAGTCAGATATTCTCGTAGCAGATGTCGTAAGACCTAAGGGTATAGAGACTACCTCTCTTGGAGCTGCGTACCTTGCAGGACTTGCAACAGGATATTGGAAGGATACAGAGGATATTAGAAACAACTGGAAGATAGACAAGGTATTCTCACCTAAGATGGACAAGGAAGGTCGTGAGTATAGACTTGAGGGTTGGCACGATGCAGTTAATAGAACCATGGGATGGAATAGATAGAATATATGAAGATGATAAGCAGATGTGGACTGACATACCTGCTTATTTTTATACCAAAAGTGCAGGCTTGATTATCGTAATCCCACACAAATTCAACAAATTTGGCATACTAAAAAAACACAAGAAAAAAATAAATTATTTTGCAAATAGGTGTTGACAATCTATGAGATAAGGAGTAAATTATATATAGCGATTAGCACTCGAACACAATGAGTGCTAATAACAAAGAAAGGTTAGAGCTAAGGCAGCAGGCACAGAAGGTGCTTGTTACTGAATGGAGATGATGCAGATGGAGATGACAGAGAGAAAGCTAAAGATTTTACATGCTATTATCAACGATTATGTTAAATCTGCTGAACCTGTTGGATCAAGAGCCCTATCTCGTAAGTTTGAGCTTGGCATAAGCCCTGCAACAATCAGAAATGAGATGAGTGACCTTGAGGAGATGGGTTATTTGACACATCCACATACATCGGCGGGTAGAGTTCCTTCGGATAAGGCATATCGCCTTTACGTAAACCAGATGATGGAGAGACAGGAACTTACATTAGATGAGAAGAGAGAAATCTCACGTGAGCTTCAGGCTAATATCAGAGAGTTTGATAGGACTATAGAGCATGCGGCAAAGATTCTTTCTAAGATTACGAATTTGACATCATTTGCAGTAACGCCTACGGCGGCTGATGACACAATCAAGTTCGTAAATCTCTTGCCAGTCGATGAACGCACGGTTGTGATGATGATAGTTTCAGATACAGGCAAGGTTAGCAATACGGCGCTCAAGTTGGAATCGCCATGCAGCAATGATAATTTGCAGCTGCTAGCCAAGTCGATGACATATAAGTATAGAGGAAGAACACTTACGGATGTGCTTACAGGTAACATAATCGAGTGCTTCCAAAACGATGTCGAAGCTATGGATAAGCTTGAGCAGGATATCATGCCAGACTTCCTCAAGACTCTTGAGGAGATGCTAAATGTTCAGCTATACATGGATGGTATGACCAATATATTTGACCTTCCAGAGTATAACGATATAGAGCGTGCCAAGAGCTTCTTCAATTTATTTAGTCATAAGGATGAGTTCATCAAGACAGTCATAAACCGAGATACCGGAATGATAGTAACCATAGGCGAGGAGAATATGGATGAGCAGATGAACGATTACTCTATGATAACAGCCACATATAGTGTGGACGGTAAGCAGGTGGGTAAGATTGGTGTAATCGGCCCTAAGCGAATGAGATATGACAAAATAACTTCGATAATGGAGTATCTGACCGATAATTTGAATCAGAGCTTTCAGTTAGAAGAGGGAGGACACGATAGTGGCGAATAAGGAGAAGATGAACGCAGAGGCTTGCGAGCTCAGGGATGATAAGGATAAAGTGAAAAATCCTGAGGCTGAAGAGATTGAAGCTGGCAATGGCAAAGCGGAAGGCGCAGATAAGGCGGATGATACTGATAAGGTAGATGAAGCGAATACTGATGCTGAAGAAACGCCAAAGGAAGATAAAAGTGCTGATGATGACATGGCTAACAAATATGTTAGGCTTATGGCAGAATTTCAGAACTATAAAAAGAGAGTCTCCAAAGAGAAAGATGACCTCAGAAGCTACGCTAATGAGAATCTTGTTTTAAGCCTTCTGGAGGTTTTGGATAACTTTGAGAGAGCTTTGCAGCATGATACTGACGACGAAGGCTTTGTGACTGGAATGCAGATGATTTTCAAGCAGATGCTTGATAAGCTAAACAAGGCTGGTCTTGAGGAGATAAAGGCTTTGGGAGCGGATTTTGATCCGAACTTTCACAATGCTGTTTTGACAGGCGATGACCCACAATACGAAAGTGGCAAGGTCACAGATGTAATGCAGAAGGGATACACGCTTAACGGTAAGGTTATTAGAGCTGCAATGGTAAAGGTAAATAACTAGTAATTAGTGCAAATAAATTAAGTATATTTAGGAGGAATTTGATATGGCAAAGGTAATAGGAATAGATTTAGGAACAACAAATAGCTGCGTTGCTGTAATGGAAGGTGGCGAACCAGTAGTAATTGCAAATGCAGAGGGTAACAGAACTACACCATCTATTGTAGGCTTCGCAAAGAACGGCGAAAGACTTGTAGGTGAGACAGCTAAGAGACAGGCTGTAACAAACCCAGAAAGAACAATTACTTCAATCAAAAGACACATGGGTGAGGACTACACAGTTACAATCGATGACAAAAAGTACACACCACAGGACATCAGTGCTATGATTCTCGCTAAGCTAAAGGCTGATGCTGAGAGCTATCTAGGTGAGAAGGTTAATGAAGCTGTAATCACAGTTCCAGCTTACTTCTCAGATGCTCAGAAGCAGGCAACAAAGGATGCTGGTAAGATTGCTGGTCTTGATGTAAAGAGAATCATTAACGAGCCAACAGCAGCATCTTTAGCATATGGTCTAGATAAGGAAGAAGGAACACACAAGATTCTAGTATATGACTTGGGTGGTGGTACATTCGACGTATCAATTCTAGAACTTGGTGATGGCGTATTCGAAGTACTAGCAACAAATGGTGACACAATGCTCGGTGGTGACGACTTTGATAACAAGATTGTTACATATCTTGCAGATACATTCGCACAGGAAAACGGTGTGGACCTTAGAGCTGATAAGATGGCACTTCAGAGACTAAAGGAAGCAGCTGAGAAGGCAAAGAAGGAGCTTTCAAGTGCTCAGACAACAAATATTAACTTGCCATTTATCACAGTTACAGCAGATGGACCACTTCACCTAAACATGGACCTTTCAAGAGCTAAGTTCGAGCAGCTAACTGCTGACCTGGTAGAGAGATCAATCGCACCTATGAAGAAGGCAATGGAAGATGCCGGCGTTTCAAACAGCGACATCGAGAAGGTAATCCTGGTAGGTGGTTCAACAAGAATCCCGGCTGTTCAAGAAGCAGTTAAGAAGGTTACAGGTAAGGAGCCATTCAAGGGAATCAACCCTGATGAGTGCGTAGCAATCGGTGCTGCTATCCAGGCTGGTGTTTTGACAGGTGAGG
>ENA-OWMB01000255-OWMB01000255.1-metagenome-genome-assembly--contig:-NODE-255-length-22631-cov-4.067151_pt1 | contig 22631 bp, 18 predicted proteins | sample MGYA00245353_ERZ651112 | MGnify/ENA primary metagenome ERZ651112 (study PRJEB26857, sample SAMEA4031773) | metagenome | biome: human; feature: oral; material: saliva | place: Philippines | collected 2014...
GGTAAGCAGATAAAAGAGATTGAAGACCTACCTGAGACGCTTAAAGAAGATGATTTCCTAGGACTTGGAGCGTACTTAGAGTCACTTGGCAAAGGTAAAGATGCCTTCGATTCGGGCGTTGCCGTTGCTTCCGCTCAGGGCTTAAGTCATCTCGCGGTATCTGATAGCGATCTAGATAAAGAAATTGAAGCGCAAAAACCACAGCTGTCTGCGGACAAAAAGCGGATCGATACCGCGATGGCGCGCTACATTAGTGACTACGTAACAAAAAGTGCCGAGACTGGTGAGCTGGCGCAAGTCAATGGAGCTGACTTAAGAACGATGGCGTATAACGCCTTGTCGAAAGAAGATCAAGAGAAGTTAGCGGAGTACGATAAAGAACTCAGTGCGCGTCGAACTGACGTTGCGTTAAACCGGAAGGTAGATGGAACCGTAGGCGATGTGTTAAATACGGCACGCGGAATTGCGCTACAAAACACGGTCAATGCTAATAAACACAGTCGCTATGTAGGCGAAGATGAACGACAAGAGGATTTTAATAAACAAGCGGCGGAAGGACTGTGGGGTACGATCAAGGCATTTGCTAACGACCCTGGAGCTGGTATTCGTGTTGGCGCATACAGTACGGGGCAAAATGCTGTTCCACAAGCGGTAGGTATTCTCGCAGGTGTAGCTCTAAAAAGTCCAATGGCTTATCAAGTCATCTCTAGCCTAGGAAACGTACCGGCAGAAGTGCAGGGTCAATTTACGGAAGCGTTGACGAAGGCCTACCAAAAAGAGTTTGGTAAATCAGACTTGGCAAGCATTACGGACGCTGAGTTTAAGACCTTGGTGAATAAGTATGGATCTGACTTGGGCGGAGCGATTGACGATGGTCTTAAGAGTGCTTCGGCTATTATGGCAACTGAAGCCTTAACGGCTAAGGGCGTGGGTGTTTTAACATCTAAGCTGATGGATAAAGCCAAAATTAGTGGCGAGATTATTCGCCAAGCTAAAGAGGCTGGCACCGCTGTTGCTAAAAGAGACGTTGTAACAAAAGCACTAGGTATTACTGGTGCAACCGCACTTAAACTCACAGGCGAAGGATGGGAAGAAGCCTTCGGACAAATGGCGTCAAATATCGCTTTGAACAAGCCACTCACGGAAGGGGTAGGACAATCGTTCATCATGGCGCTTGCCGCTTTAGAGAATATCCCGAACACCATCGCTGTAAGTAAAGACGCAGCGAATATGAGTAAAGTCGGTGATAATGTTGAAGAATACGTCGCTAAGCAACAAGAGCAAGCTAACGCTACAACCGAGGAAGGTACGAAAGCGGTAGAGCCTACTGAGGTTATTAAATCCAAGGCGGAGAATAAAGCTCCTCCGCGGAAAGAAGAAAAAATCGAGGACGCTGAGGTAGTTGAGCCTGTATCGAATGCGCAAAAGACTCTCGAATCGATTAGAGAAAAAGCTAAGCGAAATAAGAAAGGTAACGCATGGGAGCAAGAAACGCCGGCCGGTGAACTCTCTAACGAAGATAAGTCAGCCCTGTTTACGGAATGGAACGAGCTTGCGAATAAACCTGATGCGTCTTTAACTGACGACCAACGTAATCGCATTCAAGAGATAGAAGATAAATTCTCTGATAAAGACGGCAACAACTATTTTATTGAGGCTCTCAACGCGTGGGAGCGAGGAGATTTTAATGAAAATAGAACAGATAATCGAGATGGCGCGGCAGATGCTAACGGGCAACTTGTCGAACAAGGATCTACTGAGCCTAACGGAAGCGGAGAAGAACGCAGTACTCAAACTAGTGAATCAGTTCCGCCAGCTCAAACCGAAACCGTTGCCGAAGGACATAGCCAGTCCGACACGGGGGCTTCTGCGGATCTTATTGAACAACCGCACGATAACGCGCCAGCGAGCGATACAACTGGGGCTGACGGACGCACCGGAGAAACAGACCCAACACGAGGAGAACGTGGAGAACTGGGGCGAGACGGAGGCCAACAAGGTGGAGAACCAACGCAAACTGTTGTCGAAAAAAGCGCAGACGGCGGAGTACAGCAACGCGCGCAAAGCGATAGCGTGGGAGAAACACTAGATAGCAAACGTGCGTATGTAGCTCGCCACGGTGGTGTTAATGCGCTACGTAAGCGTATTGATGAAATTCAAGAGCAATATCCACAAGCAAAAGATAGAGCGACTTGGGTAGATCTTCCTGACGACGTAAAAACTGAGTTGTATAACGCGACAGAAGCCGTAGCAGCGACAGGGCATACCGCGGAAGAAGCGAAAGCCTTAACTACACCTGTAAAGCGTGAGACCCCTACTCCTTACTATAAACGCTTACTGAAATCTATCGCGGATCAATTACGAGACGGGGACTTCATCTCAGCCGTGCGTAAAGGTCAATTATTCGATGGTAGTCTCAATCTACGTGGCGTGTTCCTCTCAAACTCGCAAACTATTAATGATATGTACGGTGACGGTACATTCGTTAAACCAGTGTTGAAAGAGGGCGTAACACTTAACCCACTAGTCATTGATGGCAAAAACCTGAACTGGGACGCTCTCCCTCGCGTTGCAATACCGGAAGAAGTTAAGAAAAAGGTGAATGATCTTCTCTATGGCCCTGACGCTAAAGCTGACTTAACCGCTCGCTCTAAACGTGCGACTGATGCCTTATTAGGGTATGTTATCGCGAATGGTGTAACAGATGAAAACGGTGTGCCATATAATGCGGTTATGGTTAAGAGTTATACGGATATGGGTGGATATGGTGGTAAAGGCAGTCGCCATAACGTGGAGAATATGCAAGATGGTACCCTAGCTGACACTCTTATGCTCTCGCCTGACATCGTCTCGCATTGGGTAGAAGTGCCGGCTAAAAATAGATCTGTTAGAACTAGCGACACGGCTAAAAGCTATGCAGACATAAAAGACAAAGTACCTCTCGCACGTCCTGTCCGCAAACCTGTACCAGAAGCTACTTTAGCGCAGATGGGTGGCATATTAACCGGCGACGAAGAGTTAGATGCAAGAACAGGTGTTAGTCAGAAACGTAAGCCAGCCCATGCTTCATCCCCACAAGGTGAGGAACATAAAACTGATAACTCTAAAAAAGACGAAGTCGATCCTGCGAAAGCTGAGTTATTAAATAAAATTAAACAACTCAAAGGAACACCCACTGCGGATCATATATCAGCTATCAGAGACGAGGCACGGGAGAAAGGTTTAACTCGTGACTTACAAGTAAGAAGCGCAATCCATAAACTCGTGGACAAGTTAGATGACAGCGAGTTTGAGCGTTATTCGCATATCGAAGATGAAAAACGAGCTGAGCGTAGAGAACAAACACACAAAGAATTTAAAGAAGCCATTTCTAAGCCGTATGAAGAAACGGTGAAGAAAAGTAATGCGAAAGAGGCTGCGATTAACGAGGCGGTAGCTACTGAGAAAGAGCAGATCAATACCACTAACGAATTCGCAAAAGAGTTCAAAAATGTTGATCTACGTCAAAATCAAGCAGTCGCACATCGCTTGCTTAAACAGCACCCTGATCGTGAAGATGACATTAGACAGGCATTCTTCCGTGCTACGCCACAAGCGAGAGATTCTAGCTTTGAGGCAGCTAAACGTGGGTATATCAAGTTCCACAAGAATAACCCTACCCATAAAGAGTTCAAAGGCACGAAAGACGGCTTACTGGGCTTCGACTTTAATGGCAATCCAGTGTACGCCACCACGGAGGAGTTCTTCGACCAGTTAGTAGAGGATGAATCTTATCAAGCGGTAGCTACTGAAACTCTCGCTCATGCGCAAGCCGTTGAAACGGATAAAGTGAATACGCAAGAAGAGGCGGTTAAAAATTCACTTCGTCGTAATCAGTTCCGTGGCAAAGCTAAAGAAATCCGTGAGGAGGCTGCGAAAGTCTTAGGGCAAGAGCGTGCCTCTAACCAAGACCTCGCTGGAATGGCGACTGATCGGGAAGTACGTGAGAGTGTAGATCCACAATCTTTACTCCGTAAATTCTTAGACTATCTGAATAAAGTCTTGGCGTCTGTTATTGCCGTGGTTGCCGTTGGGTCAATGACAATCCCACAAGACGCTCACGCGCATACAGGATATAGTACTTTCACCCAGTCGCAGAAAATCGAAGGTGCATCGCAAAAAGCCAGCGATACTATTAATTGGGTTGTGGCTAACAAAGACCACGGCGGTAAATCGTTCGTGGTTGCGGATAAAGAGAACGGCAAAATCTTAGTCGTTAGTCCGGAGGGGAAAGTCTTAGATTCTCAAAACGCAATCTTTGGTAAGAACAAGGGCGATTCGAATGCGTTCGGGAATACTCCTAGTGGTAGATTCCAACTTCACAAAGTGGATACTAAACAACTTACTGCTACAGATCGTCGTGTGTTTGGAGACAGCGTATTAGACTTGACCGACAAAGAAACAGGTAAGAAAGCGCGTAGTTCTGATGGACGTGTTATCGCTATGCACCGTGTGGTGAATTTGCCTGAACGGAAAGCTGCGCTCGATTCTGCGACAGCAAGTGACAATTTCTTATCGCATGGTTGCATTAACATTCCTACTGCATTTTACAATAAGGCGGTGGATAAGTTAGATGGTGCGATGGTGTATGTACTTACGCAAGAAGATGGCAAAGCAACACAGCCTACTAAAGACACCAGTAAGCGCGCGCAGTTTAAGCGCTCTGCGTTGAAGTGGAGTAAGGCTGCGAAAGACGTTAAGGCTGAGGGTATTGCTGTGGATAAATTGTCTTCCACCTTAGAAAAGGCGTTAGGTGATTTAAGTAAAAATATCCGATTCGTAACTAAAGAAGACTTCGACAATGAAGGCGCATTTAATACGTTACGAAATGCTGGCGTGGAAGGCTTCTATGATGCAGATAGCCAACAGGTTTACATTGTCGCTGATAATATCCGTGCCGATAAAACTCTTTCCGCAGAAGAACGCGCTACGTGGGTGGCATGGCATGAACTCTTTCACCAAGGCCTTGATGTAAAACATGGCGAAAAATTGGGTAAAGTTTTAAGTGATGTGAGCAATAACGCTTTCATTAATTCACTCGCCAACGCTATCAGAAACGACCGTGCGGATAATGAGTTAACGGAGATTACGCAAGAGAAAGCCGTCGAAGAAGCCCTTGCTGAACTAGGTGCTGCGTTAGAATCCAATAACGTCGCTTCGCTTGAACAACGCTACGGCATTTCTGTACCTAGAGAGCTACGTGGCGAGACTAAATCTTTCGTAGAGAAAGCACTTTCTGCGATGGCGAATATCGTACGCAAAGTTTTAGGTAAGCCTACCTTTACGCATAAACAAGTGCTGACTTTGTTAGATGAAGCTAAACAAGCGATTGTGCCGAGTAAAGAAATGCGTGAGTTAGCTAAGGCTGAGTTAGAGTTTATGCACTCACCGGATTCCGCTTTGGCCGGGGCGGTGTCATTTTCAATCGCTGATAAGTTAGTTGAAAAAGCGAAAGACTTCCGCGATGTCATTGTCGGCGGTGATATTAGCCGTACCGGTTCCATTCCGTCCCGTGATGGTTCGCGTTCTGCTAAGGCTACGACCGCAGGTCAAAACGCTTTATCACGTTGGTGGACGTGGGTGCAAGACTCCATGCAGATTATTATCGACCTCGATCCGGAAGGTAACGGTGGTAGATTATCTAATGCGGTCGCTACGTTCTCTAACCGTGCGCAACAGGTGGCGAGAAAATACAGTAAGAAAGCGGAAGCGTTCGAGCGTAGTATGCTTGACTTCGTAACGGAGAATAAAGACTTGTTCCCGAAACGTAAGAACCGTAAACAGATAGACCACCTAATCCAAGACACAACGTCTTCATTACGTGCTATTACTGGTGGTAACGAAAAGATACGCCGTAACATGGAGCGTACTATTTTCGGTGATGACATCTACGACCAAAATGGCAAATTCATTCGCCACGTTCCTGGTTTACTGGATAAAAAGCGTGAGTACGAGGAATACTTAGAAAACAACCGTATCATGAACTTAGACGTACCGTCTTATATTGTCGCTAAGTATAAACGCTATACGGAAGAATTAGAGAAAATGGTTAAGATCCAAGATATGTTCGACAAGTCAGACGACCAAATCTTGGTGCCGGCGAGCGAGAACGATACAAGCCGTAAGAACTGGCGAGGTCATGATGGCTTTACCACGGCAGAGGCAGAAGCGAAGTTGAAACAACTTAAAGACCAAGGCTTCATAGACGAGGACGTATCATCGCTAACCAAAGAACCATATACCGTTCGTCGTTACTTAGGCACTGACGAGAACACCGGCGATCCTAAAATCGAAATGGTTACGCACTACCGCTACAAAACTAGCGAGGTGAAGGCCACGGTAAAAGGTCGCATTATGCCTATCGCTGAGCAATACGTTCGCCTTAGCCAAGAAATCTACCAAAAAGCGGTGGACTTAATTGGTGAAGAAATCATGGGGCAAGCTACCAGCGAAGAATGGGAAACCGGTACCATGGGTAAAGTTCGTAATGTGTACAATATCAACGCTAAGGACAGTAAAGGCAACGCTATTGATGACGTTTACGATGTAACAAATGCGAACAACATCGACCAAATTGTCTCTCGCCAAGAGGCAGCAGAATACTCAAGTCGTCAAAACGGCCGGGCGTTTAACGGTGGTACTGCGAGTGAAAACTTGACGTGGCATATTGAGTTAATGTCTAAGCAGTATGCGGCTAAGCACGTCGGTGAAGTTATGCTCGACATGAGTAAATCGCACCCTGATATAGTGAAAGTTTATAAGCGTAATACGCCTGAATACAGTAAGCAAAACGGTATTCTCGTTGTGCGCACGGTAAACAATAAAGGTCAACTCGAAAAAGAAGTTGTTAAGGTATCTTTCGCGAATGAAGAAGCTAACCGTGCGCTATTCGGTGAAAACATTGCTCGCTTTACGCAATCGGATAACCTCGTGTTAAGAGCAATCCCAGCGCTTGTATCTTCGCTAACTCGCTTGTCATCGGCTGGTCTTACCACGACGTTTGGGTTTAGCGTTATCAACGCCTACAAAGGTTACAACGAGAAACTCAATCAGTTAATGGCCTTTACAGAGACTAGTCCGTTTGTGAAAGCGATGTCGCCACAGGGGCAAAAATGGTTCCAAGCGAATGGGGCATTAGATACGTATGCGAAAGCGACTAAGCTCCAAGCGTTCTTGACTAAGAACAAAGTGCAAGAAACGCTCATGAGTCCACTAAAAATGTTCGCAAGAGAGAAAGCATCGTTACTCTTCGCGCAACGCTTAGTTGACAATGGATCATCCGCAGAGAAAGCGGCAACGCTCCTTAGTGGCTTAGTGCCGGCTAAGCGTAACGCCGTACAAGCAGAACTAGACAAACTCGAACTGATGTACAAGTCCGGCGGTATTTCTTCGCGGATTGAAGACTTGATCAATACAAGTACGGATTTAAAACTTCGCTTTGCTGCCGGCAAGAAATTTACACGCCTAGTTGATGGTGCGAAGGCGATTCTCGATACAGCGTCCACGATGACAATGTCGCAGGAGTTAGTATCATCGCTAATGATGTACGACTTGCTTACCGGAACGTTCGGCATGGATCAACAAAAGGCGATTGAGGCGAACTTGCACTTTATGAACTTCAACAAACTAGGTGCCAGTAAATTAATGGGTTATATCCGTAACTACACCATGTTTGGTAATGCGATTGCGCAAGGTGCGAAAGCCTTCCAACACGCTTATTTAGAGCAAACGAATAACCATGACGATAACTTCTTGGGTATTTTGCCCGGTTATAAGTGGTCGCATAAAGGTACGGCCCGTATGGTAAACAACGTGGCGATCGCTGTATCACTTAACTTGCTTGCGAGAGCGATAGCCGACTTCGCTTGCGATGACAATGGCAAACAGTTAGGCAACCCAATCTCCGGAATGAACCCATACCAATTACTCCGTGAGGTACCGATTGCGGTCGGATGTTCTGAGAGTGGCTACGGTGCTATTCGTTTCCCAGTGGAATATGGTGCCGGTAACGTAGAAAATGCACTAGGTGTATCTGCCGTACAGGTGATGACTGGTGCGTGGTCTGCGAGCCAAGCGAAAGACTTTATTATTGATAGCTTATCGGATAACGCCGTGCCGGTGTCTCTTCCGGTGGCCCATGGTAGTACGCCTTTCCAAAAAGCTGCGTTGTTGTTATTCCCACTTGTACCTGAGCCGTTTAAAGATCCAACTTTAGCGGCGATGGGGTTGGATAACTTCGGCAACCGCCTTAACTCACAACTCGCGAGCTTTAAGGACTACAAGCCTGATACCGGTAAGAAGTCAACCGATCCAGCATGGGGGCGCATATCAACCGCACTTTATGACGCGGACTTCATGGGAATTAGAGCCAACCTAACACCGGAAGAAACAAAAGTACTCGTTACAGGTTGGACTAAAGGGGTATTCCAAAAAGTCCTCACCGCCGTGGTTGAAGATGAACCTAAGCAGTCAATTTGGGAGGCTATGCTAGGTGTAAGTTCCTTCTATCGTAAAGAGCGTGGTTGGGATAAAATCGCCTATGCGATGTCGCAGACTTACATGAACGATCGTTACAGCGACTTAACCGCAATCGCAATCAAAGCGAAGGGTAAGGACAACACCGATCCAACGCCTACATGGTTGAAGAAAAACGGGTATGAGTTAGACGACAAAGAGATGAAGTTACTTAAGTCAATTACGAAATACCGCCATGCGCTATCAAATACGAAAGCGTCGCAAGAAAAACGGTTTAATGACAACGTAACATTTATCAAGTCCATTAGAGAAATAGAGGGTATCGAATGATTTACCGAGCTGATAGCCGTACCAATGAAATAAAGTTGCGCCTCCGAAGAAGTGGGGCGCACTTGTGCTACGATGAATTGTCGTTACACATCACACCGTTACAGTGCGAGAAACCGCCTGAGTACTGTTATGGTTATACACCGTGCGGAGAGTTCCGACGTGTAGAGATAAAACGTGAACCACCACTAACTTTAGTGTATGATATGTTCGATTACGACGATGAAGGGAACGTACGTTTTATCATAGATAACCAATTCTCTGAGCTTTGCAATGGTCGCTATGTAGCTACCGTTAAAGCGAGAGGGTGTGAGGTGTATAAGTTCCAAATTGACAAACGCGACAAACTACACGTCGCTGAGGTCATTATCCATGAACATGATAATTGCTGCGGAGGCTAAACATGGTCGCGAAGACAATGCCGGGTTATGTAGGTAATCTTACGGCAATCTTGGAGGCGGATGATAAGTCCATTCCGCTCTCTAACCTAACTGAAATTTTGAATCGTCTATCGCCTAACGATTGGACGACATTATTGATCCAAGACACTACCGGCTATGAAGTCGTAAAAGTCTTAAACTTCCAAGGTAACATCGCGATTGAGCGTGGTTTGAGTGGTACGAAGCCTCGCCGGTTCCCTCTCGGAAGTTGTGTAACGTTTACTCCAAGCGACGAGCTTTTTGCAGCGTTTGACTGCCAAACCGAGTGCTGTGAGAACGGAGTAGATAGTACCTATGGTGATGCCACAACTCCACCTGCCACGGTGGATGTGGAAGTTTTACCGCCAGTGATGGGGGGCGTAGGTGCGGTTCTAGGTGAGCCTGCGGGCTTTATGTTAATCAACGGCAAAAAAGTGCCGTTCTATCAATAAGGAGATTGCGCTATGCAATTTTTCAGCTTTAAAGACTACGCAAAATCGTGGAGTACATGGGTATTGTCAGCCGTGGCGGTAACACCGGTACTATCCGATAATGTTCAGGCGATTGCGAACTTCTTACCGGAGACTTGGAAACCTTACTTTGTCTCTGCGCTAGGCGTAATCGGCTTAATCGTTCGCGCTATTAAGCAAAAGGAGTAAGGTATGGCTTGTAGAGGATGTGGCGATGCGGTCTATATGACGAAAGACCAAGTCGAGAACTACATTAATAAACTGATTAAAGACGGCGAACTCCAACCTGGCTTGCTAGGGTGTACGGGAGTTGCGTTGCCAAAAGGTACGCAAGTCGCGTCATGTGATGGCACCGGTGTCTCGACATACTTGCCGATCAAAGGCGACGGTACGAAGAATAATCCGGTTACGATCAACTTGAGTGCGGATAACTTCTCGGTCGATCCTATTACCGGTCTTGTTACACTTAAAGGTGTCGTAACGGCTGCGGATCTCGCGGAGTTAGAAGCACGCGTTAAGACTTTGGAAGATGCCCTCGCGAAGTTTGAGCAGTTAAATAGTATCGGTGGGGCAAGAGTTGGTGCGATCCAACCATAGGGAGTAGATATGGCGATTAAAAAAGAAGTCGTTACAGGTGACGACTTAGGTGAAGCCTTGGGTATCGACCCAGTGGCGAAGAAAGTAAATGTCTTAGCTGACGGAACGACAATCCGCGTGAATAGCGATAATAAGCTCGAAGCGGTTAATAGTGGCGGTGCAGGTTTAGACTGCGACGCTATCGACCAATTACCGGAAGCTGCGTGGAAGAAAGGGACGGTAGTTCTCGCAAAACAAGACGGCCAATGCGTTCGCTTAACTGCGCTTGAGTCTATCTTCCAAGAGGTAGGGGTCGGCATCACTGCGAACAAAGTAACGGCGTTTACGGATGATAGCTTCGATGTTGTTGTAACCGTAACAAATACCGGTGAGGGTAAGAATGATCTAACTAACTTAGTTATCAACAAGCCTAACGGTGGCGGATATACTATCCAAGATATTCGCGAAGCTAAACAAGACGTTGATTCTTTCGACAAGACCGGTGAACTGTCTTATGACATTAAAGGTCTTGCCAGCGGTGGTACGTTCACAGTTCGCTTTAAAGTCGTTCCAAGCGAAGCAGGTACTTTCCAATTCACCGCTGCGGTGAACCCAAATACCAGTTTAGACTTAGACGGTAAGAATAACACTGCGACGTTGATTCTTTCTGCGCAAACTAAGAGAGACAACACCTACGTTCCGAGTGTAGATTGTCCGTTAATTACAGCAACGGAGTTAGATCACAATACGGTGTTGGTGCAAGCTGTTCCTTTAGTCTCAAGTAGTTCGACGTATATTACCCTCCCAGAGACCAAAGCGATGAATGTGTTTGCTGAGAGACGCACACTTAAAGGTCTTCGAATTAAGTTGGATGGCGCTTCGACCGTTATTGGCTATGCGACGAACGGTACGAGTGGCTTCTACAGTCTAATCCTAAGCAATGGGACAACATCGCATGGGGCGATGGTATATGGGGATGATAACAACGTATCCGTCAAAACAGATGCTAATGCAGAGAAAACAGGGAGCGCCGGTTTCACTTTCGCAAGCGGTGTACTTGAGATCACCGCCGACACTGCGATCTTTGCTTTTTGTTGCCGCCCTACCGGTACGAATTGTAAATGGCAGACTTATAAAGTACTTGCTACCGTACCGACAGTCTCTCGCTCCATCAACGTAACTAATGCGACGGGGTGTACGACGAAAAAGGCAATTACCTACAAAGCTGAGGATAAGCCTCGCTCCGATTCGTTCGAGAGAGTGCAGGTTATACCTGCGTCCGTTACTGTTGACAGAGGTCGTGTTATTCAACCTGTTATAAGTAAAGCTAGTCCTGCCTCCGCAGACGATAAACTTATCATCACGGTTCGTGCCGGTACCGCTGCGGCTGTAGAGTTCACGAGTACGGATAACTATGCTGACGTAGCGACTTCGCAAGGTAAGACGGCTATTTCCGCAGGACGTGTAACAGTCGCCGCAGATGCGAAATCTACGGACTCTGTGAACACGAAATACATTCAAGTCATTGTCGAAGATTAAGGAGTATAAACGATGATTGAACATAAGATTATTACCGATCAAGATACCGGTGAAGCACTGGCGATTGAGAATGGTAAATTAAACGTCCAAGTAGATGGAACTACGGTAGTTATCCGTGGCAACAAACTCGTCGCTATCAGTGGGATTGACCTACACGTAAGCGAACTGAGTTTCGATCAAGAGACAGGTGAACTTAAAGCGGTTGTTACTGACGCGGACGGGGGTAATCGACAAGAGACGACAACCTCATTGGCGGCGTTACTTTCTCTTTCGCAAGAAGCCGGTAATCTTCTATCTAAGAAATCGGATGGTGTTTACTTGGGTGTCCGCGACGTGATCGATGAAATTGGTCGCGACGCTGTAAAAGAAGACACGCAGGTCATTAAGCTAACCTCCTTAAGTGGCAACTTCTTAGGTTATACCATTCCTAACTAATCTCTCTGGAGTGCCTTTTCATAGAGGCACTCCTTTTCTTTAACCTCAAAATAGGAGTAAATATGAGTGTTGTCGTAAACAACTTTATTGGATTCAATCCACTTGAAGCCAAACCCGATGGATGTTGCGGATATGAGTTCGACATCGCAACGCTTGGCGTGCGCCCATCTACACCACGTCCACGTCCGGATGAACAGCCAAAAACATCACCGTCGTTAGTTTTAGAAGAAGTCGATGTTCCCGAAGATACGGACACCCACTTCGTAGACTTCTTATATACGTTTGTGAAGATTCCACCTTCTAGCGAAATCTATCGCCTTGAGAAATTGGTGTTGAGACAACGTGGCGAATCACGTCCAAACACGATCAATATTACTTCGGAGCTACAAGACGTGGCATCACCGGAAGAAACTAAAATCACTATCTCTGCCGAAGCTATGCAACTGCATGAGATTAAAGAGTTTAGCTTATCCACCAACGGGCCAGTGAAAGGCGTTAAAGCGTTCAATGCGCTATCAGAAGCCGAACGTACTGTGACCTTTACCTCGCCGAAAGTAATTTCGGAGTATGAGCCGGATAAACCTATTCTTACATCGCAAACAGTGAATTACGTCATTCCGCTACAACACTACCCAACGTTGAACATCGCGGTAACAGGCGTAGATATGCCGACTTCACCATCAGGTCGTACAGTCATCCATACCGAGCCGGTAGAAGATAGTCACCTTGCGACATGGCAAAGTATCGATTTAAAACTACGCTTTGAGCGTTTAGATTCACCGGACGGTTCGGTGTTGGAGACATTCAACCTTGATACAGTGGCGGTGTATAATGGCAGTGAAGATACATTCGCATTTGAAGGATCCGCGTTGCCGACTATGCCTTCCGGTGTGTATCGCGTACACGTATCGTACGAAGGCGCAGATCGCGAAGAACCTAACTACCGCTTCGTAGTTCCGGCGTTTGATTTATTATCAGAACCACGAACCTTCACCGCATAACACGAGGGATATTCTATGGCTTGTGCGATCTTGTCTTTAATGTACGGTAGAGATACGCGTCCAGCGCAGATCTTAAATACATTAGTCAGTGTACTGTGGGTAGTATTGCTACTCATTCAAGAATTCAACATCGAGGCCGTGAATATCCCCCCCGCTGTTCAGTCGCAAATTGCGATGGGTATTTGGTTGTGTGCGCTTGCGGTGGTATTCGCCGGTTTAGGTTTGCTAACACATGGGCGACCACACCAAATATTCAAGACATTTGCGTTACTGTTAGGGTCTTTGCACCAAGCAATAATTGCGAATGGCTATGCGACTGAATATCCTCCTCTCGATATACAGTTAGTTGTAAGTACGGTATTAAGCGTGTGGTTTATGCTTGCTGTACTCTATGTATTACGATGTGAGGGGATAAATGATCAATGAACTTGCGATGTATGTTGATGACGTTGTCATTTTAGTGGGTGCGGTGCTAGGGTCGTTTAAAGCGAGTGTTGAGTTTAATCGCGAGAAGGCTTTATGTCCTCGACTTCTTGACGTATTCTTAGGCGTATTTATTGGGGTAGCGATTGCTCACCACTTCGGATCAAGTTTCAATCAGTGGTTAAGTGGGTTGTTGTCCGTAGTAGGTGGCGCAAGCGGAGCAGTTGTATTAGAAGTCATAATGCAGATGCTCCCAAGTATGACAAGGAAGTTCGTTAAGGACTGGTTGAACAAGAAGATGAAATAGAAAGGCCGGGTTAATTCCCGGCCTTTTTGTTAATTATTGTAAGCGTTTCGCTAAGATATCAGCGTAAGCACGCATCGCAGTGTGTTGAGATTTCATTAGCTCCCACTGGTCTGCTGCGATAAATTCCGGACGTGGTTTGAATCCACCACTTTCATCGAACAGTACGGCGGTTAGTTTTCCTAGGCGACCGGATAATTGGTAGAACTCAATTCCTACACGTCCTTTCCAGTTTAATTGGGTTTCTTCATACCAACGTTGTTTTTCGCCGTAACCAAGAATTTTCCACAGTTCGTCGAACGCGTTATCGTAGGCAATGCGTTTTCCGATGTCTTCATCAAAAATGGTTGGATCAATGCAACTGCTCGTGCCGGTGACGGTGTAACCATTTTGTAATGTCAGAACACAAAGCATACCAGTATCGCCGTAGCGATAGTAGTTAGTTTCTTTAATATGTCCTTGTAGATAAGTTTCGGTCAAGCCGTATTTGTTACTCATTTTTTTCTCCTATGTTTTAGGTTAATAAAAAGTTGGTGTGTTGCGATAACAAATGTTACTAGCAACGTGGTCGCAATAACCGTCACGCACCCCGTGCCTATTAGTTCAAGCGCGGTAAAATGCGCCATGGTTAATATCGTTGTGTAAGCCTTGTAAACAGACGGCAAATAACATAACAGCGCTAACATACTTACCACAGAAACAAAACAATATCCTTTAAGTGTTAGACGCATCTTTCGCTTTCTCCCGTTCAATCATGATCCGCAGGTAATGCGCTGCTTTCTCAAGGTCTTCCACGCCGTTTTTGTTTTTATAGCGAGTTACGTACTTAATGACATTACCTTGAAGATAATCAAGGCTATTCGCCATAATGTAGTCAATAGGCTGGATAGCGCATTTAGCATAATGATCGCCACCTACTTGGGTCTTTAACTCGAATAACTTGGTATCAGACGCACGTAATCCATCTATTGATTCTTCCGATACAAAGGCGCATTTTTCAGGATTTTCACCGCGAAGTTCTTTGTCAGGTGTTGCTTCGCCACATAGTTGTTCTACCGGCACAGGAGTACTATGATTCGATGCGAGGTAATTAAGGATTGTAACTATCGCATAAACTGTATTACCTTCACGATAGATATTATGGATCTTTATCTTAGCACCAGCTCTGTAACAGCGTGTGTAAATTTCAAACGAAATGTTATAAGGGTACGGAGCTACATTATTAGCGTATTCCGGGGAGTGAGGAGGCGTAATGAATCTTAGTTGTATCATAGCGGTGTCTAATTTACTTTCTAGTTCGCTAATCTCGCCCATTCTTTCACGTTGTATCGCAAAGTAAAAAGGGTCATCTTTAGTATAATTTCCGTTCCGTACGAGCAGTAGTTGACGTAGGATGTATGTCATTTTCTCTACTTCATCTTCGTTATCAGCGCGAAAAATTGGCTTAACTTCGATCGGTATCGCTTTCATCATATTATCTCCTTAGCGTATTTCAGCAATTAGTGCATTAGGGGCGATCTTAAATTTGCAAAGCTCACCGAAGATCGATAGCTCCATAGTTGTATAAGTGGTTGAGACGTCACTTATCTGATCGCATAGGCGGTCATAAAAGTTAATAAAGTCGGCTGCGTCGGCGCGTTGCAACGAGAATTGCGGTTTACAATGAATTTTTATATCAGCGACGGGTCGTAGGGTTTCTTCCCATACTCCTTGGTCGTCTAATTTATACCGTCCTACGGCGATCATTGCGGTTAATTCTTCACGCATCGCTAACAGATCAACCATCTTAATTAGGCGTTCTGCGCCTAATCCATCTTCATGTTTCGCATTTAATTGCCAAAGGATAGCACGTTGCACCATACGTTCTAAGTCTTCTAACTTCTTACCCAAGACGTGTTTAACTGGGGACGTGATGTCTCCGGTGTAGGCCTCATGCGCGTCGTGTAATAGTCCAAGTAACGCTATATGTGGGTTCCCCGTTAAATTTAGTAGAATTTCTGCCACATACAAGCTATGGGTGGCCACGTCCGTACCCAAGCCGTTAAAGCGCACCACTTTAGAAAGTAGCTGTGCGATTGCGCTTATATCGAATTTATAATCACCTGGGTTATGGAAATTAATAATGTTACCGGTGGGTAACGCTCTTATGCCATTTAAGTCCATTCTTCTTCTCCTTTCTTAACGGATATTGCTAGTTCTAACCCATGCTTTTCGCAGAAGCTTCGTAATGAATTTACGCGACCACGAAGTAACATTCGTTTTCCGCTCTCAGTCTTTCTGTAGCTCTTGCGATGATATAAAGTAGCGCACGCTTTACAGCGACGGGTAGCTTTACCACCATGCCCTCGTTCAAACTGGTCTTCTTCCTTCATCTCACCGCAGTAACGGCACATCTTTAGACACATATCACTTCTCCTGACACTGAGTCGTACACGTCAAACAAATAGCCCTCTTGGTCGTAGAATGTGCCACGTAGGACAGTACGAAGGAAATTAACTAGTGCCTGTAATTGGCGTTTGGCGACTTTGAATTCATCGAGCGTCCGTTCTTCCTCTGAGACAAACAGATGATACGCTGGTACGCCAATGTTTTTTGCGCATTCTTTCCATACCCTATATGCAGCTATAATTTCGTCCGCTAACGCGCCAACGGCTAATGGGGTACTAAGCGGTAGTTCTTCGCGCATACCTAGATAGTTACAGAGGAATAATCTAGGAGGGTGGTTGGGGTCTTTTTCTATACAAAGGCCTTGCCAATTCGTTGCAGGTTCTTCAAGTATTGACTTCGCCTGCTCAACAAGTTCGGCATTATCTTCCGTAAGCATTATCTTATCCGCCAAATGGCATTCTTCATACATACCAGAGAAAGCGAAAGCTAGTGTAGAGTTCATGTTATACTTAATACGTAGCTTCTGTGCGGAAAAAGGTGTTGTCTTTCGAAAACACTTTCTGTCTACGATAAGGAATCGTCCGTCCCATACAATCTGTGTCATAGTTAATCCTTTTGTTCATAAATTACGGGTATCGCTACCCAGTCTGTATCAACGATAAGTCCGTTGCTATCGCGGTACTCCACCATTTGCTCAATGACTTTACTTCCATCTTTGCGAATTACGCAGCGTAGGTTCATCGTGGTAACAGGGGTAGATGACTTGCCCCCGTTAGCTGAGTTCTCCTTTTTGCCGAACGCGTGCCAGTTACTCACTTGCGTCCTCCAGTAGGCTACTATAGGTGGACTTCACAAGTTCGTCGGCTTTAATCACCATACAGTATGTTCGACCAGTGGTATTTGGTAAGCCCTTGGATAGAATAAGCCGTGCGCTCGCATGGGTAAGTAGCCCACGTTGTGTCAATGCGTCCTTGACTGAGTTAATACCGATGTTGCGTTTTGACAAGTATTCTTTCAGCGCGGAGGTGCGGATATACACCATGCCACTGTCTTGCTCGTAGCGTACGTTTAAGGTGCCGGTAGGGGCCATGCGAATCATGAGTTGTCCTTCTTGAAGACCAACGTCCGTTACCACGGTGTTGCGAATGTTATCCGCTAAGAAGCTAGACAACACATCAGTAGGGCTAAACTCGTAGGTATTACGTGATACGCGGTTATGTTCTACGATACTAATCAACGTATCGAAGATTGCTCGCATATCCCATTCGACTAATCCCATCTTGTTCGCAAGTACCCCTGCGACGTAGATAACTGCGCAACCTACAATCCAAAAGCGCTCGTCAGAAGTCGCTTCAAGGCGTGTACTAAAGCTCTCAATGGTAGTGTCGATAAGGGCCTGAATGCCATCTTGTGGGATTTTTACAAGGTTACTAATCCATTCCGCCCCGGCCACACCGTAGTTTTCACGGATCGGGTTCTTAATTAAACGCTCACCCTCGTGGACGGAGAGTACAGGCTTAGGCAACTTAAACTCTAATGTACGTGATATTTCGGCAGCTACGTCTTCTTTCGCTGTGTTAATCCGGTCAATAAGTGAGAAGTTACCGCTCGATAGCACCATAAGTTGCCACGACAAGTTATCCATGCGCTCACGCATATTGGTGTCTAAGCGACGTTTTGTACGCCCTTGCGTTACGCCTAGGAGTAAATCCGAGGTAACTCGTGGATCTAAGTTGGATAGCTCGTCGATAGTAACGCCAAGATTACACCAACGACCAAACCGTTCCTCAATGGCATTGACTGTGTCTTTCGCGTTTAATAAAAGCTCGCTAGGGTGTCCCCATATCCCGTTCATCATTTCTTGGGTTGTGGTTTTTCCGTACCCCGGTTTAGTCATTAAGTGTAACCAAATGCCGTTGTAGTTAGTAAAGCGCATAAGCGTTGTACCGAAACTACTCAGCACGCAGATCTGTTGCTCTACCGCCCCGTAAGTTGATAAGCGTCGCATTAAGTTCTTCCACCCTTCTAGGGTGCCGGATTGGCGGAACAAGCGACAATAGTTCTTAATATTAAGATGTGGTTGTACAGTAACAACGCCATCTCGTTGATATAGCTTGTTACCTAGTAAGAACTGTTGGGTGTCATCTACCCACCCGAAATGTTGCATCTGTCTTACTTCCGTCATTTTTTCTTGAACCTCGTTCTGATACGCCCGTAGATAGTTAATGAGCGTAATCATGTGTTTGTCTTTAATGGAAACCCCGGCCATACCGAGCCGTTGTTTTAAGCGATCAGGTGCGTACCAGTCTTTCATGAAGAACGAAATCTCTTGGTACTGGCCGTTCAATCCAATGCGGAGCATATACTTAACCATCACGCTCTGCTCACCGTCCACAACCTCAACAAACTTCGTCATGATTGGGAACAAGTCGCCTTGGAAAAACACAATCTCTTGGTCGTTCTCTTGGATAACTAATCCTTTGTTAGATCGTTTGTACGGGAACGGTGGTTGCGGTGTTCCATCATTACGCGTGCTATCACTTCCGACATTACCGCTGCCGTTACTGCTCGATTCTGCACTTGTAGCTCCGCTAGTCTCTGCGATTTTATCTCCGCGTTCGACCTCTTCTGATTTAGACGCTTGCGCTGGGTATTCCAACGCTCCGATCTCCAAGTTGTACTGCGGAACGGGGATTTCTTCATAATGTTCAGCTAAAGTTAAAGGGGTTTTTATTCTACCTTCCATCGCATGAGGGCAACCCTCACATAGCTCACCGCATTCACGCTGGAAATAGGAGCAAGTTGTCGGCCCCATATCCATATCAATAAAGCGTTGTAGCTTCTCTGCGGTACGGTCTTCGTCAAAGCGAGTTGTTTCCGGAAAGCGAGTTTTGCACTTGCGACGTAAGGTCTCGATGTGTTTATCTGCGTTCTCGCAGTAGCGCATTACACCAAGCACACCGCGCCATACCGGCTCAGCTACAGGGTTATCTCCGAAGAGCGTAAAGTTTGCTACTTGGCAGCGTTTTAAGAAGTACTTCGCGTGCTTAGGCTTTTGATCAACGAGAGATGAAGGGTCTTTTTTGACGTACTCAACCACTTTAACTTTGATCGCCTCGATTTCCGCTTTGTGTTCGCGATAGTAAGGTTTAAGCGCATTTACGAAAGCGGAGAATGGTATGTCCGGTGCGTCTGAAATAAGCTCAACACGCTTGCCGTTCTTGTGGTTAATAGTGCCTACCGGCCGTAGAATACGCGCTCTATCCATTGTACACGCAGGGTCAGCGTAGAGACCGTAGTGCTTGATAATTGCGTCAAACACTTTCGCCATCTTAAACCAACTTTGCGCGTCGATTTCTTCTTCTAAAGCCCAGTAAGCATGAACCCCACGGCCACTGTTAATCACGATAGGGTCAGGCAGACCAATGGCATGGACGAAGTACCATAGCTTTTCAATCGCCATAGACTGCGAAGCATAACCTTTTTTCTCGGCATACTTGTCTTCGCCAACATCTAAGTCTAACCAAAAGGCTTTGAAAGCGATTGTGAAGTCCGCACTGCGAGAGAATCCTTTATAGGATTTACCTTCGAACTCTTTATCAATAAAACTTCGTTCAGGGTCAAAGCCACCCAAAGCCATGTAAACTGTGTTACTGGAATGGGACATAAGACCAATACGTTTGGCTAATTCTTCTACTGTTTTAAACGTTTTATGGCGCGTAGTAAGTGAAGGGGAACCGTCTGCCTTGAATACTAAGTCTCCGTTGTTGTCAACGCGCTGTTGCATTACAGCCATAACCTTGAGTCCGGAGCTTGGTAATATGCGAGAGAGGTGTTCTAAAGTATTCATAATGTTGCACCTACGAACAAAAGTCAGATCTTACTCTGCAATCGGGCAATTTAAAATGCGGGTAAGCAGATGTAAGTAGGTACAACATTATGAATACTGTACGTGAGATTTGGTTTGTCATTGATATTGCCCTCTTTATTGGTAGAAAATGCGGTGAGTCTGCTCTCACCGCGAAGTATTTTATAATAAGTTAATCTTAGTCGTCAAATTCGCCTAAGTCTTCCGCCAATGCTTCGGCTTGTTTCACGGATTCATCATCTACGTTGCTATCATTAGATACCACGTTCTCCGCCACTTCGGCTTTCTTCTCCACTGCTTTGCGCTTAGGAGCAGATTTCTTCGCAGGCACTTCCGCCGGAGCTTCTTTAGTTTCTTCGACTTCCACTTCTACAGGCTCTAATGCTTGAGGGAAGTTTTCCGCTAAGAATTCACGGACTTCGTCTTCCGTTGCGTCATCCGCCCATTCTTTCAATTCGGCATAGTCATACTCAGTAGTATTCACCACATCAGGGTGTTCCATACCTAACACAACCTTGCGAGTTTTCTTAGCCGGTGGGGCTTTCTTCGCAGGAGCTTCTTTTTTCTCAGGAGCCTTCTTAGTTGGCGCTGATTTCTTGGTCTGTTCTTTCGCGACTTCTTTCTTCGGTTCTTCTTCCGGTTCGTCAATATCAACGTTAATCACAGGGATTCGACCGGCGGAAGAAGGGTTTTCAAACGCTGCATTGAACGGACGTAACAACTCTTGAACTTCTTCGCTGTCTTTCAAGCGTAAGATTTCTTGGCGTTGTTCGTTGGATAACACCCAATAGCCACCCTGCGCATTAGACGCTAAACCGAACTTCATCGTAGCTACTTCCATTTTAGGTAGAGACGTACATTTCGTTACAACGAACTGGGTTGGGATTGGCATAGGTTTTTTCGTTACTGGATGCACCTGTTTGGTTAGTACCTGCATATACCAACTGTAGCTACCGTAACGTTCACGTACTACGGTCTTATCAGTAAGAGATTTATATTTAGCTTCTAACACCACCGGATCAGAGAAGGTACCGTCTTCGTTCATTAATACGCAGATAAGTCGACGATACGTGTTACAAGGAAGATTACCGGCTTCGTAGTTATCGCTGATTTTGTTAAACGCACAGTCTTTACAGTTGTCGCAAAGCGGGTTTTCTACCGTAGTGTCCGGGTATTGACCTTCGGTACTGTAGCAATCAGGCGCAGCAAACTCACCTTCTTCTTTTTGTTGATCAAAAGATTTTTCGTAATGGATACGAGAGTTAGATTTGCGTTGGTCAACAATAACAATATTAACTTCGCGACCTAAATCAATCGCTTCACCTTCCGGTGTAACTAGTTCCCAATCTCCACTATTACCCATGGTTAAACGTGGCGCGCGTACAAACGTTCCGCTAAGACCTGCGGTTAAATCTTTCGTTAGTTCTTGGGCCAACTCATCGTCGTACGCGATGGGTAATGCACCCATATCAATTACCATTAAATTTGACATAAATCACTCCTATTTAAGTTTACGTAGTTTAAGTTTTTGCAATGTTTTTTGCTCTACCCCGTTTGGTAGATCTAAACCTTGCTTAGTTAAGTCATTAAGCGTTGTACTAGTCAAACGCTTTTGTAAAATCGCAAATGCTTCCGCATTTCGTAATCCATCGCGAATACTTCCCACAATGTCGTTTGCAATATCACGAACAACGTACTCAGCCACGTCTTGGTTGTTAGCGATTGCTCGTACAACACCTTCGTCTGCGAATTGTTTCTCTACACTTTCTGCAACGATAGAGCTATACACCGGCGTCCAGCCTTCTTCGCCAACGTTATAGACGGTCTCAGGTTTATATGAAACGCCAAGTACACCGGTGAATTTCATTTCTGCGGAACCGTCTTCTTCCATGCGATGACGTAGTTCATCTTCGATAATAGCCAAGCGTGTCTTCGCACGTTTTTCATCGGATGCTACAACGTCTAAACGATCTAATGTTTGACGTGCTAGTTGCGCGATGACTTCTGTTTTCGCACTGCGCAGTTTTGTTTTTAACGCTTCCAAGTTTTTCTCAGTTACGTCGTCTAAGTCCATGCGACATTCTAATGCTGTAGCAATTTGTGCTTTAAGTTTTAGTAAGTCGTCAGTAGAGAAGTTGCCTAACGGAAAATACTGCGTACCTTCGTCCATGTGTTTGGCGCTATCACCGATGTAGATACGGTGTTCTTCGTCCGTGACTTCGTTAGACATACCGGGTGAAAAAATATAAAGGAATTTACTCCTCAATTTGAAAAACTTTACACATTGTATGATGAGCATCTTAGATCGCAAGGCAAGGTTGACTTTTCGGGAGCACTTCTCTATCTTAATAAGCTTCTCGATAATAA
>ENA-OWMB01000262-OWMB01000262.1-metagenome-genome-assembly--contig:-NODE-262-length-22501-cov-4.102067_pt1 | contig 22501 bp, 30 predicted proteins | sample MGYA00245353_ERZ651112 | MGnify/ENA primary metagenome ERZ651112 (study PRJEB26857, sample SAMEA4031773) | metagenome | biome: human; feature: oral; material: saliva | place: Philippines | collected 2014...
GTCTCCGACTTGGGAAAGGCTTGAAAGGTACCTCACACATGATTGATTTTTCAAAGGTAGCCAGTAACGCTCTTGTAAGGTTGTGCGACCAGATGGATGACCTGCCATGGCGCTTCGAGCACCGTGACCTGGCCGTCATCGACGTGCCCAACCCCATCACTGTGGCCCACCAGGTAGGCCAGTACGAGGTGCGCTACAATGACCACATGAACCGCGATATGTTCACCATCACGGTTTGCTTCTTCACCACTACTACTGCTACAATCGATTACATCCGACAGGTATTCAAAGAGAGGAATTCCAACAATGGCTAAGATCTCGATCGACTTCTCCGACGTCAAGGCGCCGTCCTTCAGCACCGTGCACCAGGAACCAGGTGTGTACAACGCTGAGATCGCTGGTGTGGAGATGACCAAGACCAAGTCCGATAACACTGACATGCTTGTATTCGCTATCGTGGCAGGACCAGGACGCTACCCCTACTACTGCAAGATTGTGCCCAATCAGCTGTGGAAGCTCCGTGAACTGATCGAGGCTTCTGGAACTAAGGTTCCTAACAAGGTTGTGCAGATTGATCCGGCCAAGTATGTTGGTGCTAAGATCAACGTCGAGCTTGAGGACGACACCTATAACGGCAAGCTCCGTAGCCGTGTGGCACGTGTGGCCCCATTCGCTGAGGTTGAGCACAAGGTTGAGAAAGTCCAGCAGGACGTCGAGGACGACTTCGGCGAGTTCGACGACATTCTCTGACATAGTCTGGAGCAGGGACCTGCGCCCTGCTCTGGGCATGCTAGAGAGCACATTCTCAAGACAAGTTCAGAAGTACATAGAAGGTAGAGGTTGGTGGGTTGTCAAATACCACGCCAGCCAGTACACTAAGAAAGGCATCCCGGACCTTATAGCTTGCTTTAGAGGTAGGTTTGTAGGTCTGGAGCTTAAAACAGGCTCATCTTTGAGCCAGTGGCAGATTCGAGTTGGGGCTGATATCATGTCAGCCGGAGGGTATTGGGCATGCGTAACCCCCGATACCTACCAGGAAGAGATAGCTAGGGTTGAGGATGAGATTCTTCGAGACAATCTGGGAGGGTTGTGATGGGTATTTTTTCATCTGTGGGATCACGTGGCCGGGTCAGGCTTTCAACCCGGGCCAAGCCTTTCGGGCTGTGGACCAACTTGACGAAGCGAAACGCTACGTGCGGGATCTCGTTGAAGCTGGGCAAGATGTATATTTCACTCCCGGTCTTTTCAGTAAGCCAAAAAGGAAAGCGGAGTTCCTCAAAGCGGGCCCGCTAATCTGGTCTGACGTAGATGATGGCCACACGGAGGGTACTAACCCCCTCGCTGTGTGGTCTAGCAGCCCGGGTCACACACAGGCTATTTGGCGACTGACTGAGACTGTGCCTCAGCCTGATCAGGACAGTCTGTCTAGGTCAGTCAGCCACGTGCTAGGCTGCGACCCTGGTGGTTGGGACGCCACTCAACTGCTCAGGGTGCCGGGAACCCCGTCGCACAAGCGCGGCTGTATGGTGGGTAGACCTACGTACGGGACCACACAGACTCCTGGTGAGCTAGCCTCAGCAGTGTACAGGACACTGAACGGTAGCTCAGCGTCTATAGCAGGACAGCTGCGTGCAAGCAAGGCCCTAGGTGATAGGTCGTCTCAGCTGTACGCTGCTATAGCTAGCATGCTAGAGTGCGGGATAGGGCCTGAATTTATACCCGGCATGATTCGCCACACGCCTCTTAATAAATGGGGGTCGATAGACAAGCTCAAGGCAGAGGTTCATAGGGTCTCAGCTAAGCTAGACCACACACGCTCTAAAGCTGAAAACTCTGAGCTAGCTATTGAAATAGTTGAAGATTCACCTAGAGAGCCTTTGCTCCATATCAGGCAACTGTCTGAGCTAGTCAACATGCCTCCACCACGGTGGCGTATTGACGGCCTGGTAGAGGAGGGTGGCTGTGGCTTTATAGCAGCACCGCCTAAGCACTACAAGAGCTGGATCATGCTGGACATGTGTACCAGCCTGGCTCTAGGTCAGCCCGTGTTAGGGTACGCCAGATCTCATCAGGCGCCATGCCTGATCGTAGAGGCAGAGGACAGCCTATCACGAGTGTGGTCTCGCTTACAGACTATTCTACAGTGTCGCTTCCCTCACCACGACCCTCGAGGGTACATCACCTACAGGCACGGTGTGCTTGAGCTGCACCCTCCTACCTCAGACATACCTCTATATATAGCAGGCAGGCCCACACAGGGGCTGTCACCAGAGCTAGCTGAGGAGATAGGCGAGACCGTAGAATCGATGGGCATAGGCCTGGTATGCTATGACACGCTGTCTATGCTGACCACCGAGTCAATCAACGACTCTCAGGCTATGTACGGGCAGATCTTGCAGCCTATCAAGGCTGTAGCCCAGGCTACGGGGTGCGCTCAGCTTATAGTGCACCACACGCGCAAGGCCAGCAAGGACGCGCCGTCGACTGGCGGCGCTGCACTAGCAGGGTCAGTGGCCCTCCACGCCTGGTCAGACAACAGTCTGTACATATCTCGACAGGCAGAGTCGTTGAGCATTCAAGTGGAAACTAAGTCGGGGTCACAGGACCTTGTCGTCACAGGACTAGACACTCCGGGAGAGTGGCAGCCTGAGGTTGTGCAATCTCTCTAGAGTGTGCTAAGGTAGATCCATGATCGAAACACAGGGAACAATCCGAGTTGAAACTGTCGAAGACTTCTACGGAGCTAGCATCGAGGCACTCCTCGAGTGTGGCTACCTCTACACCAGTGAGCTGGGAGACATCTACTGGGACTCCAGCCAGCACACTCCAGTCGAAGCGACCTTTCTCGTAGTGGAGCGGTGAACAGTGTATACTATTGAGGAACTTCGTAAAGTATCATCCACACCAGGGCACCTTAAGGTCCTCGACAAGCTGTCCAAGTGGGGCTACGATGAGCTGATAGATGACTTCATGTGGGAGTGGGACCTGTGGGTGTGCCCCCGCTACTGGGCAGTGCAGTACTGCCAGAGGGCCGCAGACAGGTACCTGCCGTGTGGTGAGGAGCTGTACGACCACATGGGTGAGGGCATCGATGACAGTCTCGTAGGGGACCTCATTAATTACCCCGTCAAAGCTCTCATGCGAAGGGCTGAGTGGGTACTTGACTCTCACTCAGCTACGGTGCTAGAGTCAGAAGCATTCAGGGCAATACCCCTCGACCTAGACCTGAAAGAAACAATCACAAAACTGAGGGCTATACCAGGAGTTGAACGCTCACCGCTGGTATACCTGCTAGACGACATGGAGGCAACACAATGCTAGGATTCAAGAGAGACCCCGAGTACGTAGCCGAGCACGGCATCGACCTTGCTGAGCTTCATGACCATGTGCTCAACGTGTACGGTGAGGACCTCAGTGAGGCCACACTCAAACACATGTGCGAAGACATCGAGCACGCTGCTCAGGACAGAGTCACGTGGGACGGTGTGGACATCCCAGACTACCTGGCCGCATACTATGATGAACTAGACGCACACATGGAAGACCTTGACTCGATTGGAGACATGCTATGGTGATCGACCCGGAAGCAATGGCAGCCCAGCTGCGCTACTACTACCCCAACACTACCCAGGAGCAGCGCCTGGCGTGTGGTCAGGAGATCGCTCAGGTCTCAGGCCTGTATTGCTGGCCACCTGAGAATATCATCAAGCGGATCATCAAGAAACACCTAGGTAAACGGTGAGAATCATGGACATGTGTGTGGCTATGGTGCTTCTGGCTCTAGCTCTTGGTTTGACTGTTGGGTACTTCCTCAACGAACGGTGGTAGCCTATGACCCTAGAAAACAAATAACCCCCTACCTTTTAGGTAGGGGGTTATTTTATGCCTGTATCAGGCAGTCACCTCAGGAGCCTCAGCACGACGAGGGACAGTAGTGTTCAACTCGTTCTTCTGCTCCACGGTAGGGGATGCAATCTTAGCTGCATCGTAGAGGCCACACGCACCGAGACCCATCAGCAGGTACTTAGCGGCAGCCTGGTAGACAGGATCACCTCCAAGGAAAGTCTGGGCCAGGCCCAGAGCAACGGACAGGACCACAGTGACCGGCATAGCTGCCTTAGCCGGCAGGCCGATGCGCTTCAGAAGCTCGACTATAGCGAGCATAGCTGGGACAGTGGCGAGCGTAGTAATATCCATGTGTCTCCTAACTACAGTATCCCTGGGGCTCTCTCAGGGATGATGTACATGTTCTCTTCCCAGGCGATGTCCTTATGCCACATCACCCCGAAGTTTTGATTCACTCCACACTGCACAGCGAAGTGCAGCTTGGTGTTGTAGGGTGAGAACTCAGTGTCGAGGTGCCTCACCATTTTGTCGTCCACAAACCACCGTACGCAGTCAGGGTAGATACGCACCCCGTACCTGTGCCACTGTCGTGTATCCAGGTCGATCACCTGAGGCCAGTGCTGCGGGGATCGGTCCTTAGGTGAGGGCCAGTGGAGATTCAGCTGAGTCTTGGTCTTGTCAGACTGGGTCTCCATGAAGTTGACCTCACCCTCAGGCCACTTCGAATCATCATCAGGCCACAGCATAGCTACCATTTCAGTCGTCCACGACGGTGGGTTTTTCACCCACATAGACCAGTAGCCCTCACCCTTGACGTTGTACAAGGACGCCCATGAGCCACACCTCAGCGCGTTGTTGAGCGCCTTCTCGTGTGTGGCCCCCGCCTCGATATACATGAGGTATGCTGGACGATCGAACTGCATCTTTAGCTCAAACGTCCTGCCGTCAGGTAGGAGCCTAGTCATAGCAGGGTCGAAGCGACCTAGGGTACCGTGCTCTGGACGCTGGATCCCCCACCCACCGTATGTACGATAATCATACAGTGGTTTCTTTTTCAAGTAGTCTTTCATTGGGGGAGAGTCCCCTGATATTAGCTACCAGGGGACCACACCTCCTTTCAGGCCGTTAGGCAGTGACACCAGGATCGCGAGGAGTCAGAGTCTTGACAAGTTCAACAAGTTGCGCCATGCTGTTGCGCAACTCCTCCATCTGAGCCTGCACCGCAGTGATGCGGGTCTTAGCGTCAGCGATCTCCTGGCGGATCACGACCTGCCCATTAGAATCAGCCGCCGGGTCACCTGGCCGGGTGATTGACGCAGTCTGGGTGGCAGCCTGGTGAGCGTAGTATGCCGCAGTCTGGCACGCAGCCTGCATACGACCGAGGTAAGCCCCGAACTTCTCGTCTCCCCAGTTCAGGCCCCCGACGCCTTCGCGTACAGCCTGAATCAAATCAGCTTTGTTCAACTCTGGTCCTTCCGTACTTGATTGGAATCCTGCCAGTGTGGCCTCCATCAGGCCGATACCTTGGGCACAAGTCACCCACCTGGCAGGTGCGGGGTGATTGTCAGAGGCCTTACGGCCGCGGTAGCCCAGGCCGTTGTAGCCAGCATGAGCGGCTACTACCTGGTACTGGCAAGCTGTGTCTGAACTTCCGCCAGAGTCGCAGGCCACGTGGATATGGGGCTCGAAACCCTGGCTACGGTACCTAGCCCAGGCCACACCTCCATAACGCCTGGCATAAGCAACCAGACGCTCGATCTGGGAACTGCTCAGGTGCCAGTCCTGGAAGTCAAACGCCCAGCCGTCAGAGTGAGTTCCGGCGCTAGCCTTAGCCCCTCCTAGAGCCTGCACTAGGATAACGCTGATATCCGGGTTATCCCTGGACATGACGCGCTTAAACAGTCGGTACCACTTAGCTGGAATCTCAGCAGCGTAAGCTCCCTGCCCATTGTATTTAGGGCCCACAGATACGTATCCCACTAACCCTCCTTCCTTGTCTCCACGGCCAGCAGACGCTGGCCATGTTCTTCTAATCTAGAAGTCAACATGCGCTCAGAATTCGATACTCGTTCATTAAGCTGGCTCAAATTCGTATTAAACCGGCCAATCTCTTTATCGTGCCGGTTCAGTACCCCCTTAATTTCCGCCGTAGTCGACGAAAGAATCTCCAAGTCCGTGTTAGTCTTGTCAGCTTGCTTAAGCAGAATATTCAACTTATCCTGAACTGTGTTACCTTCAGCATCAGTCTTGTCGTAGACCAGCGCCTCGGTATCAGCTTTCAAGTCAGCAGTAAGATCTTTTATCCTCTTAAGCGATCCTGACATAGCTTTATAGACTTTTATACCGCTGTAACCAACCGCTAAAACACCCGCTAGGATAGCCCCTATAAGGCTACCCATAGTCTCAGGGCTCAAAATATCACCTCAGCCACAGAACCACAGCGGACACAAAACACCGTCCGCCTCTATTAGAACTACCACTATACAGCTTAGCCTGGCAATTAACCTCAATCCCCCCTTCTCGTTCGTCCGGTACAGTGAAAAATGGCCACGAAATATTGGATGGGATAGCCGATGAGCCTAGGAAAGACAGGAAGTCAGGGCTGTATTGCCCCCTGCACTCGACCCTACCCCAGCACGCAGGGGTGCCAGAGTTAGCGTCGTAGTTAGGCATGATGGAACCGCCCGCTATGACCAGCGCTTTAGTAGCCCACGACGGAGCCACAACGAACGTTGATACTCCTGTGGTCCAGCTAGTCACCGGAGACCAGTCGAGGTTACGGGAATTACCAGCATCAACGCTGATCTGAGACTTAAGTGCCTTGTCACCAATCAGACCTTCAGCAATCTCAAGAGTGCCATCGAACTTCGCATGACCTTTCACGTGGAACAGAGAGCGGTTATAGACCGCCCCTTCCCCGCCAATAGTGGCTGTAAGCTCATTAATACGGCTCTCGAGACCCTCTAGGCGGTTAACTACCTCACGAATACCCTGGTCATTAGATGGCCTATCGACCGTAGTAGGGTCGAAACTCATCAATCCTCCAATGAAAGCATTGGCTTAATCTTAGTAAGTTCACCAGATACAGGGTCGGGGTCGCATACCCACCCAATTACCCTTGCTTTACCCTTGAATTGCAGCTCAGGGTTACTAAGATTAGTCATATCAACATCAACATAGTCACCTAGAACGAAGTCACGTCCTGGCATAAAGTGGTCCAACGTAGTCTCCACACTAATAGACGTCAGCCCGTAGGATTGACTCTCCTTAGCTGCATACATGTATTGCTGCAACACAGCGTCATTGACTGACCCAGTGTCAGGAGTCCACCGTCTCTCAAGCTCAAGCCAGCCATATTGCAGGACCTGGCCGTTAGACGTGGCAAATTCCTTGCGCTCGTCACCTGATCTATTAGAGACCACACGCCATATAGTGGCCCCCTTACCGTCAGAGCAGTCCTCGACCTGTTGCCAGGAGCCTTGAGACAGCACAGCAGCACCAGCAGTGTCCTTGCCTACGCCGCCAAGCCTGTATGCTGTGTGGACCACAATGCCGAGGTGACCGTTCTCGTGCAGTTCCCACGACGTAGCGAACTCTGCACCGTGCTTAGTCTTCATCAAATTCTGAAGACCCGCCAAGCACGTCATATCCTGGTCAGCACGGTACGTCCTATCACCCCAATCAAGGGTAGGATCCTCGTCCAGACGTCCGTTAAACTGGACCGCAAGCCTGTCAAGACCTATACCCCGCGCAATAGTCGTATAGCGCTGATCCCTGAAAACCAATTCAGGGATATAATTCCTTTTCAACCACTCTTCAGCAGACTGAAGAGTGAGCTCCATAGCCTCATCTGACCCGTATGACCGCTTCTCTACCCAGCCAGCCCACAGAACGATGTTGTCTTCTATAGCTGCGAGTACAGCACGCATGGGCTGGGTGCCATCACGCCAGTTAGCAGGCCACCTATCACAGACGGGGAGACTCACAGTTACGGAATCTCCCCGCCCGATGATGGATGACAGGCTTGATTTGACAGCTAGGCCGGGTAGCTCAGTCAGAGGTCTACCGTCGAGAGCCGCAAAAGACTGCCATTTAATCATTATCCGTTCTCTACCGCTATCCAGTCGAAGTCACAACCCCGACCATTCTTAACGAACATTTGAAATTGTGTTGCACTGACATTATATGGTTTAGGGGTGTCCCACGTGAAGTCACCCGAAGCAGACCTAACCGAGGCCACAACACGGGGTGCACTCGAGAAACGCCCTGGAGGGAACTGGATAGTAAACACCGCAGGACCCGCGCTACTAGCCGTCACCGTACCCGACGCAATAGCAGGGATACGAGGAAGAGTCACCTGGGGGATCACCGTATCCTCACGCCATGCTGACCCAGTCCACAGCATCACCTTGTTCGTATCCAGCTCATATATGCGCTGGCCCTTCTGGAGGAACCACGTTGTGGGCCGGCTATTCGAATAGCACGGGATAGTACCGCCCACCGCACAGGTATACTGCCTAGCATCATAAATCGTAGGGCTACCAGTAGTAGACACTATAATACGCGCTAGAAGCAGTGCACCAGACGGCGTAGCTGGTGTAGGGAAGCTAGCCGACGCTGTACCCTTAATCATTTCGAACGAAGCCTGGTACTTGTTACTACCGTCCACAGTACCGTCATAAACTTTCAGCACCAGAATATCAGTGCGAGGGTAGGACGTGTCCTTGGCGTACAGAGGCAAGCTAACGTCATCAACATTGCTAACCCTGTAGCTACCGTTATTCGAGGCCACAGGCGTCACAATAGCCGTGCCAGAGCTGACACGTACCTGACTGCCATCGAGGCTAGGTGTCATACCAGAGGTAACACCAGGCCTACACGCCAGAGGGTGGGTGTCGTGGACCATAGTAGAGCCCACATCAAGCCGCCTGAATTCCGCGGCATTCACTGAAACATTACCACCAATAGGTAGCACATTATCGAGAGCCATTATATAGTCACCTGTCTCACAATTACATCAAGATAAGCAGTAGGGGAATACACGTCAGACCTGAACCCAATCGTCAGTTCCCCTCTACCTAACTCAGGCCATTCCCTGATAGTAGGGGCAGCAGCAGACTGACCCTGCCTAAGTGACGTGCGGTTAGTTAAATCAATGTCTAGCCACTCACCAGCCTGTAGGGTGAAGTCCCACCGCAGACGGCCAGCTCCACCAGGACCAGAAAAGATCACAGAAGGTATCTGCACATAGCCATAAAGCTTAAGACTAACCCTGTTATGGTAGCCAGAGCTTACCGTAACCGAACCGTAGTTACCCGACTCCAAGAAGGAGATAGGATACTTGATCGGGAGCTTAACACCGCCTGTCAGGTTGGGTAGATACAGCCTATGCTTAGATGTGTACTGGTCATCAATCTGGCCATCAGGAGTCTGACCTCCCCGCCACCACACAGGGTCAGGAGCTATCAGAGTAGCTCCCCACTCGAATGCTGACCCGTTAGCCAGGAACGTTATATCGAGAGCACTGTCCCGGGCCACATACATTGTCTTCGGTCCACGCGGTGTGTTAACAGTCAGAGGTGAGGTGTTAATATCCGCGATACTCAGGAGAGTCTCCATGGCCTCCTCGGCATCCTCCAGAGACTGCCCTACATAATAGCCCTTAATAGCACCAGACTTAGCACCATGGTAGGCTTTAGTACGCCATATACCGTCATAGCCCACACGCTGGCCACTCTGCGCAACGGCAGGGGCTGAGCCGAAGAGCTTACACTCACTAACAACCCAGTCCCCGCCATTAATCACGTGGCCATTCCACGTGACTTCTTTCACATCAATCTCCTCAGCTGCCGAGCGACTTCCTCAGCAGTAGCGTATGGATCACTGCTATATGCATTGACATTGACCCTACTGGTATTACCTCCAGCATTAGCCCCAGCATAAGCAGGTTGAACACCGTTCAGATTAGGCTGGAAATTCGACTGGAAGTCACCCATAACACTCTTAGCAGAATCAAGCAGGTAAGGTTGCTCGTTCTTAAGGCTATCAGCGAAGTCTCGAATAATAGCTTTACCAGAATGAGTCACGTAACCTTTACCAGAGAAAGGGCCCCACTTAGCAGGAGAGAAAGGCCACAGACCACGCAACCAATCCATGCCCTGCTTAACCCAGCCCACAAGCGAGTCCCACGCTCCCTGGATACCCCTAAGGAAGCCATCCACAAGAGCTCCACCAGAGCGAACCAGCAGATTACCTAGATCACCTAGCGCACCCATGATCTTACCTGGAAGACTCCCGACAAACCCGATAACCCTACCGCCTAAGTCTGAGGTAGCCCTAAGGAATCCGTTCCATGCGTTGGATGCTGTAGAGGCCAAACTGGAGGCTAGCGAAGACATGCCTCCTATAATCTTACCTGGAAGCTGCCTACACCACTCAATGATTTCTGCGCCCTTACGGACCATACCATTAAGGAACCCACCGAACCAGTCGGCAGCTCGATCAACAAGCTGATTTAGCCCAGCGAGCCACTCCATAATCTTGCCAGGCAGCGAGGCTACCCACTCACCCACAGAAGCTATCCACCCAGGTATATACCCCAGGAACTGCACAAACCCCTCAATGAGGTTAGCGTTGATACCCATAGAGAAAGCGAGAATCTCTAGACCAATCTGGCCTAAAGCAGCCAGGCCGTCAAGGATCATCTGGGGTAGGCCAGCAAAGAATTCGGAAATCTGCTGTCCCGCTCCAGTGAGCCCTTCCATAAACCACTGGCCGATACCTGTTGCGAACTCAGACAAGCCCCTGACGAAGTCTTCCCATAAACCCTTAGCTCCTTCAACAGTGGCGTTCCACACGCCACCAATGAAATCAGATACAGCCTGCCAGTTAGCAATCAGGAGGACAAGTCCGGCAGCAAGAGCGGCTATACCGACCACAATCCACGTGATAGGGCTGGCAAGAAGAGCTGCCGTAGACGCCCAGATACCTGCCACCCAAGTAACGAAGGCTGGAATCAAGATACCAGCAATAGCTGCACCCAGAGCTCCGAACGCCCATGTGTTCTCTTTCAGCCAGTTACCTATATCCTGGAGAGTAGGCGCCATAGCTGACAAGACATCAGCCAAGGTGCTGAACACCGCTGAGCCCAGTGGCTCCAAAGCGAGCTGTGCGTTATTCTGAACTATCTGCCACTTCTCAGCGAAGTCAGAAGTCTCACCGGCCACACCAAGAATAGTGTCATCAGTAGCGCCGATGGACTTCATCATGTCCTCAGCGCCGATCTTGCCCTGCTTTAGTGCCTCCACAAACTGAGTAGCACCCTTAGTACCAAACAGCTTACTAGCTAGTTTAAGAGCGGCAGCTTCATTACCTGTCTGGATATAGCCACTGATTTCACCGGTAACCCTCTTAAACGCTTCCTTGGGCTCCTCACCGGACTTAGCCAGAGTAGTGAGACCCTTAGTCATAGAGGTCATGATCTGGCTTGAATTAAGCCCCGCCTTATCGAAGGCACCGATCATTGCTGCTGTGTCTTGGAACCCGAATCCAAGGGCTTTCATTGTAGGCGCGGCCTGAGCGGTTTTCTGGGCCAGGTCATTGAAGCCTAAACCAGTAGCCTGGCTGACCCTGAACAAGTCATCCATAGCTCCAGGTATCTGCTTAGCCTCAAGCCCAAAAGCGCTGAATGCTGCTGTGGTCTTGCTGATGTCAACGTCCTGTCCCAGCAGCCGGCCAGCCTCAAGTACCTGCTTGGCCACAGTCTCGAGGTCCTCGCCAGTCAGACCTAGCCTGGTATTCAGGTCAGCGACAACTGGGGCTATCTTAGAAAACTCAGCTGGAGTAGTAGAGCCCACACGCTTAGCAACATCGACTAGTCCATCGAGAGCCTCACCAGTAGCACCAGTACCCGTGCGGATAGTGTCAGTGACCTCATCGAAAGTCTCACCAACTTTGTAGAGGGCAGCGCCAATACCCGCAGCCACACCTGCCCCGAGGGCCGCAAGAGAACTACCCTTAAGCCCCTCTGCTAGCCTAGTAGATAACCTAGCCCCACCTTCTTTACCAGCCTTATCGGACCCCTCGTTTACAGCACCAGTAATCTCTCCAACAATAGCTTCCTTGTTACCCTTCATGGAGGGCACTAGTTGGTAATAACCTGTAGCTAGCTCAACAGAAGCCATTAGGCATCCCACCAATCATTGAATTCACTTAGAGGGATGGGGTCATACCCGAAAGCACGCTCATCATCCCTAATCTCATTTGGCCTTCGAATAGGCTTAGGTGGAGGCTCACTTGACTTGCCAGCACGCTGCCAGTTGGCCCCAGCAAGGACGTCATAGATGTTAGCTAGCATGTAGCCGTCTGTGGTCCACACGTAGCCTAGATCCTTAGCCAGCGGCCCTCCTGGCTCAGCATGGCTGACTATAGCCTGAAGGTCCCGCCAGGTAAGCTCATCCGAACCTATCTGGCGGGACCTCAAACCTAGCCCAATGAGCTCACGCTCTAGGGCTAGTGGGTGATTATGCCACACCCCCACTAGCCCTATTATTCCCCCATGCTGATTTCAGAGTGCTCTTTCCACGCCTCCATAAGCGCCATAAACATATCGTCATCTAGCTGGCTAGTGATCCCTGGCACATAGTGCTCAAGCAGATCAAGCTGGAAGTCAAGCAACTCGGAAGTCTGCTTGCTTGTGGGCTTCTTACCACGCTCCTGCTGAGCCTGAATAGCTCCGGCTAGATCACCCATGCGCTTCCGAATACCCACAGGGAGTTTCTGAAGCGACGGCAATTCGTGAGTAACTTTAGACCCTGGCATACGGAATTTGAAGTTATCCGTAGCCTTAGGGCCATCGAGCTGAAATACCTTGCTCACGCCCCAGTCACCCCGTCATCAGTGGCGATGTACAGCGAGTTACCCTGAGCATCCGGGTAGCAAGTCAGAGTCACAGGCAACTTGATAGCGTCACTAGCAGCGAACGTAATATCATCAGCCTCAGTGATCTGACCATCAGGCACCCAGATGATGATCTTAGCATCGCCGTCCTTCATACGGAAACACCACGTCTTATGAGGCAGCTCATCCGCGCGAAGTTTCATCAACAGGCGGGTACCCTGAGAAGTAGTCTTCGGAGTGACCGTGACATTGTTCTCACCGAAGAAATTCTTCGCCGAGCCCTCAGACACCTCAAGGTGAGACCACTTAATGGTACCCGAGAATTCACTCAAGATCTTCTTAACCACAGACTGAGACCAGTCCTTGATGTCGTTAGTTGAACGCTTAACCGACAGAGTCAGCCCAGCGTCACTGACATACCCCGAGTCAGTCAGCTTAAGCGTACTCAGATCAAGATTGTACAGATCAGTAGGCAGTGTAGTCGCCAGAGTAGTAGTGGACAGGATAGCCCCAGTCACTGCCTGATCCGGGCGGCCTGCCAGCACATTACGGTTATTTACAGCCATTTAGTTCACTCCTGCTAGAATCATACGGAACGTAAAAGAATATCGAGCGATACCTGAACCACCAGCCGTCTGGCTACTGTCAGGATCATAATAAGGGTAAGAAACAATATCGACTTTATGGCAAGGGTATTTACCCATATGCCCGTAATAAGGTCTCTCTTCAACCCAGTTAAGGCATTTAGCTGCGAGGTTAAACGCTTCTGTGCTATCAGTGTTGTCTTTACCCCAGCACGTCACAGTGAGCTGTACCCTCACTCTACGGGGATCCAGGCGAGTACCAGAGCTCGTCAGCTTGACCACACACTGTCGAGTTCCTAGCCTGTCTGCTTGCTGCCTTACAGGGACTCCCTGTAGGTGCGCCCTCAAGCCCATAATGCAGGCAGCCTCCGCGTCAGGGAACTCAGCAACGAAATTACCCATGAGTATAACTCCCAAACGCGCTAGTCAACGTCTTGTTGTCAGCCTCAGACTTAGCCCCAAAATAACTAGCCGGCCTCACCGTAGCCCTAGCTCGAGTCTGGCCCACATACCCAGACCACTCAAAAGCATCGTCACGGCCAGCATTGTCATTAGCCTGATCACATATCTTCTGGGCCATATCGTTTAGAACTGAAGCAACCTCAGATGACTTAAGCATCTCCTGGAATCCCTCATCATGGAATTCGAGCTTCTCAAGCATCAGTCCACCGCCACAAGCTTAATCACCTGGTGACTAAGGCCGAGGTAATCATAAGACCACACACCGGGAACGCCTGACACTCTGTACACAGGTGTGGTCTTGTTAATCCATTCTCCCGGCGTACCTTTGTGGTCCCAGCTGAGGATGACCAGGTCCTTAGCCTGCACGGATGCAGTCAGTGGTGCATACACCGTGTACGTCCACTGACCGTCACCCTGCCTATCACCAGACAGCTCAGCAGCACTAGGCTGCTGAATAGAGCAGCCCTGGATAGTGAATTCCTTAGCAACCTGATCTTGAATCAGATTACCGCGGTCGTCATACTTATCCTGTAGGCGAGCTACCCAGATATAACCATTAGTTAGAAAAGGGAAGCTCAAGGGCGGTACACCAGCCTAAAACCATCAAGTGCTCGCTTAGCGTAAGCGCTCAATCGAATACCCCCACCAGGAACTTCAAACGTACTCGATACAGAACCCACCGCAGCCTGGTTAATACCGACCGGAGCAGTCACCGACGCCACAATAATCGACGCCATAACAACCTCGACCGTGGCAGGCAGCTCACTATAACCGTGAGTCATTGTCGCCTGTATAGCCCCCATGGCGGCAGGTAGAGGATCCCCCAGCCTACACATGCCAGCCTCAGACCATTCCTGGACCACACGCTCGTGGCCGAGGTACTCAATCGTCGGCTCGTCTTGAAGCATCAGAGTAGGTAGCTTAATAAACCGCCCACCCTTGTGATCTACCCGCTTAGTCTCAGTGATCAAAGGGTAGATATGCCATTCACAGAATTCCCTAATCAACCCGGAAGCCTGCCTAATAAGAATAGGGGTAAGGGGGTCATCCTTTTTGATGACCCCCTTACTTAGGGCTTCCAGAGTATCAGCCCCAATAAGATCCATGCTCAGGGCTTCAGCGAAACCTTGCAGAAAGCCTTAGGCTGAGTCACGGTCAGCAACTCACGGATCTCCATACGGACCACAGTCACGTCAGAAACGAACAGGTCAGCATGGCTATTCGTAGCCTCGATACGGACGCCGCCCTTACGGACCAGCATACCGCCAGCCTTGAACGCACCAACCAGCGCGGTGCCCTTAGCAATACGAGGGGAGATCACAGTATTCAGGCCCCACAGCGAAGGCACAACCTGAACCTGACCGTTACCGTAAGCACCGGTGAAAGCGCCGCCACCGAAGTACTGACCGTTGCTGTCCTTAGCCAGACGCTGAGCAGCGTAGTCCTCAGGGTTGATCACGATAGCGTCAGCCGGGAAGCCGCTCTCCTGGAGAACTTCCATGGCGCCGTTCAGGATACCCTCACCGAACTGCTGCACAGTAGCGGTCTTCTCGAGCTCATTAGTCAGGATACCTGACTTCTGGAGAACACCCTGAATCTGACCATTCTGACCGGAACCATTCAGAATCTGGTTCTCTTCAGCAACAGCGATACGGTACACGCCACGCTGGTTAATATGCGAGGCCAGCCACGCGTGATCCTCAAGCATTTCATCAGAGAACGCCAGGATGCCGGTGATCTTCTTCAGCGCCTCGATGTTGGTCTTCGGGTTAACGAAGTGAATGTTATTCTTCTTAGCGCCCTGAACAGTCGGGCCAGCGTCTCCCTCAACAGCGCTATCCTCGAGCCAGGCCACAGCAGCACTGTCGGTGTTACCCTGAGCGAACAGGTCACCGACATACAGCGGAGGCTGAGCGAAGTGAGCAGCCTTGTCGTAATCGGCATCAAAACCGAGCAGGCTATCCCAGGTAAGGTGCCAATCCTCAGCACCCTTGAACTCGGGGCCATTCACCGAGAAATTGTCACGCCCCTTAACCCGAGCAAGCTCAGGACCGAAGTGCTTAACAAAGTGGGCGCCCAGAGATTTGGCCTCGCGCTCAACCGCCACAGAATTTCCTTTCAGTTCATTGATAGCGTCCCCGTTACCCTCGAAGGACTTAATCTTGGCCACAGTGGCCTTGTACTCTTCCACCAGAGACTCGGTGTCTTTACCGACAACCCCGGACTCTTCAACTGCCTTCAGCCGCCCCTTGATCTCAGCAGCCTTAACTTTCAGTGCCTCAATACCGCTCACGCAAACAACCCCTTAATCTCAGCTAGAATAGACTTAGCCTGATCATCAGCAGGCTTATCCTCAGGCTTATCAGCTGGCTTGTCTTCAGCCGGCTTATCCTCAGGCTTGTCTTCCTCATCGAAATACTCATCGAGCTTGGACTCAAGCGCTTCGATAACCGGCTTGACCACAAGCTCAGCAATCTCTTCAGGCGTCATTCCTTCTGCCTCTTTCTTAGATTTGACGTCAGTAATAGCTGCCTCAGGGTTAGCTGGGGCAGGGACCACAGACACCTCAAGCAGCGACACACTCTTAATGTAAGTCACGCCGCCCTTGTGGTCTGCGTCATTAACGTAGAAGCCGAAAGACATGTGGTCAATTCGGCCTTCCTTCAAAAGCTTATAGACGATAGGGCCATTACCTGGACCCTCAGTATCGACCACACACCGGACAAGTAGGCCAGTGTCGTCTTCTTCAGCAGACTCAACATACCCGATATTATTTTCGGGGTTAGTAAGGTCATGCCCATAGAAGACAGGGATCTTCCTGCCTTCCCATTCTTTCAGGGTATCGGAGAAAGCGCCTTTCTCCATAACATCACCGTACGAGTCAACATTTCCGAATACTGAGGCGTACCCTACGAAATAGCCTGACCCAGATTCCTTAGACTCTTCTGATTTAAACTTAAACGACTTAGTCTTAATCGCTACTCCCAATCTATGCTAGTCATGCAATTACAGTGAGCAACCTCAGCAGGATCATCATCATCACCGGGATACTTCATGCCGTTAGAGAATTCTTCATCCAGGCCCACACGCTCACCGTCCATAGCAGCGTGTGAGTCCCGAGCATTAGGCCCCGTGTGCCATGTCTTGGTAGCAGCACCAGACTGCCTACCTGCCTCCTGTGTGGCCCAGCCCATAGCCCACGTGACCATCGACCCTGCCATACCTAGTGCAGCTTCTTTCAGCCAGTGCTCTACAGGCTCCACAGTGTCCGGAGGATCATCACCCTCCATCGCCTGCTCCCACTCAGCCTGCTCGTCCTCGAGGTCCTCCAAGCTATCCATGATACCCTGAGAGATCCGCTTAGCGCGCTTCTTCAGGTATGCCCGAGTAGACCCTTTATCGTAGTCCTCGTCACGTCCCTCAAGTAGCTTGTTGCCTACCTCACTGGTCAGCCCTAGATCAAGGTCAAGCAGGTCCTCAGCAAGACTCTCATCAGCTGAAGCTTTAACCTTCAACCGCCCTGCTTTGTACAACCTCTTACGGGCATGAGCTTCCAGAACTGTGGTGTAGCGCTTGACCCACGACTTACGGTCCACACGCACACCTCGAGACTTAGTCCTGACCTCACCGGAGTTATGACCATACCCTGCCGGATCCACGCTCACATTCAGCGGCGTAATCAGGTCATCCCCACCGTCAATAGCAGGAAGATTAAGACGGGCCCTAGCCTCATTACGGGTCATGTAAGCCGAGCCCACAGCTGACTGGAACCACTGTGCTTGCTGCTCGAAATCAGCCTGAAGTTTTTCAGCTACATTGAATTCGATATAGCTACCTTTAGCCCCACCCATAATAGGAATAAGGAATGCGTTAAGAGTGGACTCTATTTCCGCAATAAGCGGACCTAGCGTATCCCCATAAAGCATTTTACGGAATTCCCTAACATTGCTGTAATTAGCATTGTCAAGAATACCAACCATTGTAGGGTTAACGTGGAACGCATTAGCTACAGTCGAATAAGCTAGCTTAACGCCTTCAATGTACTGCTGATCAGTAGCACTGAAGTCCACACGGTTAAGAGTCATCCCATCTTCAAGAATGGGCGTGCCCCCAGCACGCTTACCCGACCCAGTATATTTCTCGTACCAGTCCTCGCGGAAAGTCTCTCGTTGAGCGTCAGTCCAGCGAGGCGCATCAACAGGGCGCTGAAGCACAGCGGACACTTTGCCACCGCGAGCCCACAACTGCTGCCTGTATTTGCTAGCTTGAATCTGCTCAGCCAGGACCTCTTTCAGGCTGACAATCGTAGCGCTGCACCCTCCGGGATCAGTTGGGTGATAGCCACCGAAGTAGACCACACGACTAGCATCCAGGACTAGCTTCTTGTCAGACTCGAAGCTGACCTCATGAGTAACCTTACCGAAATTGTCAGACTTAGTCTGAACCCAGCTAGGGGGCAGGCGGTAGACTTCCCAGTTACCGTTCTGGTTCACTACTGGCCACCAATAAGCTCTGTCGTACAACGCCTTGTCCACAACCAGTGCATATACCAGTTGGTACAAGGTCATCGACTCATTAGCTTTGGCGCCAGAGAGAAACCCGCCAACAGGGGACGAGGTATCCCTCAACCTACCCCCATCGCTTTGCTTAACATAAGAATGTACGCCTAGATGAGCGATATTCCTGGCTAGGAAGGTAACCACAGTCCTAAGATGTGGTTGAGTCTTGAATAGCTTAGCGGCTGAAACACCGGAAAGATCAACCAGTTCAGTAGGGCCGACCTTATACTGCCGAGGCTCATACGTGGTAATGCCCTGAAGTCGGTTAAAGATACCAGACCAGAAACCCACTAATACACCTCCAATTCAATCCTGTAAACAGTATAACATATTTCAAATAGATTCCAGCCCCGACACGCCGTAAGCCGAGACTTTTGTTTTGTGGAATTGCCACACATTCATTGCTGTTACTAGCGCAGCCACGCCATCGATTTTATCGCGCTTCTTTTGCTTAGCAGGTTTAATATTACCCGCAGGGTCCATAGCAGGACGGATATTGTCTATCTGCCACGCCATAAGAGGGTTACCGTCATGCTTAATAGCACCCCCCTGCATAACCAGCCTCTGAATCTCTTTCATAGGACCTGACATAGACACGAAACCCTGACGAACTTTCTCAAGCCTATATCCGTCGGCCTGAAGGTCATTTGATACCTGCGTGGCATTCCACGGGTCGAACCCTATGCATTGAATATCGTAATGCTTAGCATCCTCATCGATTTGAGCTTTAACAAAATCATAATCGGTAACGTTACCCGGAGTCAGCGTAATTAGCCCTAGGCTAGCCCACACCGACGCATTACGATATGTGGCCCTGTCAAGCTCAGCCAGCGCAGCCTCAGGCAAGAAGAAGCGAGGCAGCATCTGGTACGTGCCGTCCTCGGCAGGGAACAACCACACCAGCGCTGTAAGGTCAGACACCGCTGCAAGGTCAAGGCCGCCATAGCACTGTCTACCCTCAATGTCCAGCTTGTCCACAGCCCCCTTCATCCAGTCATCCCTGCTGATCCACGACTCATCCAGCCTGCCCCTGATACCTAGATGCAGCCTCAGGAAGCTAGCCTTAGTCACAGGGTCAGTCTTAGCCTTGTCAGCAGCCGACTGCATGAATGCTCGTGACGGAGTTACAGGGTACAGTGGGTTAGCTTTAGCCCACGTCTCTTCCAACCAGGGGTCATCCTCAGGTGAAGCAGACCACACCACGCAGAACGATCTAGGGGCTTCTACAACACCCTTACATATGTTGTCAACCAGCTCCCTACGCTGGTCATAAGGCGTGCCCACACTGCCGTCATCAGCTGTGGTGATCACCATCGTCAAGGGCTGCTCACGAGCACCGGTACCAGTCTCCATAGCCTCCAGCAGGGACAGAGACTTATGCACGTGCAGCTCATCACATATAGCCCCGTGGAGGTTAGCTCCATGGGCTAGGTCACCTTTAGAGGACACTACCTTGATGACGGAGCTTGTCCTGTCCTGCTTGATAGAGTTATGCAGTGACCTGATGCCGGCTTGTTTTAGTAGCGGGCTATTGTCTACAAGCTGTTTTAGCGGCGTGAAACACGCGCCAGCCTGATCTCGTGACGCTGCACCGATAATGACCTCAGCGCCTCCCTCATGATCACCAAACGCAAGGACCATAGCTAGTGCACTAGCCAGCGTTGACTTAGCGCCTTTGCGAGGCATCTCAATATAGGCATCCCTATACAACCTCAGCCAACGCCCTAAAGAGTCATCGTAGACTTGCCAGCCAAACAGCGGGGCCACAATGTAGGCTATCTGGACATTAGTTAGCTTAAGTGGCTTACCCGCCCACCTACCCTTAGTGTGCCTTAATGCAGAAATAACCCGAAGAGCATGATCTACGCTCTTCGGGTTAAATCGCACTTGCATACCGTGGACCACACCACCAGGATTGGGGCATTTGAGATGTGGTCCCCTTTCAGGTATATCCAGCTTCCTACTGATTAAATACTCTTTAATCTCATTAGGAATTATATTATTCATCGTATTATATTCACATAAGGAATGGATTATCAGTGTCTTTATTCTTACCCGAATTCCTTGCTTTAGGCGTCCACCCAGCCTCTTTCATATAAGCAAGAAATGCCTGAGATTGTGACCTGAAAATAACCTCCGCAGGATGCTTTTGCATCCTGTGATTTGGGTTATCTGTGACCAGTACAGAATCAGCTGAAATAACCTCATTCGAGGCTTTCCGAGCAATAGCATAATGCCTACACATAGCCTCGATAAACAGGCCATCCATTTCATCAAGGTTGTCAAGAACTTCCTTGGGCATCATACCCACAAGCTCGGACCACACGCCCCTCAAAACCTCATTATTGGCGATTCCAGGAGGAATCTCACTAAAACGCTCATCTTCAGTCATATTACACACTCCTCAAATCTTAGTGAACAGTGTTCACTTTAACGATCAACTAACCTGTATTTCACGGAGAGTTACCCCGGCGCAGCTTTTTAATTGAATTTCGTGATTTTCTTGACGCTTCCCTTGTTTTAGCTGCGTGGCATTCATGGCATAATGATTGCAATCGATTTTCGTCTAGAATTGTTAATTCATTCTCAATTGCTTTAATTCCATCAATGTGATCAACTTCTGTTGCAATCATTCCGCACAGATTACAGAAAGGATTCTCTTTAATGAATCTGTTCCGAAGTTTCTTCCATTTACGATAAGTCTTTCCATCGACATTCTTCCAAGCAGTTGGTCGCAATTCCCAACCAGATTTCTGCGGTGTGTGGTCCAGGCACGACGCTGTGCCTGGCAAACCTAGCTCTCCGCACCAGCATCGCTCGGGGGCTGAATACGGCATCCTACACGTCCTATCGGGGTTACCTAGGGGGTACCTACCGGGGTATACCCCAGGGGGCTATTCCTGCACCCCCTGGGGTACCTTACCCGAGCACCCCCTAGAGTTCCAATCCAGGGGGTACTCCAAACCAGTACCCAGGGTATATCTTCTACCCTGGTATACACCTTAGCAGGTACCTCCTAGCATGTCAAATCACCTAGCCACCCGGCGTGTCACCATGCCACTACCACCTTCACCCAGACCACACCAAGCTCGATCACACTCTCCAGCTGGACCACACGTGTGCCGTACGCCGGCACTGCCTGCTGGATCGCCCTAGCCTCGTATGCCTCTACTGGGTAGCCTGCCAGCCGAGCTCGGTACCTCAGGCGCGTGATTCTGGTCTGGTCCTCGTGGATCATGCCAGCCTCCTCCAGCTTCTGTTCACCCGGTAGTGCGGGTATGTCGCCCCACCCCGGAATCTCGACAACTCGCTTAATAATCTCTCGTGGAAACTCCATGACCTCATGGTAGCACACCCCTCGCCACCCTGCAACACCTCCTGAGAGCTGCACGTATCGGCCTTAGACGGCCTCAAATCGTCTGGGGGTACTCCAGTGCCACCCCAGCCCTGCTAGGCCCTCAGAATCCATCCTCTAGCCTCTCAGCGGCATCCTGGCTTCTACTGCCTCAAGTGCTAGACCACACACCGTCACTGGCGAGCCGCGAGACGGCGAGCCCCAGCTTCCTTCAGCTCAGCTTGTGCCAGCCCGCCGTGGCCCTCGTGCGGGCCGGGGCCCCCGGCGTTTACGCCTGGGGGGCCCCGAGCCCAGGCACGAGGGGGACACACGGCGGGGAGCTGAGCGACCACAGGAGCCAGCAAGAGAAAGGTCTCCCCCCATACCCCCCTCTAAAGAGAATAATATATATAACTTTTCCTCTCTCCGAGAGGGTCTCTCTGGCGTAAACGCCAGAGACCCTCTCGGAGAGGAAGGTAGTGGGAAGATACCGCGTGCGCCTGCGTGTGCCGTGCCCGCGCGTCATGACGCACGCGTGTCACGTACGCGTGTCACGTGACTTCTGTTGGGCGCACGCGTGGGCGCGCCAAGGAGGGGAGGTAGCAGCATTTCTGCCATACCTTTTAGGTTTTTGGCTTTGGTGTTAGACAGACCTATTTCTTTTATTAAATCTTTTATTTCTGTATTGTTTTCTTTTACAATTTTTTCTATACCTGCTTCTAAATTAGAAATTTCTTTATCACTTTGACCATATGCCATTATAGCTATATCTCTTGGATATCTTTTCTCAAATGAACTTTCTGACCCTGCATATAAAG
>ENA-OWMB01000278-OWMB01000278.1-metagenome-genome-assembly--contig:-NODE-278-length-21615-cov-10.952551_pt1 | contig 21615 bp, 20 predicted proteins | sample MGYA00245353_ERZ651112 | MGnify/ENA primary metagenome ERZ651112 (study PRJEB26857, sample SAMEA4031773) | metagenome | biome: human; feature: oral; material: saliva | place: Philippines | collected 2014...
TCGCGATGACGACCTATATAGGTCAGCCCGCTGACCAATATAGGTTCACACCACCCCCTTCCGCAAGCCCGCACCTGTCCCTCCCGTAGCTCCCCCGCCGTACTCCCGCCGAAAGGGCTAACTTTGACCACCAATTGGGGGGGACTACCTATAAAGATTTTATACGTAATACATAGAACATCGTAATGAAAGAAATAACACTATTAGATGGTGAAGCATATACTATACCTTCACACTATCGGTCTATCGAACAGGGTATTTATCGTGATCTAAAGGATGAAGGGGATACATGTTTTAGGATGCCTATAGGTTTTAAACTAGATGAAGGAGAATGTATGCAATATCCTCTAGAAGATATTCTTGATGAATACTATCTACATATATCCGAATTCATCCTATCCACGGGATCTTATAACGCTGTTGTTTTGGCAGGAGAACTTGAAGATCTCCAAAAGGCTAAGTATATCTTGGGCAAGAAGATATCTTACCGAGTTGTTATAGAGGCTGATGTCGCCTATCGGTGTTTACTAATCGAATGAGGGCCGGTAATTGCGAGGCTTCTCACAGGGCTCAACAGAAGACTAATATTTATTTAATAAGAGAACAGCTATAGGAGTATGATCAAGTTTTCTCAGAAGACCGATATGACAAGTGGCTTCCCTACTACGAGAAGCTAAAGGCCGAGGTGCTCCCAACCATCGAACCCAAGTACAATCTATAAGCAATGGAAAAAGCAGAGAGACAAAGGCTCACTCTAGAGCGTATCGATCCCGTCCTGAAAGCGAAGGGTTATAAGACGAGAAAAGCTGATGGCATGTGGTACTATCTGCATCAAGATGGGATAACTGTCACCTGGTCACTCGGCTTTCAGAAGAAGTACAGCTTCATAAATTTTCGCGCTGCAAGAATAACTTATGATGAAGTAGAACTCCTATTGCAGCGGGTCGCAGATGAGAGCTACCCCTTCCCATGGGATATACATCGAGGGACAATACTGACGACTACAGTAAGGCACCATAGCTTCATCCCGAAGTATCATTTGGTGGCGATTGATACGGAAGAGGACGTGGAAGAGTTCTGCAACTGGTATCTCGGCTATATCAATGGTGAAGGTGCAGACTTCGTACAGCACTACTCCTACCTGCCGAATGTCCTCAAGCGCATGGATGAATTGGTCGAAGCTGGGTTAACTTGGCAGTATCCTGATAAGGGAATACTCTCAGGGACTTTGGATGCAAGGTTTCGAGGGCTAATCATCTCAAAACTGTGCAATGACCCAAACTTTGAGAGGAAGATCGCTTGGTGTGACGAGCGCTTTTACGATGGGACAAATGATAACTGGCTTCCCTACTACGAGAAGCTAAAGGCCGAGGTGCTCCCAACCATCGAACCCAAGTACAATATATATACGTAAGTGATAAATTTCTAAAATCAATTACCCTTAGGAAAGATGGAGTCTTGTACCAATAGCGAAAGAAGGTGTACCGTGCTTATGCGGAATTTATATTATTCATCGCTTTTAATCATATTGGTCTATGTGACTATGCTCAATACCTTCGCCTATCGTGCGTATTGGGAAGAGCGAATATCCCAAGGATTTGGACAGTTAGATAGTCTCGAACTTAAAGTAGTTCATGGCTTGCTTATTAATCCCTCTGACTATCGTGAGTGGGGGTTGAGTCTATTTGATGCTACTATTCAGTTCTTAACGAGCTGGCAAGGGCTAACCTTTTATACAATAGTCCTCGCCATCTTACTACTTCAGCTAACTCCTTTGTTGGCAATGAGGAGTAAGTATTTCATCCCTATTACGATCCTTTTGGATTCTTGCTGCTGGGCAGGGTATATTAGTCTCTTTGCAAGGAAAGCGATACAGCATCCATACTATGGCGTATATCCTACAGTTTACATTGTTTCCACTGCGGTATTACTTATGCTTGGCTTTAGACTCCTCCAATATAGGACGCTACAGACACCCTGCACATCTACCGAAAGGAATGGCGGCTAAAGGCGCAGGTGCGCCCGCAGAGCGAGGTGACCGCCTCCGCCGCTTGCGTCACCACTCCCTCTGTGGGGAGGTAGTAGCGACCTATATAGATCAGTGGGGCGACCAGTATTGGTCGAGGCGCGAACCACTATTGGTTACTACCACCGACCACTATTGGTTGACTCGTGAACCACTATAGGTTTGCACCCCGTACCACTATATTTAATTCAAGGTAACTTATATGAGAATGCAGTTCGTTTGTAAGACGATTACTATAACTGTAGTGATCCTCTTTGTGGCTCTTGTAGGGTTCTATCTATGGTGTTTTACATCTTTTAGATTATACTTTAATCTCCTTGATGCTCCTACTTTGGCATTTGAGACCACATGGTTTGACCGCTCAAAAAATGAGACTTATATATTCCTAAAAAGCGATATTCCCTTGGAGGAATTTGATGGCTCTTCTTACTTGCGGTTGTTGGGAAGGGAGGCTGCCGACTCATTGCCTTATTCGAAGTATTTTAAAGACAATATTTTGATTGACAACGTCGTATTGGATTGTAGTAGTGTTATAAGAAGGGAGGCTGCATTTGGGGAATTTACTTACGTCGCTATTATTCCGGGTGAGTTGCCGAGTTATACAATTTATGCTCGATTATTCTTTATTAAGGCCTACGGATATTCATTCGGAAGTAACCTTATTAGAATAAAGAAAGAACATCTATGATTCTTTAGTCGAAAAGGTGTTTGTTACGGGCGTACCCAGCTTAGTGAAATCTCCGAAAAGACAGCGATCGGCTACCTGAAAGAGCTGTCAGAAAAGTACTCGCCAGGGTCGGTGATCGCAGATGTTCCCTCTAATAGAGTGGGAGCTAATGCTGGGATTTTTGAGGAAAATGAAGGAAATATCCTTAAAGGACAGACGATCCTTGAGGTGCCGGTGCAAGAGGAGCCAGTGCCCGAAAGTGTATTACGCTATGCTGCGAAGGAGAAGATCAAGATTAGAGATACCGAAGGAACGATATATAGAATAAAGAAATGAAACTAACATTAAGAGCTTGGAACGCTCCCTATGAGTGCTTACAAAGTGAAGAGGATTCTTTGTATAATCTGGATCGCTATAACAAGACGCGCTACTCGCGTCGTAAGAAGCAGGAGGGCCTGCTGGAGCTGGCTTCGCGCGAAGCCCACGATAGGCAGGAGGTTTACTTCGCTACGATCCTCAACGATGATGGTAGCCCCTACTGCGCGATGGAGTCCAACGTCGGGTACTTTGGACTCGACTTCCTCGGAGATAAATACGAAGACTATTTGCTATATGAGTATAGGGAAGATGAGCATAGTGGGAAGCTCTTCCTAAAGCTCATCTCCTTATTCGAATGTTACCCTGGGACGACAGAGAAGAAGATACGTATAGACTTCAGATATACTAAACAAGGTGACTACTCGTCTCTCCTCTACCAAGGAGAGGCCTATGATGGGACTTATGAGCAGATCCGCACGGATTATCCTCCGATCTCAGCGGAGGAGCTGGAGAAGCTTTGGGTGGACTATCCGAAGTTCGGTGAGTACGACCAGCTCATTCGTCTGGATCGCATCCCTCAGCTGGCGCGGGAGCGCATCCTCGAGTACACGGACAAGGAGTTCCCCGCCTTCCGCGAGCACCTCCAGCGAGACATCGACCGCTACGAGCAGCCCACGAAGTAGCCACTTCGCGAGCCGACGGCTCGTGCGGGAGCGGGAGCGCACCATCTTTCCCTTATCTTTGTTGTAATGGGGGCGACTTTGCCCCACCTCCCTCAGATAAGACACGATGACGCTCGACGAAATACGCAAGATCCTCCCTACGCTCCCCGAAGCCCCCGGCTGCTACAAGTACATCGGCCAGGAGGGCACGATCATCTACGTCGGGAAGGCGAAGAACCTGCGTCGCCGCGTCAGTAGCTACTTCCAGCGCGACGTACCCAGCTCGAAGACCCGCCTTCTGGTGCGCCAGATCCGCGGTATCGAGTACGTCGTCGTGGGCTCCGAAGCTGAGGCCCTTATCCTCGAGAACTCCCTCATCAAGGAGCATCAGCCCCGCTACAACATCCTTCTCAAGGACGACAAGACCTATCCCGAGGTCGTCATCCGCCATGAGCCCTTCCCCCGCGTCCGCGTCGAGCGCCGCCCCGCCCACGATGGCTCGGTGCGCTTCGGCCCGTACCCCAACGTCGGTATGGCACACGCCGCCGTAGCCATGGTGCGCGACCTCTACCCTATCCGCACCTGCGACCTCGACCTCTCCCCGCACAAGATCGCCCAGGGCAAGTACAAGGTCTGCCTCGAGTACCACATGAAGAAGTGCAAGGCGCCCTGTGTCGGCTACCAGACTGCCGAGGACTACGCGCACAACATCCGCGAGATCACGAACCTCCTGCGTGGGAACCTCCGTGACGTCATCGACCTCTATCGTGAGGAGATGCTTCGCCTCAGCGAGGAGCTTCGCTTCGAGGAAGCGCAGATCTACAAGGAGCGCCTTCAGTACCTCGAGAACTATCAGGTCAAGCACACCGTCGCCCCGCACCACATCCATAACGTCGACGTCTTCAGCTTCGACGAGGACGAAGACGGCGCGACCTACGTGAACTTCATGCACCTCACCCAAGGGATGGTCACGCAGGTCTATACCATCGAGTACCGTAGCCTCATCGAAGGCGAGACGCGCGAAGAGCTCTTCGCCAGCGCCATCACCGAGCTACGCCAGCGCTTCGCCTCACGCGCCAAGGAGCTGATCCTGCCCTTCGACCCCGGGTGGCAGGACGATGCCAGCGTGACGATCACCATCCCCCAGCGTGGCGACAAGAAGAAGCTCCTCGAGCTCTCCGAGCGCAACGTCCGCCAGTACAAGGTCGACAAGTACAAGCGTGCCGAGCGGCTCAACCCCGACCAGCGCCTCATGCAGATCGTCACCGAGCTGAAGGACCTCCTGCATCTGGACAAGCTCCCCCTACATATCGAGTGCTTCGACAACTCGAATATCCAAGGCTCTGACCCCGTAGCCGCCTGCGTCGTCTTCAAGCGTGGGCGCCCGTCGAAGAAGGACTACAGGAAGTTCAACATCCGTTCGGTCGAAGGGCCCGACGACTACGCTTCGATGCGCGAAGTCGTCACGCGCCGCTACCGCCGCCTGAGCGAAGAGGCAGGAGGCGAAGGTCTCCCTGACCTCATCCTCGCCGACGGAGGTAAGGGGCAGATAGGCGCCATACGCGAAGCCCTCGCCGAGCTGGGCCTCACCATCCCCGTAGCGGGGCTGGTGAAGGACGACCGCCACCGCACGGCAGGGCTCCTCTTCGGCACGGACACCCTCGACGAGATCCCCGTGCGTCACCACAGCCCGACCTTCCGTCTCCTCGAGCAGATCCAGGCGGAGGTGCACCGCTTCGCCATCACCTTCCACCGTGACAAGCGCAGTAAGAGCCAGCTCTCCTCGCGCCTCGACTACATCAAGGGCATCGGCCCGAAGACGAAGGACGAGCTCCTCAGCGCCTTCCGCAGCGTGCAAGCCATTGCCGCCGCGAGCCTCGACGACCTCACCGCCGTCATCGGCCCCGCCAAGGCTCGCATCATCTACACCGCCTTCCACCCCGAAGGATAACCCACTCATATCCATGCGCTTCCTCATCCAACGCACCCGCTCCGCAGCCGTCCACATTGACGGAATAGCTGTAGCCGAGAGCCACGGCCTCGGCATGCTCATCCTCATCGGTATCTCCCCCGACGACACAGCGGAGGACATCGAATACCTCGTGAAGAAGGCTACACAGCTACGTATCTTCGACGACGAAGACGGGGTGATGAACCGCAGCATCCTCGACGTCGGCGGGGACATCATCGCTGTATCGCAGTTCACCCTCATGGCAGAGACGAAGAAAGGCAACCGCCCATCCTACATCCGTGCCGCCCGCCCCGAGGTCGCCGAGCCCCTCTACGACGAGGTCGTTCGCAGCCTTGAGGAGCGACTCGGTCGCCCCATCGGCACGGGTCGCTTCGGCGCCGATATGCAGGTATCTCTGACGAACGACGGCCCCGTGACCATCTGGATCGACAGCAAGGCACGCGAGTAAACAGCGAAGCGCACCGCAGGAAAAAAGTAGCGACTACGCCCCGATCTATGTCGGGGCGTAGTCGCTACTTTTAATTTGCAGCCTGATAAAACGCTTATAAGTATACTTTATCCTTCAGCTGCGTGGTGGTGCGAGGATAAAGATTTAGCGGACTGCAATAGTTTGCATTAAGAAAGAGTGTGTACCCTATAGTGAGTGGTTGGAAGCGGCCTCCTCTTCCTTTATATCCAACCACGTCCGGAGAGGTAGACGTTCACTTCCGATAACATCACAGACGAGATCATAGACAACGACTTCATGGGAATCAATATCCTCATCGACCACGATCATCGAACGCATCAACTCCACCAAATAGCGTTTTTGCTCTGACTCTAAAGAACGCACCTGATACAGAGCTAATAAGGCAGACCGATTCTGTACGTCTTCTTGGAGTTGCGCTGTGATACATAGCTCCTGCTTGAGCTTTTCGAATAGCTCTGTCTCACGAATGTCTACACGTCCATCTGCGTAGATAATATCTCGTAAGATACGCAAGACTGCGACTCGCTGCTGATAGTTGAATGGCTTCATGATTCTTCGAATAGAGGATAGTCTGGAGAATTAATATCTTGCTTACCTTTATGTTTCTTAACCACGGGAAACAAACGCTCCCCTTCGTCTATAGCCTTACACCCGTATTGTTCTAAGGCTGTCTGAACACATTTGCAGTTGAACTGCCTTTTTGTTAGGCTGGTATATCCTTCGGATTCTTCTAACTGTCTCTTCTCTTCATCGGTACATACGGGAAGAATAGTTATATTGGCTCTCAGTCTCTCATCCTTAGGCTTCATCCAAGCAATCGGTTTAGGGGCTAAAGGAGTCATCCTCGGCGTGTTGGCCTCTGGCTTAGGGTCTATCCGCCTCTTAGCAGATATATGAGACTGAGTAGAGGGGGCACACACTCGCTTCTTCAACGTCGCCGGTAACTTGGGCTTATCGCTGAAGATGGGTAAAGGTAGTTTATCATAATATACGTCGTAAACCTTATCGTACCCCAGTGCCAGTCCCAGCAGATATAATGCTAATCTCTTATAAGGTTCAGTTATCAACGCCGCCTTGGTTTTAGCCTCTAAAAGCGTTTTGTCAAAACCTTCGACACAGCGACTTTTTAGATAGAGAAAAAGCGGAGCTGTGTCATGGAAGTAGGGAGCCTTCTCGTTAGCTTTAACATGAAGAGTAGAGCTGGCTATTGAATCCTGCAGAGCCGAAAACGTATCAGACTTAGCACCCTCCAAGAGAGTTACAGCTTCTATTGTTGTGTCCCTTACGTCAATGTCTTGCTCCTTCCCTTCGAGGACACTCAGATATATGTGTATATAGTCCAGGAAGTATCCCCTATTCTTGTCTTTAGGGTAAAAAGCATGTCGCTCATACAGAAATAGATACACCCAAGCAGGAAGCTCGCCTTTAGGTCTACGCCCAGAAAAGATGAGCTCAAAGATCTGATCTTTGATCTCTTTACTAATAGTCTCTTCGCAGACTCTCTTGTCTTCATCAGAGAGACCAAAAAGGCCCCAGATAGCGACCACACCCAGTTCGCATTGCTGACGGAAGGATTGTCTCCACTTCTCATGAAACCACTCCTTCCATACCGACACCTGGATCTTAATACGAGGATCAAAGGAGATGGATAGTTCATGCTGTGCTCGCTCATCAAACGTATAGACAGCCATTACCTGCTCGATATGGACTGTGCGCACCGGGATATCCTCATCGTTATCGAGGAAGCGAATAAGGAGGTACTCAAAGCTATACTCATAGGTAGGCATCCAGCGTACCAGCTCATCGAATGTCTCGCGCCCCTCTCCCGCTCGCATAGGTTGGTCAAGTCGTACGCTATGCGGGAGGGGAAGCCAACCATACTTGAATAGGTCGACAAACTCTGCTCTGCGTATGATAGCAATATACTCAGAGGTCTGAACTATATCCCCCACTTATTGCCTCCTTTCTGCTGAGTATCAGCTGTTTCAGGGTTCTCGATTTCTACCATCGTACACAGATACTGGAAGCTATTGAGCTCCTCATAAGGAGTACCCGTGTAAGTGATACATAGATTGGATCGCGTACGAGTCATCGCTACCATAAAGAGACGGCGAGATAGCTCCTCATCCGAGCTAAAGATAGGTACCCCCTCCGAGGCAAAGGGTATGAATACGTTATCAAAATCAAGTCCCTTACTACTATGGTAGGTCATCACATTTATCTGGGGGATACTTGAGGAGAAGGCACCATCTCCATTCGCTATACATTGCAAGGGGATTCCTGCATTAGAGAGTCCCCTATTTAACAGAAAGAAGTCATACTTTCCCCAGCGATTTCGCTGGGGTGGATCCCACTGTTGTCTCCCCATACAGTAAAGGACCCAGTTGACGAATAGTACCATGAGATCCTGAGTAGGCAATAGCACGGCTACCGTATAGCCTCCTTGTATCGCCTTCTGCGCACGATCGAGCAGATAGCGGATCTCATCCTCCACACGCTCGGCTTTGCATACGCGCACCTGCACATCAGGCTTCGTCATATCGAGCTTTGCCGAGAAGATATGCATATCGGGCATAAAGTGGTTGACGACCTCAATCAGTGACTTAGGCAAGCGATGGATGATCGTAAGCTCTTGCTCTTGGTAGTCTCTACTGCTCAAGTAGTTTTTATCGATCGTAGGCTCCCTCCATTGAGGATCGGATAAATAGATCGATTGGTTAGCATCTCCAGCGACGATCACGCGATCAGCATGTCGCTCTAAGGCTACGATGACGCGCTCGGTCAGATCTTGGACTTCATCGCATAGGATATAGTCGTAGTGAGAAGGAGACTTCATGAACGCATAGTAGGTCTCCACCTGGACATTAAGCCCCATCTCCTCAAATGCCGCCGTGAACATCTTGATGAGCGAGTGGGTGAAGACGACGAGCAAAAGCTTTGCCTCAGGATTACGTGCAAGTATCTTCTTGACGCTATAGAGGATGAGGATTGACTTGCCAGATCCAGCAAAGCCCTTGATCCAGACATTCTGTTTGAAGATCGCTTCTGAGTCCAGGAAGAGGCGTTGCTGTGCATCCAGCTTATTCTCGGGTACTAACCAAGCCATAAAGAGGGATATAAAGAGTTATGATAACCTGATGCATACTAATAGCTCAGGGGTGGAAATCCAAGAGGATGTGCGCCTCTCAGACTTACGTCCACCAGAGAGCAGAATCCATAGAGCCACAAGTAAAGCTATGCCAAGGAGTAACCACTGTAGGATATTCCCCTTTCGTCGGCTACGGCTCGCCTTACGTTGTGAGATTCGCATCCGAGTGTCTCTACTCGGTTTCGCCATATATCAAGTGTAAGTTAAGTATGGAGGATACGATGCTGAGATGAGTGCAGAGATGCCCCCTCCTATTATTTGATTTTGATAGGAGTCTTGAGCGTCCAGTGCTTACTTTCACGGTCTAAGCTAACCTCTCCATCTTCGCAAGTGCCTTGTGAGCGACCCTCGCTCCCCCAACTGCTCTCTTTCCTAATCAACGGATAGCTCCTACTACCCATAATCTCCGCCTTCGTGATTTCATCTAACCCATCGCGGAATTGAAGAATACCGACATGAGGATTATTTTGAGAAACAGTGATCTGGAATCGAGTATCCCCATCATCGGGCTTACTCACATAGCATCCTTCTGTAGACTTATGGTCTTGATACCTGATGTAGAAGACCTCCGTTGAAGCCTGAGGAGGTATCCCAGCTACGGAGATAGCCCTATGTGGTTCATCTTGGGGGCTGCTGGAGACGAATTTATCCTGAAGAGCCTCATCATCCAGCTTATTCCCTCGACACGAAGGATCTCCTTCACGGAAAGATCGTGCTTCTTGCAAGAGGTCGGATCCTATTTCGAACATCTTAAGAACCCTATCAGTCTTCTCTGCAAGAGCGTTTAGTAGCTCTTGCACTTCCTGGACCAACTGCTGATCCCCTTCGTTTAGAAGTGAGGGGATCAGGCGTTCGAGTTCGCTTAGACACTTAAGCTTTTCTTGAATTTGTTCAGATCGGTTCATATATATCTTCGGTTATTTGTTACTCTCCGACTTTAGCCGATTTCAGATGCTTATGCATAGAAAGACTAATTTGAGGAATGCGTAACGAGACGAACATCGGTAGCAAGCCTTCTGCGATTTCTTCTTCTTTCTCCAGCTGGAAGAAGAGTCGCCCTCGGATGAGAGTTTCATTCTCTTTTACATCTTCCAGCTCCTGGAGAATAAACTTGATGCTGATATCCGTGTATCCATACTCCTTGACCAGTCTTAGTTTCGTTGTGATATGCTTAAATAGGTTAGCCTGACTGGCGACATCTTCGAGCGTCTTAGCGAGATAATCCTCCTGATGAGTACTACGCTCATCTGCATCCCAGACCGCAGGGACATCATCTCCTCGGAGGAGTTTCCCTTGATGAATAGAAAGGAGAGACTCTGGCGACTCCCCCTTTGAGCCTTCTCTATACAGCATCCCATAGGTTGTCGCTAACTTGGGCTCTTCACTATACATCACACCTATGCTCTGGCTCAGGTGTGCTGCATCTCCCCCAACAACCACCTTGAAGATCTCGGTGGTTATTTTAGAGAGCAACCCATCATCACCGATGACCCGTAGCATACGTGAGCCATTGCCACTAAACACGAAGCTATCGGGAAGGGGAAGCCCGGCATCCTTCACGAGTAAGGCCGTATAGTAAATCAGTGAGACGAAGTAGAGGAGAACTATGCTACGTAGATTGGATTGAGGGATATTCTCATCCGTTAAGATCTCTGCAAGGTCAAGATTCAGTGCTTTACGGTAATCCTGCTTTGATACAAATTGAGCAAGAGCAAAGAACATCTCTACGGCTTCTACCGTCTTACCTCTTTCGACATTATCCTGCATCCATTTCAGCAACTCTTCTAAATGACGTTTTGCCTTAGGATCACCGACTTTACCGGATTTAAGCACGTCATCCACATAGTCTCGTAGGTAGTTACTGAATCCTGAGCCCAGAGTCTGCTTATTATAAGGCTCTCTCAATAGCGTATTCCCTCCGAGTCGACAGGAACTGAGATACATTGGCTCGCCTTCAGTATATCCTGTCAGAAGGATGTCTACAGTGCCGCCACCAATATCCATAGAGACCGTACGTCCTTGTATTCCAGCAGTACGATAGTAATACAGGTAGGGGGCTACGGCTTCATTTTCTGAAATGAGTTCGACTTTTCGTTCTCCCGGAACTTCGAGGTATTCATTGACGGCATCCTCCCAGAGTTTGGAGAGACGCTTACGGTCTTGACTATTCATACTGCTCGGATAGGACCAAGAGAGTCTGAGCATAGGTGCTCCTCTGAGTTCTGCATGCGCTGAGATAAGGACACAAAGCGAGTGGATATAGGAGTGGAGGGAATAGTCATTGACACCTTCCCATTTGATATCCAGTTTCGTATCAGAGGCGACCCCAGCTCCACTCGATACAAAGCGCTGATAGGTAAAATCTGGAGCTGAGTTAGAGAAGGGACCATGATACCCTCTGTCATCCTGATTTACACGTAGAGCTGTACGGAATGGGAACTTCCCAGGATCAACATCAGAGGGTCCAGCCCCTCCGATGTAAGGCAAGGTTAGGCGACTCTCGATGAGCAGCTTTCCTTCATCGCTTTGCTGGAAGTCTGTGAGCATTCGTAGTACTTCTGCATCCTTCCAAGAGAGTAGTGTGGGATTCCCATCATCTTCCTTGCAGGCAACCACCGTGTTTGTAGTACCCAAGTCCACCGCATAGGATAGGACAGAGGCTTGACGAGTATAAGGCTTCCGAGGAATCGGTATGAGGATCCCAGAGACTCCACTGAGAGTCACCCGAAGAACCTCCAAGTGCTGGGTATACTCCTGAGAGTAGATAATGTCCTGAATTGAAGAGTAGGACGGAGCGACTAACTCTCCAGATACAGCGAAAGCTTCCATAGAGGCTTCAAGCTCCTTCGCAGCGATATAGCATAGGTATTGACGTCGCTTGGTTGGAATCATCCCCAGCTCAAACCTATATTTTTTTCTACAATAGGCAGGCTTATTAGCTCCGATTGCAGCGTTCTCTGTCACCTCGCTATAAGTACGCTCATAGACCATCTTTCCCCCCTTGATCGGAATAGAGAGCTTCACGATGATATCCTCTCCCTTAAGATCCATTTCGAGCATCTTATAGTTGACCAGGTCATCGGTGCTGAAATAGTCAAAGAAGCGAGGCTTCAGGGGAAGCATACAGCCCAGCTTTGCATTCCTGAGGCTAAGAGTACGCTCTCCAGGATAGAAACAGTCCTCCCTGATCTCGTTATAGAGCGTGACAATGGTGTCTTCGAGGAAGTCCCCGATGGAGAGATAGGGATAGAGCTCCCCACTCCCAGGTAGCCGCCTTTGGTTTAGGGGAAGCGGATCGCAGATAGGCACTTCCGTTTCAGTATCCCAGCGATCTACGATATAGTAGAGACTAGCATAGCCTGCATTGTCGGGAAGTACCAGCGGAAGACGTTCCAGAGGGAACTCCCGATCCTTGCGTAGTGGTCGGATGCAAAAGTCAGACTTCTCGCTAATCTTTTCGACACTCATCCCCTTACTTGTAAACAAGTTGAAGTCATCCAGTATGGCTATGGGAGAGCCTGGCATATACTCCTGTGGGTCATAGTCTTTCTGCAGACTTTCAGATGTCAGCGCATTGATCTGCCGTTGGATGCTTGGAGGAAGGAGTGACTTGGTTACATTGAGGTATTCATCAATCTCCTTGAAGTAGCGGCTGAAGTAGGCGTAGCCCGACTGCAGTGCGTATAGCCAGATGATGAAGGCTTCCTCTCGCTTATATAGAGGACAGAGCTCTTTATCGAAGAGGCGATCTGTCCCAAAGTTCAGGAACGGACTAAGATGGCTAAGATCTCCAGGAGCGACACTAAAGAGCGTGACCGAAGAGGTTGATCCGACAATCGTTTTTTCGCCCGTCTTGGGATCGACAACCTGCAGAAGTGCGATCGAAGAGAGCTTATCGAAGTTGAAGCTCTGTGCATCTTGAGCCAAATACTTATCAAGTGCCTTGCCTAAGATCTGGTGACCAGGGAGGTCAGACTCCCGAAGGAGCTCTAACTCCTTCTCTCTATTCCAGCAAAGCACCTCAACGACCCCTTGCTTCTTCAGTCGATCTATGTGGAAGAAGATTTGGGCAACGTCCAGGGTATCGGAAATCAGCTTGTGATCAAGCTTATTCTTGTCAAATTCTCCCGTTGAGGTGACATTACGAAATGCAGTACGAATGAGGTCCCAGCGCCCCCAAGGACTCGGGATGGAGGTTACATCAAGCTTCGGATCTCCACCAGCTGGATCGATGATAGTAGCTATCTGTTCTTCCGTTAGAGTAGAAGTAGGCGCCCATCCATCCTTATTGCTGTTATCTGAGTTCTGGTCAGAGTGTACTCTAAGTATCATTGTTTGTCTATGTGCTTATTGGGGGTTGGTAGGCAGTTTGATCTCAGTCTCAGAGAGATCGTAACTGGCCAGACTGAGCATATTTAGAAGAGCACCGTAGGTAGTAGGCTGATTCCCCTTGGCCAGCCTATTGAGCTTGTCTCTAAATAGAGCAAGTCCCGTCTTGCCCATCATGGACTTGAAGAAACCCTTGGGCTGAACAGGGTAGTCAAGTACACAGTTGAAAAGGTTGTCGATCTGGATGCCTATTTCAAAAGGCTTGAAGCCGTGGCTACTGTGTCCCCCTAACTCCTGTAGCCATTCCTTATAGAGCTCCAGGAATCGGTTAATATCATCTATGAAGCTACCATCTCCTGGATTAGCTTGAATTTCCTTGAGCCAAGGATCTTTATCCGTAAAGATGTCAGCTTCCTCGAGAAAGCGATGCATCAGGTAGAGTGAGGTCAAGGGGACAGCAAGCTCTCGCTCCGTCGCATCTCCAAGAGCTTTAAACCCGATCGCATCACCCGATGTAGACTTTTCAAGACCGAACTCATACATAGTCCCGACCGAAGAAGTAGGTCGCTCGGAGCCCAAGCGTGCAAAGTGAATGATACTTAGAGCTCCAGCCAGCTCTACAAGATGAGCCTGATTGCGCTGAGTCTGCCCTCCGTCACTATTACTATAGCTATTGGGCGACTTGTCACCTATGAAATAGAAGTCATCAATGTCTGCATTCTTGATGATATTCTCGGTATAGTAGCTCAAGGCTGCTCGCGTCTTAGCATAGAAGGTGGCACTATCGATAGCACTCGATGCATTGTTCTCCAGATTGAAGTAGGGAAGCAGAGAGAGTGCCCCCATACGCATTTTGGAGACCATCGTTGAGCTACTCCGGAGGCTCTTCAAAAGAGAGGGGAAACCGCTTGCGCCCGTTCCGCCAAAGATCGAGCTGATGATGAAAATACTCTTCTTCGTGATATCTCCTTTTTGTAGCTCACTGAAGAAACGTTTATAGGCATCACTCCCTTCGAACTGTCCTAAGACAATACTCCCGATATTGGGATTTCCTTTGAACCCAATGGTCATCTCCAAATCAAGGTTCTCTTTGGAGAAGAGGCTGCGGAGAAGAGCTTGTGACGAATTGCTCATCGCAACTCCCAAATCAATATACTCTCGAAACTTCGTTCCCGCGATTTGATCAAGCTGCACTTGGTAGCCAGCTCCAGGCAGCATCTCTATCGGCGTGGAGAATGTCACCAAGGGATCAGCGTTGTCCACTTGTGCCTCCTCTCGGATCTGGGTATAGAGCTTGAGTAGCTCTATTGTTTGGCTCAGATTGCCTGCACCACTATCTGGATCAATGATGAGTGGGATGATTTTGGCATTAGGCTCTACACCTGCAGCGAGCAACATGACCAGGCTACGCAGCACACGTGCCCCCGATCCTCCTATAGCCAGTACGTATACTTCATTCATAGCTTTAGAATGGGATATATCGATTGTTAGCACTCAGATATCGGAACCCCAGACCAAAGAGGAAGAAGAAGACGGCTGCGATAATCGCATTGCTTATCCCCAGACCAAGGAAGTCGGATACAGTTATTAGGGAATTCCCCTGATCATCACGTAGTAGGCATTGTCCGATAAGTCCATTTGCCTCCGCATTACTCGCCCAAAAGTAGGCTATCACGGCAGATGCCAGGGAGCTGCACCCCAAGGTAATTCCCCATTTTGCCCCCTTTGACTCACTGGGATCAAAGAGTCGAAAATAAAGGAAGGCGACTAGGAGCTGAAGACCGATTGTGAGCAAACCAATCTGGGTATAACTATTTGTCCCTGAGAACAGCTCTGTATAACAGTCATATCCAGAGAGATAATCTCGTAGTTGCGTACAATATAGGCGATCTAATAAGAGGTAGATACTTTCCATAAAGCTCTATGAATAGTTGAATAATTGATAAAGAGAGTAGCTTATTTGAGCGTTAGCCCCAGAGAGAACAACTCCTTGGAGGTAGTTTCATACGGGCGCTGTAGGCCACTTAGGATGTACTTGATTCCATAAGTCTGGTCAATGGCCCCAGGTTGATGGATATCTATGTTATCTTCTGCATGTACACCTGCTACCCAGTTTGGCATTTGCTGCAGCAGAGAGACCATCAGATTACCCTTTATGATCGATGAGCTTGCAAGTCGGATGTAGATGCTTCCATCTTCCCCTTCTCGAATCTTGGTAACCTGATATCCACGGGGGCTCACCTGGTAGTTGGAGGCATCTATGAGATAAGACCCTGGCTGCAACAGATGAGGACGAAGCAACTTTACCTCAAAGGATAAGGATGGCTCTTTTTGCATCCCCTTACCCAGGGAGGCTTCTGCAATCACATTTTTCTCCTTTCGATCGAGGGTGATACTACCAAAGACGGCATTGGGACTGACCGCATAGCTCAATTGCTTCTCTGTAGGCTCCAGGATCATCTGATGAGACCTATTAGCATATAGAGGCATATTAGCTGGCAGTTGACCATCCGCAAGGATACTATAGAGCTGATCTCTATCCCCCATAATGAAGATGTAGTAAGGGCGCTTTGCCTGAAGCATGGTAGAGCCTGCTTCCTGATAATACTTACCGTCAAAGTCTGACAGCATCCGCCAGATGGCTATCGCCCACTCCGGACGCTTATTTAGCTGTCGGCGAAGAGCAACCTCGATGTTCGTCGATACAGACTCGGGGCTTTGCCCTGTCTTCAAGTCCAAGATCATATCAGATACCAAGATGGACACCTCGCCCGGTGCCGTCTGCTCTTGTATATCATTAAGAATATCCTGCAGGGAGGTAGATGATCGATCACCTCCTCCACGCTGGAATGACGCAGCGTTAAGATTAGCTGTGAACTCAGATATCGGTTCGTGAATGGATATAGTTCGAGAATTGATATAGTTTAGCTCAACCGTATCAACCAGAGACTTCTTATTGACAGGATCTTGCACCAGTGAGATCGCAGACACTAAGGCATTGAGATCACTTTTGAGCTGGCTATTGGCTGGAGTCATATAGCCATCCATACTACCTGAGTTTTCGATGAACACCTTACAAGCCCTTATTGAAGCATATTGCTGGGCAGCTGTCGGAATAGCAGGTGATACGGCCTTAGAGGAATCCCTCACAAGCAGGTAATACCCTGCTACACCAATCAGGACTACTAATAATGCTACTATAATGGGCTTTGCTTGTGGCGTTTTTCTCTTCTGCGCATTTGCCCCTTGGACCTTCGTCCGCCCTTGTGGAGGTCTTGCCATTGTCTACTAACTTTTAATCACATTATCTACTTTAACACTCAATGATATCGCTGTCCGATAAAAGCATCTTCATACCGCCACCAACGTCTTACTGCAGCCTCTCCACACTCTTCTCAAGCTGGAGGACAGCAGCCCGGGAACAAAGAAAAACAATAGCCCCACGCTATACGACCGATCGGATCGGTCGTATAGCGTGGGGCTATTCAGATGAGGGATAGAGAAATTATAAGCAGAGTCTGCGAAGCGGACTCTGCTTACGGGTACCCGTAAGCTCAACTAAAAGCCGACGGAAGATACTGCTTCTGCACCTCATCTTGTCATTATTCTTTACGGACGTAAAGATAACGTTATTCCATCAAACACACAGAACCTCACACGAAGAAAGCTATATAGCTTTGGACTGATCCCTATATAGCTTTGTGAAGACCTCTATTAGGTTATCGCTCCGCATAGGGATACAAAGTTATGGACGAGTGGTAGATAAGTTTGGGCTACGTACGTGACCCTAATATCCACGTACGTAGATATTTGGATTTACATACCTGATCTTTAAGACTACGTACATAGATGCGAAAAAAGCATTACGTGAAGGCGCTTTTTCCTTCGTGAAAAGGACACTTTTCCTCCGCTGGACAAGAGGTATACTTACGATAAGGAGAAGGGCTTGCTCGGCCTCTTCGAAGAGGTGTATCAGAGAGCTGGACGCACTATGCCTTAGCACTCTAAATAGAGGATAAGACTCTGTGCAATGACCTCAACACAACGGTACGCGCACGCGTGAGATGTCGCCCACCGCAGCCCTCCGATCCTCGTGAAACACAAAGCAACAACACACCGACACCCACAAGAGGACAACACCAAGACGCGCACACGTTCCACGTGGAACAAGCAGCAAAACAAACCTCGCACTCCATAGCAAACATCTACCCCACGAAAGAAACCCGTATCTTTACAACCGAAGAAACCCAACTCAATAAAGAACACTCAGCGAAGACTTGCTCCACGAAAAAGAAGATAAGATCTATAATCGGATCGACAGCAAGGCGCGCGAGTAAACAGCGAAGCGCACCGCAGGAAAGCGAAGAAAACAGAGGCATGTTCCACGTGGAACACTCACCCACTCCACCCACACATCACTACACCAAGCCACACGCCATGACCCAGAGAGAGCGACGCCAAGCAGGGCTATACTTCTGCGCCATCGACCCCGAGATCCACGAGGAGCGACTGCGAGCACAAGATCTCATCCAGCGCTACAACGCCCTACGCCCCGACGAGCACGAAGAAGCCAGCGAGATCATCCGCTCGCTCCTCGGCACGATGGGCGAACGCTGCCACTTCGTGCCACCTATCTTCTTCGACTACGGATCGAACGTCCACATCGGGGACTTCAGCTTCGTCAATAGCAACTTCACCGCGCTTGATGCGGGGCGCATCGACATCGGCCGCCACGTCTTCATCGGGCCGAACGTCAGCATCTACACCCCGACCCACCCGCTACTCGCCGAGGAGCGTAACACAGGCTACGAACAAGGCAAGCCCGTGAAGATCGGTGACAACGTGTGGATCGGCGGCTCGGTGACGATCCTCGGCGGCGTCACCATCGGCGAGGGCGCCGTGATCGGAGCTGGCAGCGTCGTCACGCGTGACATCCCTGCAGGCGTCATCGCCGTCGGCAATCCTTGCCGCCCTCTTCGCGAGATCACCGATGCCGATCGCGTACTCCACGACATCGAGCCCTAAGCATATATAATACGTACGCGCGCGAAGCGCGAGAGGACATCGGGTGCAGTTCCACGTGGAAACGCACCCGATGCTTTTCTTTCGCAAAGCGTGGGTGACCGCACTCCCCACGCAAGAAACCCGTATCTTTGCAGCCGAAGAAACCCAACTAAGAAAGGATGCTCAGCGAAGACTTGCTCTACGAAAAGGAAGATGAGATCTACGACAAGGTAGACACCCCCCTCTTTCACCTCATCGGCGAAGCCGCGGACGAACTCGGCGTAGACGCCTACATCGTCGGGGGCTATGTGCGTGACCTCCTCCTCTACCGCCCCTCGAAGGATATCGACGTCGTCTCCATCGGGCGCGGCATCGACCTGGCGCAGGCGGTAGCGGGGCGTCTCGGACGTGGTGCACACATCTCGGTCTTCGCTCGCTTCGGCACGGCACAGGTCAAGCAGGGCGACCTGGAGATTGAGTTCGTAGGCGCCCGTCGTGAGAGCTACACACCCGATAGTCGCAAGCCCTTCGTCGAAGACGGTACGCTGGAGGAAGATCAGGAGCGCCGTGACTTCACGGTCAATGCTCTGGCCATCTGCCTGAACGCCGACCGCTTCGGTCAGCTCGTCGACCCCTTCGACGGCCTGCACGATATGGAGGCGCTCACCCTGCGCACACCGCTCGATCCCGACATCACCTTCAGCGATGACCCGCTGCGCATGATGCGTGCCATACGCTTCGCCTCGCAGCTCGGCTTCTTCATCGACCCCGACACCTTCGCTGCTATCGGGCGAAATGCAGGGCGCATCGAGATCATCTCCGCCGAGCGCATCGCCACGGAGTTCAACAAGATCCTCCTCTCCCCTCGCCCATCCATCGGCCTCGAGCTCTTCGAGAAGACCGAACTGATGAAGCTCGTCTTCCCTGAGCTCCTCGAGCTCAAGGGCGCCGAGACGCGTGACGGCATCGGCCACAAGGACAATCTCACCCACACCTACAAGGTCGTGGACAATATGGCCAAGGCACTCGCCACCGCCCGTCCTGGGCACGAGATGAACCTCTGGCTCCTCTGGGCAGCGCTCCTCCACGACATCGGGAAGCCCCGCACCAAGCGCTTTGACCAGCGCCTCGGCTGGACGTTCCACAACCACAACTTCATCGGCATGAAGATGGTGTCGAAGATCTTCCGCCGCCTCCGCCTTCCGCTTGATCACAAGATGCACTACGTGGAGAAGCTCGTCGACCTGCATATGCGTCCCGCCACCCTCGTCGATGAGGGCGTGACGGACTCCGCTGTGCGCCGTCTGCTCTTCGAGGCGGGAGATGATATCGACGACCTCATGCTCCTCGTCGAAGCCGACATCACGAGCAAGAACCCCCAGCGCGTACGCAAGTACCTCGACAACTATAAGGTCGTTCGTCAGAAGCTCGTCGACATCGAGGAGAAGGACCGCATCCGCAACTTCCAGCCACCCATCTCGGGACAGCTCATCATGGATACCTTCGCCCTCACGCCTTGCCGCGAGGTCGGGCTCATCAAGGACGCTATCAAGGACGCTATCCTCGACGGCACGATCCCCAACGAATACGAGCCCGCCTACGAATTTATGCTCCGCGAAGCAGCCGCTCTCGGCCTGAACCCAGCGAAGAAATAGGCGCTCCCCCACTCCACCTCACAGAGACACCACTACCCCTTGCTTTACTATCTTGTCGTAAAGTAAGGGGTAGTGGTTTATTATCAGTACCTTTGCACCATCAAAAAAGGATAGTCGACCGACTGTCTCGATTGCTTAGAAGAAGGAATATATTTATGATCGTAACAAAGCGCGCCAACGATCCCGTCTGGACGAACATCTATGCTTATGCCCAGCTGCCCGCTGAGCTGCGTAGACTCGACGAGATCGCCCACAACCTCTGGTGGGTATGGACCCCCAAGGCACAGAATCTCTTCCGCCGCATCTCTCCCGAACTCTGGGAGTCGACCGAAGGCAATCCTATCACCCTCACTCGCCTGCTCTCCGCCGAGGAGATGGCAGCCCTCGTCGCTGACAAGGACTTCATGGCGCAGCTGGACGAAGTCTATGCCGACTTCCAGGCCTACATGAGCGAGCCTGCAGACGCAGTACGCCCCTCCGTCGCCTACTTCAGCATGGAGTACGGTCTGACGAATATCCTCAAGATCTATTCCGGCGGTCTTGGCGTCCTCGCTGGTGACTACCTCAAGGAGGCCAGCGACAGCAACGTCCGCCTCACCGCCGTCGGCTTCCTCTATCGCTACGGCTACTTCACCCAGAGCCTCAGCCCCGAAGGCCAGCAGCAGGCGAACTACGAAGCCCAGGACTTCACCCAGCTTCCCATCGAGCAGATCTTCGAAGAGGACGGACAGACGCCCCTCATCCTCGAGGTGCCCTATGCTGGTCACACCGTATACAGCCATGTATGGAAGGTGAACGTCGGCCGTATCAGCCTCTACCTCCTCGACACTGACATCCCACAGAATAGCGAATGGGACCGCCCCATCACGCACCAGCTCTATGGCGGTGACTGGGAGAACCGTATGAAGCAGGAGTACCTCCTCGGTATCGGTGGTGTGCTCCTCCTCAACCGCCTCGGCATCTCGAAGGACGTCTACCACATGAACGAAGGTCACGCTGCCTTCATGAGCGTACAGCGCCTCCTGGACTACGTCGAGGGCGAAGGTCTTCCCTTCGACGAAGCTCTCGAGCTCGTCCGCGCCTCCTCGATCTACACCTGTCACACGCCCGTCCCCGCTGGTCATGACTACTTCGACGAGGAGCTCCTCGGCAAGTACCTCGGCCACATCCCTGGGCGTCTCGGCATCTCTTGGCATGACTTCATCAGCCTCGGCCGTGAGAATCCCGAGAGCAACGAGAAGTTCTCCATGAGCGTCTTCGCACTGAATACCTGTCAGGAAGCCAACGGTGTGAGCCTGCTGCACGGCCGTGTCTCGCAGGAGATGTTCGCCCCCGTCTGGAAGGGCTTCTTCCCCGAAGAGCTGC
>ENA-OWMB01000279-OWMB01000279.1-metagenome-genome-assembly--contig:-NODE-279-length-21579-cov-56.992845_pt1 | contig 21579 bp, 21 predicted proteins | sample MGYA00245353_ERZ651112 | MGnify/ENA primary metagenome ERZ651112 (study PRJEB26857, sample SAMEA4031773) | metagenome | biome: human; feature: oral; material: saliva | place: Philippines | collected 2014...
CGTAAAATATGCTGATCTAAGGCATCGAGCACAGGCTTATTAAGTTGAGAAGCGGTCAAATTTTCCTCCACTTTTGCAAAAACTTAAATAAAATCTAAAAAATATAAATTATTTTTAGATATTATATAACACAAAAAGAGTTTTATTGAATTTCTATTGAGTTTTTTAAGAAATCCGTTAAATTACGTGCATACCATTTTAATGGACAATGAATTATCAAAAGGAAAGCAACAATGAAAAAATCATTTATCTTACAACAAAACGAAATTAGCTTTGTTAAAAACACTTTTACCCAATATTTAATTGATAAACTCGGCATTATTGAAGTTCAAGGACCAATTTTGAGCGAAGTCGGCAACGGCATGCAAGATAACCTTTCAGGAATTGAAAAAGCAGTACAAGTCCACGTGAAATGTATTCCGGATGCGACTTATGAAGTGGTTCATTCTTTAGCAAAATGGAAACGCCATACCCTTGCGCGCTTTGGTTTCCAAGAGGGCGAAGGTTTATTCGTGCACATGAAAGCATTACGCCCAGATGAAGATTCTCTTGATGCAACCCACTCAGTTTATGTTGATCAATGGGACTGGGAAAAAGTGATTCCGACTGGTCGTCGTAACTTTGAATATTTAAAAGAAACTGTAAATGAAATCTATAAAGCGATTCGTTTAACAGAATTAGCAGTAGAAGCACGCTTTGATATTCCATCTATCTTACCAAAACAAATTACCTTTGTTCACAGTGAAGATTTAGTCAAACGCTATCCGGATTTAAGCAGCAAAGCGCGTGAGAATGCAATTTGTAAAGAATTTGGTGCCGTATTTCTGATTGGTATCGGTGGCAAATTATCTGATGGTAAACCACATGATGGTCGTGCTCCAGATTATGATGACTGGACAACTGAATCTGAAAGCGGCTACAAAGGCTTAAATGGCGATATCTTAGTTTGGAACGAACAGTTAGGCACTGCATTTGAGCTCTCTTCAATGGGGATTCGTGTAGATGAAAAAGCATTACGCTTACAAGTTTCATTAACTGGCGATGAATCTCGTTTAGAAATGGATTGGCATAAAGATTTACTTGCCGGTAAATTACCTCTATCTATTGGTGGTGGTATCGGCCAATCTCGTCTAGCGATGTTCTTACTTCGTAAACAACACATCGGTGAAGTACAATCTAGCGTTTGGCCAAAAGCTACATTAGAACAGTTTAAAAATATCCTATAATAAAGAAATATGAAATACGTTAAGGCATACACTTTAAGTGTATGCCTTTTTAGTTAGCTTACCTAAACATCATAAGTTCCCATAATGCTAGCTTGAGCCAAAATGTGGCCTTGCATAGCAAAATGGAGATCATTAAAACGGAAGCCAGACGATAAATTAAGCTCTGTATCTAGCGCATAAACAATCAGTTCATAACGATGTAAACAATTTGGCGGCGCCATTCCTCCATAAAATGAGGCTTCTTGAATATCAAATTGCCCTAATTTACTCGCCCAAGAATTTGCTCCTTGCGCATAATCGGTTGCAGTTTGGCTTTCATTTTCTTCAATCTTTGTCCGTTTAAGATCAGCAATTAACCAATGAATCCAAACAAAACCACTGGCTGTGATCGCATCTTTATCTTCTAGTACGACAACAAAAGATTGTGTATGTTCTGGTGCTTGATGGATTTCAAATGGAATCGAATAAGTTGGCATACCATTTGGGCTAAATTGATTCCCTCTTTTTCCATACTTATCTTCAAATGCACCATTTTTAATGGCTGAGCTTGTGATAAACATAAGCATCTCCTTAATGATTAAATAAACGACTTTGGAGAGCTCTATAATAACGCGTTCAGGTTAAAAGGGTATAAAAAAACCCGCATTACTGCGGGTTTTTCTTATTTAGTTAAGTTCTTTAACAACTAACTATTACATAGTTACTTGTTTAGTACCTTGTACTTGAACTTCAACACGACGGTCTGGTGCTAAACATGCGATTAACGCTTTACGACCTTTAACTGCATCACAAGTGTTGCCAGTTACTGGGTTCGCTTTACCGTAACCTACTGCAGTTACGTTTGCAGCTGGTGCACCTTTAGAAACGATGTAGTTCGCTACTGTTTCTGCACGACGTTGTGAAAGTTTTAAGTTAAATTCTTCTTTACCGATACGGTCAGTGTAACCATTAACTTGGATTGCTGCATTACCTAAACCTGAAGCGTTGATTTCAGATTGCATTGCATCTAATGCTTGTGCTGCAGCTGGTTTTAAGTTTGCTTTACCAAACGCGAATAATACATCTGAGCTAAATGCGAAGTTTTTGGTTTCGATTTGTGGCTCAGCTACTGGTGCTGGAGCAGCACCTTGACCAAAGCGGTATGTTAAACCAGCAGATACTGAGTGGATATCTGGACTGTATTTAGTGAAATCTTGACCGCCAGCTTTACGAACTGCTTTAGAGTAGTTACCCGCTTTGTTTAAGTATTGGTATTCAACACGGAATGCTAATTCTGGAAGAATTGCATACTCAACACCACCACCTAAAGTTAAAGATGGTTTTAAGTTGTGGTATTTAGAGTGATTACCTGCACCAGTTACATCGTAGAATTTATAGTCGTTACGAACTAATGCAACACCTACTTTACCGTAAACATCTAAGTCAGGTAATACTGCATAGCTTGGTTTTAAGCTTAAGTTTACACCGTGCGCAGAGTGTTTGTAAGCACGAACATCGCTATTGTTAACTCTGTCGTTACCACGAACACGACCATAGTAGTCATAACCTAATTCAGTTGCTAAACCAAAGTTGTTTTGGTTTAAGATTTGGTAGCCACCGAACACACCGTAAGTTACAGAGTTGCGGTTGATACCGAATTTGCTAGTGTTAGCATTATAACGAGCATCGGTCGCGTGTTTGTCGTCGATTTGTTTAATGCCGTGGTGGAATGCCGCCCAACCTGCTTTAGCACCAACGTAGAAAGTATTTTCTTGTGGAGCTGCTGTTGCTGCTGCTGAAGCTGCTAATACTGCTAATGCAACTAATGATTTTTTCATTTTGATGATCCTCTATTTCAATTTCGTCATCTAAAAACTGCTCATAATGAGCCGAATATTACCTTTTTCAATTCCTCAACATGAGAAATATGTAAAAGCCCTTATTACAGTTACATTCTATCAAACAAAAAAAACGAAAATCAAACAATTTTTATTGATTTGATTAAAATTCGGGCATTTTATTGATATAAATCACTCAAACCAGCTGATAGAACTCCATTATAAAGAAAAACCCGCAAGAATGCGGGTTTTTCTTATTTAGCTAAGTCCGTTAAGAACTAACTATTACATAGTTACTTCTTTAGTACCTTGTACTTGAACTTCAACACGACGGTCTGGTGCTAAACATGCGATTAACGCTTTACGACCTTTAACTTTATCACAAGTATGGCCAGTTACTGGGTTCGCTTCACCGTAACCTACTGCAGTTACGTTTGCAGCTGGTGCGCCTTTAGAAACAATGTAGTTCGCTACTGTTTCTGCACGACGTTGTGAAAGTTTTAAGTTTGCTGCTTCTTTACCAATACGGTCAGTATAACCATTCACTTGAATTGCTGCATTATTTAAACCTGCTGCATTGATTTCAGATTGCATTGCATCTAATGCTTGTGCTGCGGCCGGTTTTAAGTTTGCTTTACCAAATGCAAATAATACATCTGAGCTAAATGCGAAGTTTTTAGTTTCAACTTGTGGCGCAGCTACTGGTGCTGGTGCAGCACCTTGACCAAAGCGGTATGTTAAACCAGCAGATACTGAGCTGATATCAGGACGGTAGTCTGTTGCACCCATGCGGTTTAAAGTAGCTTGGCTTGCTTTGCCTGCATTATTTAACCATTGATATTCAACACGTGCTGATAATTCAGGAAGAATTGCATATTCAACACCCGCACCTAAAATTAAAGAACTTTGGAAACGGTGAGTTTTTGTTGGCGCTTTAGTTACCACATTCACTGTTTTGTAACGGTTATTTACTAATGCGATACCTACTTTACCGTAAACATCTAAGTTAGGTAATACTTCATAGCTTGGTTTTAAAGAAATAGTTGTACCATGTGCTGAATGTTTGAAAGTTTGTTTCTCACCACCAGCTTTAGTATTTTGGTGACCACGAACACGACCAAAATAGTCATAACCTACTTCTGTAGCTAAACCAAAGTTGTTTTGGTTTAAGATTTGGTAACCACCAAATACACCGTAAGTTACAGAGTTTTTATTGATGCCGTATTTACCGCCATCTTTTGCATCTAATTGTTTGATGCCATCATGAAATGATGCCCAACCAGCTTTAGCACCCGCGTAGAAAGTATTTTCTTGCGGTGCTGCGGTTGCTGCTGCTGAAGCTAATACTGCTAATGCAACTAATGTTTTTTTCATTTGGATGATCCTCTATATTTCATAGATTGATAATATTGAAAGCTCCCATCTCACTAGAGAATAAAGAGACCTATATGACAGATTCTGCCACTAAAAATAAATGGCATATATACCATCTATCACATTCTTGTACTCTTCATAATAATGAAAGTATGAGCAAGAATATTCTTATTATGGGTACTCAGTCACATAAAATCAATGTTATTTACTAAACAAATCTGAAATAAATGTCTTTTTTAACTAAATTTAAGCTCAAAATGACAAGTTTGACAAAAGTCAGCCTTTTATTTACTTTCGTTTTCAATCTACGTTTTTCTTGTTAATATTTAGCAAAATTTATTATTTGGAATAAATATAATGATACCTAGACTCTCGCAAACACCATCTTTAGATCCCATAGTTAGCGCTTATTTAGAAAGCCTGCGCACACAAAATTTCAGTGGCGATATCGCCTCTAGCTATTCAGATAGACTCTCTTTAGCAACAGATAACAGTGTTTATCAGCAATTACCGCAAGCCTTACTTTTCCCTAAATCAATCGCTGATGTTGTAATTTTAACGAAATTAGCGCAAAAACCAGAGTTTAGCGCGCTAACGTTCACGCCAAGAGGGGGGGGAACGGGCACGAACGGGCAATCATTGAACCAAAATATCATTGTGGATCTTTCACGCCATATGAATCAAATTTTAGAGCTTAATGTTGAAGAACGTTGGGTTCGTGTTCAAGCTGGTGTCGTAAAAGATCAATTAAATCAATATCTCAAACCATACGGTCTCTTCTTCTCTCCTGAACTATCCACTAGCAATCGCGCTACATTAGGCGGAATGATTAACACTGATGCTTCAGGACAAGGCTCATTACAATATGGCAAAACCTCCGACCACGTTTTAGGACTTAAATCTGTGTTAATTAACGGAGAGGTATTAGAAACGCAAGCGGTCAATTCTGAACAATTTTCTGCAAATTTAACCCAATTAAATCTTTCCGAGTACGGGCGAAAATTACATGAAACCATATTTTCTCGCTGTAAAACATTACGCCCATTAGTCCTCTCTTCTTTGCCACAATTAAATCGTTTTTTAACGGGCTATGATTTAAAAAATGTATTTAATGAAGATGAGAGTCAATTTAATTTAACCCGTATTTTGACAGGCTCTGAAGGTTCGCTTGCATTTATTTGTGAAGCCAAATTAAATTTATTACCTATTCCAAAATATCGCACGTTAATCAATATTAAATATAACTCTTTTGATGCTGCATTACGCGCTGCACCTTTTATGCTAGAAGCAAAAGCGTTATCTGTAGAAACCGTCGATTCCAAAGTGCTTAATCTGGCTAAACAAGACATTATTTGGCACTCCGTTTCAGACTTATTAAAAGAAGACGAGGCAAACCCGATTCTAGGCATCAATATCGTCGAATATGCAGGACACGATGCTGCTCAAATTGAAGCACAAGTTGCCGAATTATGTCGTTCGCTTGATGACAAAATTGCTCGAAATGAAGCAGGCATTATTGGTTACCAATACTGTGATGATTTAACTTCGATTGAGAAAATTTACGCGATGCGTAAAAAAGCAGTGGGATTATTAGGCAATGCTAAAGGTTGGGCGAAACCCATTCCTTTTGTTGAAGACACTTGCGTACCGCCAGAACATTTAGCCGATTACATTAGCGAATTCCGTGCATTATTAGACAGTCATCAATTAGCCTACGGAATGTTTGGGCACGTTGATGCAGGAGTTTTACATGTTCGCCCTGCGCTGGATTTATGCGATAAAGCACAAGTGAAAACCTTCAAAATGATTTCAGATCAGGTCGTTGAACTGACTGCCAAATATGGCGGTTTAATTTGGGGGGAACACGGCAAAGGAATGCGTTCTTACTATGGTGAGCGCTTCTTTGGCGAGCAACTTTGGCAAGAACTGCGCCAAATCAAAACCCTTTTCGACCCAAACAACCGCTTAAATCCGGGCAAAATCTGTACGCCGCTAGATTCAGCTGAAACCCTGTATCCAATTGATTCGACCATGCGCGCAGATTACGACCGTACGATTCCAATTGAGGTGCGCGATGAGTTTAAAGGCGCAATGAGTTGTAACGGAAACGGCTTATGTTTTAACTTTGATGTGCATAGCACAATGTGCCCTTCTATGAAAGTTTCAGGAAATCGTCTTTTTTCTCCTAAAGGGCGTGCAGCAATGATTCGAGAATGGTTGCGCTTATTAGCCGAGCAAGGTGTTGATCCACAAACGTTAATTTTTGACTCCAGCAAAAATCAGGTGAAACTGACCGATTTTGTTGCCAAGATCCGCCATTCATTGAAGAAAAAGCAAGAATACGATTTTTCACATGAAGTAAAAGCTGCAATGGATACTTGCTTGGCATGTAAAGCATGCGCAAGCCAATGCCCGATTAAAATTGATGTGCCAACATTCCGCAGCCAATTTAATCAGCTTTACCATCAGCGCTATTTCCGCCCAATAAAAGACTACGTAGTATCGAATTTAGAATTTATTGCACCTATTATGGCGAAAGCCCCGCGCTTTTTTAACTTCTTTAGCACGACACAGCTTGCAGAAGTCGCTGCGAATAAACTGATTGGCATGACTTACCTACCAGCATTATCTGTACCGAATTTACGCCAGCAATTAGTGGCGATTGGCTATCAAGGTGAAACGTTAGAAACGTTGGAACAACGTGCTGCAAGCGGTCAATTTTCTGCAGAAAATTGCAAAACCGTACTGATTGTACAAGATCCCTTCACGACTTTTTATGATGCTAAAGTGGTGGCAGATTTTGTGAAGTTTGTAGAGAAAATCGGTTTCCGCCCAATCGTCTTGCCATTTAATCCTAGTGGCAAAGCGCAACACATTAAAGGCTTTTTAAGTCAATTTGCCAAAACAGCCAAAAACCAAGCGGAATTCTTAAATCGAGTAGCAAAACTAGGTCTGCCAATGGTGGCGGTTGACCCCGCATTAACCTTGCTCTATCGCGATGAATATCGTGATATTCTCAAAGCAGAGCGGGGAAATTTCCATGTGCAATTAGCCCATGAATGGCTAAAATCCGTCATTCAAAATGAAACGCTCAACGTCAGTAAAAAAGCCGTAGAATCTGACCGCTTGCCATGGCATTTATTTGCGCATTGTACCGAATCGACCGAATTACCAAGTGCTACACAAGATTGGCAGCAAATTTTTGCGTATTTTGGTGAAACGCTCATCAATCAAAATGTTGGCTGTTGTGGCATGGCAGGCACATTTGGGCATGAAACTGCGCATATTGAAATGTCGAAGGCAATTTATGCACAGTCTTGGCAAGTCAAAATAGCAGATAAACCACTGAATCGCTGCCTAGCGACTGGCTACTCTTGCCGCTCACAAGTCAAACGTATGACGCATCAGGGCATTAAACATCCAGTTCAAGCATTGCTAGAAATTATCAGCTAACGATTTCAACACCCCGCAATCTTGCGGGGCGTTTTATGATTATTATTCAATTTTAAAGAGGAAAAAATGACGCCTATTTGGAAACAAACCGCCACCCCAGAACAATTAACATCTCTATGCGAAGGCACTGCCGTCGCGCATTTAGGAATTATTTTTACAGAAATCGGCGCCTCAGACATTACCGCTGAATTAACCGTTGACACACGCACCAAACAACCATTTGGGGTATTACATGGTGGTGTTTCAGCCGCCTTAGCAGAAACCGTGGCCAATGCAGGTGCATTATTGCTTTGTGAACCTAATCAAATTGCGGTGGGAATGGAATTAAACATTAGCCATTTAAAATCCATTAAAGAAGGTGAAAAAGCAATTGCTCGCGCCTTTCCATTAAAAGTTGGGCGAGAAGTGCAAGTTTGGCAAATTGAAACCAAAGATGAACAAGGCAACCTTTGTGCCATTTCCCGTTTATCGGTAAAAGTGTTAGACAAGCGGTAAGATTTTGTGAATTTTTTGCAAAATTCTTTGAAAATCTGACCGCTGTTTAAAAAGGCGGTTGGAGATATGAACAACCTATTATAGAATGCTATTCTTTTATCCATTCCTTTACTTAAGAGAAATTCCACATGAATTCAAATCGTAGTTTATTGGTCATGGGACTGTTCTTGGTGTCGTTTCTATTGTTTACGACCTGGCAGCAGGAATTCAACCCTGAAATCCAAACCCAGAAGCAAGCACAAGTCCAAGCGCAACAATCATCAGGCGATGTGCCGGCGTCTAGTTCTTCTGACTCCACCACCTCAGATATGGTGAGCAAAGGAAAAACTATTACCATCGAAAGCGATGTTTTACGTTTAACCGTTGACACGCTAGGCGGTGATGTCGTTGATTCTGACTTATTAAAACTTAACGCTGAATTACAATCAAACACCCCATTTGAGTTGTTACAAGATAACAGCAACCTTACTTATATCGCACAAAGTGGTTTAGTGGGTAAAAACGGGATCGATACCAATGCAGGTCGTGCGCAATATCAAGCAAGCGCAGATAGCTTTAAATTGGCTGATGGTCAAAATGAAATTCGTGTGCCATTAACCGTTGAGAAAGATGGTGTGGTTTACACCAAAACCTTCACTTTAAAACGTGGCAGCTATAACGTAGGCGTTGATTTCAACGTGAAAAACAACAGTGCAGAAACCATTGAAGTTCAGCCTTACGGACAGTTAAAACATACTATTGTAGAAAACTCTGGCAACTTAGCTATGCCAACTTATACTGGCGGTGCTTACTCATCTTCGGAAACCAACTATAAAAAATATAGTTTCCAAGATATGGAAAAATCAGGTTTATCTATTGAAAGTAAAACCGGTTGGGTTGCATTATTGCAACACTATTTCGCTTCTGCGTGGGTACCACCACAAAACCAAGATATGACCTTGTTTACACGTATCTCTGAAGATAAACGCTTTGCGAATATCGGTTACCGTGGTGCAATTACCACAATTGCGCCAAACAATGAAGCGACTATTCAAACCGCTTTATGGACTGGCCCGAAAAACCAGCACGAAATGGCTGAAGTTGCAGAACACCTTGATTTAACCGTCGATTACGGTTGGGCATGGTTCATTGCGAAACCATTATTCTGGTTATTAACGACGATTCAAAAAGTTGTGTCTAACTGGGGTATCGCGATTATTTTAGTGACCATCGTGGTAAAAAGTTTGCTTTATCCACTTACTAAAGCACAATACACCTCAATGGCAAAAATGCGTATGTTGCAGCCGAAAATCCAAGAAATGCGTGAGCGTTTTGGTGATGATCGTCAACGTATGAGCCAAGAGATGATGAAATTGTATAAAGAAGAGAAAGTAAACCCAATGGGTGGTTGTTTACCGATTCTAATTCAAATGCCAATTTTCATCGCGTTATATTGGACATTCATGGAAGCTGTAGAATTACGTCATGCACCATTCTTCGGTTGGATTCATGACTTATCAGCCCAAGACCCATACTTCATTTTCCCATTGTTGATGGGCGGCTCAATGTTCTTATTACAAAAAATGTCACCAACCCCTGTTGCTGATCCAATGCAACAAAAAGTGATGATGTTTATGCCGGTTATCTTTACTGCATTCTTCCTGTTCTTCCCTGCAGGCTTAGTGCTTTACTGGTTAACCTCTAACTGTATTACCCTAGTACAGCAATGGTGGATTTACCGCCAATTAGAGAAAAAAGGCTTACATACCCGTAAAAAATAAAACACGGTGTAATTAAACTGAGGCTGAATCGGTATAATACAGATTCAGCCTTTAATTTTAGTGTGAAATCGAATAGAAAGATCGTGCTAAATCGGTCATGAAATGATAGAATCATACGCTTTTAAAAATTAGATATTTTCTCTTACATCATTTTAGGTTTTATATGGCGACAGAAATTAAAAAGAAAGCCCCTGAACAAGTTCAAGATAAAGGGGAAAAAAGCAAAGGCACAAATACCTTGCTTTGGATTATCGCAGTAGCGTTAATTATCGTTGCAGCAGTAGGCAATACTTACTTTGCCACACAACTTTCATTAGTTGTACGTGTATTGGCGTTAGTAGCATTAGGTGCAGGCGCTGTAGCAGCCGCTGCGCTTACCAATCAAGGTCAAAAAACCATTCACTTTATTAAAGAGTCTCGTACCGAATTACGTAAAATTATTTGGCCAACCCGTCCAGAAGCGACCCAAACAACCTTAATCGTAATTGCGATGTGTGTAGTGGTTTCTTTAGTGTTATGGGGTATCGACTCTATCATCGTTCGATTGGTCGCATTTTTAACCAACTTATAATAAGGCATTAAAATGAGCGAATTAGAAACAACAACTTCTAGCGAACCGGCAAAAAAACGTTGGTATGTATTACAAGCCTTTTCTGGTTTTGAAAACCGTGTAGCAGTGACTTTACGTGAATATATCAAACTTCACAAAATGGAAGATTCTTTCGGTGAAGTATTAGTGCCAACCGAAGAAATCGTTGAAAACGTAGGTGGTAAACGCCGTAAAACTGAACGTAAATTCTTCCCAGGTTATGTATTAGTTGAAATGGAAATGAACGACTACACTTGGCAACTTGTGCGCAGTGTACCTCGTGTAATGGGCTTTATCGGTGGAACTGCAGATAAACCGGCGCCAATTTCCAAAAAAGAAGCTGACTTAATCCTTAACCGTGTTCAAGAAACAGCTGAAAAACCACGTCACCGTAATGAATATCATCCTGGTGAAAATGTACGTGTTACTGAAGGTCCATTCGCTGACTTTACAGGTACAGTGGAAGAAGTGGATTACGAAAAAGGCCGCGTTAAAGTGTCTGTATCTATCTTCGGTCGTGCAACGCCAGTTGAACTTGAATTCAACCAAGTTGAGAAACAATAATCTTCAAGATAACTTAAAACGGGAACTTCTGGTTCCCGTTTTTTTTATTTATTCAGCACATCAGCTTCATTACAATAAAAAGGCGTGATATTTGATCACGCCTTTCTATTCTATTCTGATTAGTCTTGCGGTAATAATCGCTCTAAGCGCCATAAATCCGCAAAATCCGCTCTTGCCTTAATTAAATGTGCTTTTGCACCATCTACTAAAATTTCGACCGCTTGTGGGCGAGAATTATAGGTTGATGACATCGCAGCTCCATAAGCCCCAGCGGAGCGCATTGCTATGTAATCGCCTTCTGCGACAGATAAGGTTCTCGCTTTTCCTAAGAAGTCAGAGGTTTCACAGATCGGCCCAACAACATCATAAACGGAAGCTTCGCGATTAAGTGATTGATCGACCTCAGTAATTTCCATATAAGCTTCATATAAGGCTGGACGAATCATATCGTTCATTCCAGTATCTACAATCGCAAAATTACGCTCTTCGTTTGATTTCAGATATTCCACTTTCGTAACCAAAATCCCTGCATTCGCACTAATCGCACGCCCTGGTTCAAGAATAATTTCTAAATTTGGATAAGCTCTAAGTTTTTCCAACAACGCCTTCGCATATTCGGTAGGATGCGGAGGCTGCTCACCATGATATGGCACACCTAAACCACCGCCTAAATCCAAGTGGTGCAATTCAATCCCATCTTCTTTGAGCTGCTCCATTAAAACAATTAAGCGATCAGTTGCATCTAAAAACGGTTGAAGCTCGGTTAATTGTGAGCCGATATGACAATCCATACCAGTAATTTTCACATTTGGTAAGCTTTTTGCTAAACGATATACTTCTCTCGCTTGTTGCACGCTGACACCGAATTTATTTTCTTTTAAGCCAGTAGAAATATATGGGTGCGTTTTTGCATCCACGTCTGGATTCACTCGCAGAGAAATTGGTGCAACTTTACCCATTTTCCCCGCCACTTCATTGATGCGATGCAATTCAGGAATTGATTCCACATTAAAACAACGCACACCAACTTCTAAAGCGCGTGCAATTTCGCTGTGTGATTTTGCCACTCCCGAGAACACCACTTTGGAAACATCGCCACCCGCTGCTAACACGCGCTCTAATTCACCTTGTGAAACAATATCAAAGCCCGAACCAAGCTTTGCCATGACATTGAGTAACGCAATATTAGAATTAGATTTTACGGCAAAGCAAATTAAATGCGGGTGATCGCCAAATGCGTTATCAAAGGCATGCCAATGGCGTTCTAGCGTAGCACGGGAATAAATGTAAGCAGGGGTACCATGCGCTTTAATAATGTCTGCAATGGCCACCTCTTCGGCAAAAAGCTGTTGGTTTTTATATTCAAAATGATTCATTGGATTTCCGTTGTGTTTGTGAAAGCGGTCAAATTCTGCAAAACTTTTGCGAAATTCGACCGCTTGTGATGATCAATTTATGCTGTTTGTGTAGGTTGTTCTGCTGTTTTTTCAGGAAAATAAAGCGGGCCTTTTACGCCGCAAGCGGTTAAACCAAACCCTGCAAGCAATGCCACAATAATCAATTTTTTCATGGTGTTTCCTTTTCTGTATCAAGAAGTCAAATTCTAAATCAAATTGATTCAATCAAAAAGCAAAAAAGCCCTGCAAACAAAAATTTGCAAGGCTTTATGTTTTTTAGACCGCTTGTAAGATTACAAACTTAACGTTAAACAAATAATTGCTAAGGTAAAAATAGCAGATAATCCGTAGAATACTAAGTTACCCGCTGGGAAGTGCACTTTTAAGTCATGTAATCCGTGGTGGATACGGTGCATACCTGCCCACATTGGGAAAATAGTGAACACTAAAATCGCTAATTTACCAATACCGGTATGCGCAAAAGCAATGATATTGTCTGGTGTAACTAAACCAAGAGGAAGTAAAATGCCTAATACTAAAATCAAGATTGGGAAAAATAGCGCGCTAACCATGCCGCCAGCACTGAATAATAACCAAACAGGTGGCTCGTTAGAACGTTTGGTATCAAATACTTTATTACTCATATCTCCCCCCTTAAATATAAGCTAATACTAAGACAACAAGGCTAATTACCCCAGTAATGCCCCAGAACACTTTTTTCACGAAGTTAATTGGTAAAAATTGTCCTTTAACCATAATTGGCATTGCTTGTGGTGTCATTTCAAACAAGGTTGCAGCATGATAAAGAATTGCTGCTAATGAAATGAGATTGAAGACAATCACAATTGGATTTTGTACGAAGCTGACAAAATCTGTTGCAAAAGTGCCTCTGCCTAAAGTAATTACACCATAAAATAAGACTAAGCTAAACCAAACGGTTGGGATTGAGGTTGCTTCACGCACCATATACATTTTGTAAAATGGTAGTTTTTGCCACCAATTCGCTTTCATTTCACGCACATAGGCTTTGCGTTTTGTTGTTGCTGTCATATTTCCCCCTAGCCTTTTGGTTTGATCATTGAAATTACATAATCTTTTGCACTTTCCAATTTACCTTGGTTAATTGCAGATGCTGGCCCTACATGTTTCGGACACACTTCTGAACAATAACCCACGAAAGTACAGCTCCAAACACCGTTTTTACTGCTTAACAGTTTCATACGCTCTGCACGACCATTATCACGGTTATCTAAATTATAACGATGAGCAAGTGTTAATACTGCAGGGCCTAAGAATTCAGGATTTAAACCAAATTGCGGACAAGCGGCGTAACATAAACCACAGTTGATACACATTGAGAATTGACGATATTTCTCAAGCTGTGCAGGGGTTTGTTTGGTACGGCTTTTCTTCAATTCCGCATCCGGTGCCGGATTTCCTGAAAGCGCTGGGGCTTTATTATCAATGATGTAAGGTTTAATTGCTTCAAGGCTGTCTAAGAAGTGGCTTAAATCCACAACTAAATCCCGCTCGATTGGGAAGTTTTGTAGTGGCTCAATACGCATATGTCCGCTGTAATCACGTAAGAACGTTTTACAAGCTAGTTTTGGTTTGCCATTTACCATCATCCCACATGAACCACAAATTGCCATACGGCAAGACCAGCGATAAGAAAGCTCAGGTTGTAACTCATCTTTAATATAACCGAGTGCATCTAATAATGAAGTTTGGCTATCATAAGGGACTTGGTATTTGTCTAAATGCGGTTCGCTATCCACTTCAGGATTGTAGCGTAACACTTCGACGGTCATTGTATTTACATTTGCCATTTTGTTACCCTCCATTATTTCGCAGCCTGAGCCGCTTTTTTCGCTTTTTCTTGTGCTTCAGCTTCTGCACCGTAAACACGTTTTGCCGGTTGTGATTTCGTGATTTTTACATCGCTATATTTAATTGTTGGTTTACCTTCTGCATTATAGAAAGCTAAAGAGTGTTTTAAGTAATTCACATCATCACGCTCAGTCGCATCTAAACGTTGGTGCGCACCACGAGATTCTTTACGTTCAACAGCAGAACATGCAATAGATTGCGCAACATCTAAGATGAAACCTAATTCAATTTTATAGAGTAAATCGGTGTTAAATACGCTTGATTTATCTTTCACGCTCACGCGTTTATAACGTTCTTTAAGCTCTTCAATTTTGTTGACGGTTGCTTCCATACTTTCTTGTGTACGATAAATACCGCAACCTTCTTCCATTGAATCACCCATTTCATTACGAATTTGTGACCAAGATTCGTTACCTTCTTGATTAGCTAACGCATGTAAACGCGCCACAACATCTTGGGCTTGTGCATCAAGGTGTGCTTGGTTTGCAGGTTTTGCTTCTGAAGCACGACGAGCAGCGTTTTCACCAGCCACTTTACCGAACACGACAAGCTCTGCTAATGAGTTAGAACCTAAACGGTTTGCACCGTGTAAACCAGAAGATGCACATTCACCTACTGCAAATAAACCTTTAATTGAGGTTTCTGCATTGATGTCCACATCGATACCGCCCATGGTGTAGTGAACAACTGGACGAACCGGAATCGGTTGATGAACTGGATCAACCCCTTCATATGCACGAGCTAACTCACAAATAAACGGTAAACGCTCGGTTAAATGTTTTTCACCTAAATGACGTAAATCTAAGTGCACCACATCCACGCCTTTAGCGGTTTTTAGTGTGTTGCCTTTACGCCACTCTTGCCAGAATGCTTGAGAAACTTTATCACGTGGCCCTAATTCCATGTATTTATTTTCTGGTTTGCCTACTGGGGTTTCAGGGCCTAGACCATAATCTTGTAAGTAGCGATAGCCATCTTTATTGACTAAGATACCACCTTCACCACGACAACCTTCGGTCATCAAAATACCCGTATTTGGTAAGCCTGTTGGGTGATATTGAACGAACTCCATATCACGCAATGCAACACCATGACGATATGCCATAGATAAACCATCACCTGTTACGATACCGCCATTAGTATTAAAACGATAAGTACGGCAACCACCACCGGTTGCAATAACAACTGCATTTGCATTGATTTGAACTAATGTCCCTTCCATCATATTCATTGCAACACAACCGCGTGCTTCGCCGTTGTCAGTCAGAATATCAAGTACGAAATGCTCGTCAAAACGGACGATATTAGGATATTTAATTGAAGTTTGGAAAAGTGTATGTAAGATGTGGAAGCCTGTTTTATCTGCTGCAAACCAAGTACGCTCAATTTTCATCCCACCGAAACGGCGAACGTTAACATCACCATCTTCTTTACGGCTCCAAGGGCAACCCCAACGCTCCAATTGGGTCATTTCTACTGGGGAATGCTCAACGAAATATTCTACGACATCTTGTTCACATAACCAGTCACCACCGCCTACGGTATCGTTAAAGTGGTTATCAAAAGAGTCGGTGTCTTTAATGACCGCTGCTGAGCCCCCTTCTGCCGCCACTGTATGGCTACGCATTGGGTAAACTTTTGAAATTAACGCAATTTTAAGGTTCGGATTTGCTTCCGCTGCTGCAATCGCAGCACGTAAACCGCCACCACCGGCGCCGATAATTGCTACATCAAAATTAACACTTTGCATATTCACTCCAAAAAATTGAACTTCACGTTTAAGAAATTAGTTCTATTCTGCCACTAAAATGAGCTTTCGCGCTCCATTTATTACATAAAAAGAGGTGTTTTCTGATCTACCTCAAAATTGACTTTATGTATTAAGAATCGCTCTCAATAAATTACGCATGACTACTTCATATGCACCTTACGATAACGTTTTCTTAACATTCTTATTACTATATCTTTATTTTCAAAAAGAAAATGTGATCCCTTTCACACTTATTAAATTTGTTCAATTTTTCGAATTAAATCTAATACTTCAGGCAGTGTAGTTACCCCTTCTCTATCTAAAAAATGGCCGCCTGTAGGCAGGCACAAATAACTTGCTTGTAAGTTTTCTGCTAAACGCTGGCTAAATTCCGCAGGCACAATGCTATCATTTCTCGCTGCAATAACGTGGCACTGACTTGGCACGCAAGCGGTCAGATTTTGGAAAAAATTTGCAAACGCATCTAATTCTGGCAAATGTGGTAATTTTTCACCAAAGCCCGAAACTAAAATCAATGCCTTAATCGGCTTCTGCGCTGTTGCTAGAAAATTTAAGCTCGCAATACAGCCTAAACTATGCCCGATAAGAATTGTTTCAGGCGTAAGAACAATTTCTTGCTGATGATGTGCTAGCCACGCTTCTGGTGTTGGGTGTTCGCTATCTGGCATATTTAACCGCTTACAAGGAATGCCTAACTTAGCCAGCTCTGCCTCTAACCAAGGGAACCAATGTTTATTCCCGTTTGCGGTATAACCGTGTGTAATGAAAACTTGGGTCATAATTACCTCCATATTTAAATTTAAAAATAACTGCGCTTCTCTTTCAGCCAACTATGATGCCTTGCACAGCCTTAAATCAGTAAAATTCTCGCAAAATTCGACCGCTTTCCCATATGAGATATTGGTTATTAGGTCGCCTTCAGCTAAACTAGCGAAACCGAACTTTCGGTTTTTCTAATTCTAATAAGGAACTTTGAATGAAAAAATTATTAGCAACTTTATTTACCCTTTCAGCAGTCTCTGTGGCAGTTGCCAAAGAGGTGAATTTTAAATTTTTAGGGACATCAGATGTTCACGGTCGTATCGTACCATAGTCTTATGGTGCAGACGTGGAAGACAAATCTGGCTCTTATGCGCAAATTGCAACTTACGTGAAAGAAGCTCGTAAAGCTCATCCTGATCTTATCTTGGTTGATATCGGTGATGCGATTCAAGATAACCAAGTTGAAGTATTTGCTAAAACTGAAAAATACTACAAAGACAACCCTGTGCCGAAAGTACTAAATGCTATGGGCTATGACATTTTCATTTTAGGTAACCACGAATTCAACTTCGGCATGACCGCATTAGATGAAATTTTAAAAGACATTAAAGCAAAAATCTTAACCGCGAACTTCTACTACAAAGACAGTGGTAAACGCTATGTTGAGCCAACCACCATTATTGAAAAAGATGGCGTGAAATTAGGGATTATCGGTTTAAGTACGCCAATGTCGGCAAAATTTGAAGAAGATACCGGCAACTTAAAAGACATGAAATTCAGCTCACCAACTGAAGAAACTAAAGCGCAAATCAAAGCATTAAAAGAAAAAGGTGTAAATGCGATCGTTGTATTAGCTCACATGGGTATCGAAAATGAAAATAACATTCCAGATACTGGCGTGGCAGACTTAATTAACAATATCGATGGTATTGATGTGATTATTGCAGGCCACATGCACAAAAACGTCTCTTCTGAAACCATTAAAGAAACTGTAATCACTGAGCCACACCGCTACGGTACTGTGGTTTCTGAAGTAGATTTAAACTTTGATGTGGATAAAGACGGCAAAGTAAAATTAGTTTCTAAACAAGCAAAAACTGTGCCTGTAAAAGATTACGAAGCGGATGCACAAATCGTTGAAATCTACAAACCATACCATGAAGAATTACGCCGTCTAAACAACGTGAAAATCGGTGAAACGGCAATTGATATGGTGCCACAAGAGAGAAAACACGGTGTTTCAATTGCGTTCTCACAAGATACGGGCTTATCTTCATTCATTACCGATGTTGAGCGCCACTACAGCAATGCCGATGTTGTTTCTTTCTCATTCGACCACGAAAAAGCGCGTATGGATAAAGGCGATATCAAGAAAAAAGACATCATCTTTAACTACCGCTATGCAGGTGGCGATGTGACCGTATATGAAGTGACTGGTAAACAACTTAAAGAGTACATGAACTGGTCAGCAGATTACTTCGATACCATTCAACCAGGTGATACTGAATATCGCTATAACGCAGAACGTAAAAAATCTAAATATGTTACCTTCGATATTTTCGGTGGCGTACAATATCAAATTGATTTACGTAAACCAAGCGGCGAAAAAATTGTTGATCTGAAATTAGCAGATGGCACACCTGTGACTGACGATATGAAAATCAAACTAGGTATGAACTCTTACCGCTTCGGTCAATTAACCAAAAAAGGGGGTATTTGGGAAGGTCAACAAATTCCTGTACTTTGGGAATCTAAAGTGGCAATGGGCCGTGAAAAAGGCACTATCCAAAACATGATGATCGACTACATCACTAACGTGAAAAAAGGCAAAATTGAAGGCGTGTCTCATAACCGCTGGAAATTAGTTGGTTTAGAGTAAAACAAGGCAAAATATGACGGATTACGCGATTGGCAAATTGCTCGATAACGACAAAAAAGGTTACCTTGCCGTAGATAAGCTCCTCGAAGCCGAGGGGCTAAAACGCGATCCCAATCTAGACTACACCTGTGCAGTTTATGATGAAGAAGGCGACATTGTGGCAACCGGTAGCTGTTTTGCCAATAGCTTACGCTGTTTAGCCGTTTCCCAACAACATCAAGGTGAAGGGCTAATGAACATTGTCGTCACACATCTGATTGACGAACAATTCGCACGTGGCAATCCGCATATTTTTCTTTATACCAAATGCGATACGGCAAAATTTTTTGAAAGCCTAAGTTTTCATGAAATCACCCGTATTCCAAATCAAATTGTCTTTATGGAAAACAAGCGGTCAGGTTTTGCAGATTATTTGCAAAATCTCACCGCTTGCAGCCCGACAACGCAACCTAACCAGCGCATTGCAGCTATTGTAATGAACGCCAACCCATTCACACTTGGCCATCAATTTTTGGTTGAACAAGCCTCTCTAGAAAATGATTGGGTACATCTTTTTATTGTTAGTGAAGATCAAAGCCTTGTCCCATTTTTAGTCCGAAAAATGCTTGTACAACAAGGAGTCTCACATTTATCGAACGTGATTTGCCATGACAGCGGCGATTACATTATTAGCAGCGCAACTTTTCCAAGTTATTTCCAAGAAAATGAAAATGCCGTGATTGAAAGCAATGCCTTGCTTGATCTAGAAATTTTCAGCCAAATCGCAAAAACGCTCGGTATTCAACGCCGTTATGTAGGCGAAGAACCTTTTAGCCGAGTGACTCATCTCTATAACCAAATCATGCAGCAAAAACTACCTGAACATGGCATTGAATGCGTAGTCATTCCCCGCCAAAGTAGCGGTAACCAAATCATTAGCGCCTCCAAAGTGCGTCAATGCATTAAAACAGGCGATTTTGCTCAAGTGCAAAAAATGGTGCCTGCTAGCACTTATGATTATTTCATGAGTGATGCAGCACAACCTGTCATTTCCCGTATTCAGCAAACGGAACAAGTAGAACATTATTAGCATCTACGAAATCAAACAAAAAAGGGATGATTAACTCATCCCCTTAACTTTTGCCATTTTAACTCTTAAGCATTTGGATAACGTGTTGCTTCTTCAGGATCAGGTTCTCCTGTAATGCGGTTACGTAAATCGCGACGAATAACCTCAATTGTCCAGAACCAGAAAATATGACCGACTAATTCAGAAATGTGCTCATATAATGGCCATTCTGCGACTGGTGGTGTTAAACCAAGCGCTGGGAAAGTAATGTAGTGTACGCAGATGTTTGCAATGATACCCGCGCCGATACCTTGCCAGAATTTAATTTTCGGGAAGATTTCAGCCACGATGCAATAACCGATTGCGAAAACTAATGAGAAAATCATGTGCGTTACACCAATCCAGTTAAATGCATGATCAGCAAAAGTGAATGCCGCTTCAGTTGGATCGATACCTAGATAATCACGTAAGAAAACATGCGGCGGGTTTAAGAATGCGCGCGAACAAACTTCTAATGCTTGTGATGGGTCTTTACATGCCGCGGTGAATAAATCGAGTGGGCTACGTGGTGGGAATGGGTGTTCTGCGCCCCATTTTACGAATGCAGAGATAATCCCTGCCACAATACCAACAAATACCGCTATACCATAGCGACGTTTAGATGCTTCTGTGAATAATGCCATAATTACATCCTCTTTTATCAAATTGAAGTATTTTGAAACAGCGTTACGAACCGTTTTCAATTTCAATTTTACGGAGGTTTTATTCCTTAATCAAACTTGAATTTGCATAAAAAGACAATCTTTACATTAGTTGACAACAACTCATTAACCTTTATCACAAGCCAGCAACATTCACCGCGTGATTAAGCGCTAATTTCCCAATGCAAACGTTTGCGTTATCCATTATAATAGCCAAGATTTTCATCTCAAACACAACTCAAAGGTACCCGTATGTTTCAAACTTTTCGTGGCTCACCCGCCCTTTCTGAATTCCGTATTCAAGGTTTAATGCAAAAATTCCAACAAAATCAATTACCGGTGAAATCGGTTTATGCGGAATATTTGCATTTTGTGGAATTAAATCGACCGCTTGTTAGCGAGCAGGAAGCAAAACTAAAAGCATTGTTACATTACGGCCCAACCTTGGCAGAACAGGATGCTAAAGGCGAAACTTTTATCGTGATTCCACGCGTTGGCACGATTTCTTCTTGGTCTTCTAAAGCGACCGATATTGCGCATAACTGCGGTTTAAATGAAGTAGAGCGTATTGAGCGTGGTTTGGCGTATTATTTTGAGTTAAGCCAACCGCTTGATGAAAAAACGACAGAAAAATTGACCGCACTTTTACACGACAGAATGATGGAAACGGTGGTGCGCAATCCGCAAGATGCGGAAATTTTATTCCGTCATCAAGATCCGAAACCATTTAAAACCGTGGATATTTTAAAAGGTGGACGTGAAGCCTTGGTCACAGCCAACGTAGAATTAGGTTTGGCACTGGCAGAAGATGAAATTGATTATTTGGTGGAAAACTTCACCCAATTAGGGCGCA
>ENA-OWMB01000298-OWMB01000298.1-metagenome-genome-assembly--contig:-NODE-298-length-20934-cov-4.425451_pt1 | contig 20934 bp, 17 predicted proteins | sample MGYA00245353_ERZ651112 | MGnify/ENA primary metagenome ERZ651112 (study PRJEB26857, sample SAMEA4031773) | metagenome | biome: human; feature: oral; material: saliva | place: Philippines | collected 2014...
GCCCCGCATCCGGCTGACTGTTCCATCCATTCGTCCGCGCGCCATGGCGCGGGACCTGCCCAGGCGCCAGAATCCGCCCCATGGACATCCTGGGCACAGATCGAGACCTTCCTGCACCCGGCGCCAGAGCGGCGCGGGGGGGCGCGGCACGTTCGCGCCCCGTCATGGCGCGCCGCCAGCGCCGCCGCCTGCTGCAGCTGATGACCATCGGCCTGGGCGTCCTGCTGGGGCGTCCGGTACTGGCCACCACGTCCCGGCGAGCCCTGGGGCCGATCTCGGCAGGTCAGCGCACGCTGATCACCGAATTCCTGCTGGTCCACACCCAGCTTTTGTCCGGCTATGTCCTGTCCGGTGCCGATGGCCAGGCCAATCACGCCACCCTCGACAGCCTGCGTCACCAGGGCGACGGGCTGATGCAGCGCATCAAGCGCGAGCTGTTCACCCGCATCGAGCGGGGCGAGATGGCCCAGCTGGAGGCCCGCTGGCGTACCGTGGCCGATGCCACCCGCACCCGGCCCACGCTGGACATCGCCCGCCTGATGCTGCCCATGGCGCAGGAAGTGGCCGCCCCGCTGGGCGCCTTGCTGCCGCCGGTGGACATCAAGGCCGCAGGCGGCAATGAGGGCAGGGCGCGTCGGCGCCTGCTGATGAGCCAGCTGCTGCTCGATGGCGTCAGTGCCTGCTGGTCGCAGGACCTGACGCACTGGGATCAGATGGACGAGCGCCGCGTGATGCTGGAGAAATGGCTCAATGCCGTGGCCCAGCAGGGCACCGGCGGCGTGCGCCTGCTGGCCCAGTGGAACCTGTTTGCCAGCGCACTGCCGCTGCGCAATGCCCACTGCCTGCCGGGCGCGGCCCATACCCTGCAATCCGTGGGCGAACGGCTTTACAAGCTGCTGTAGGGTAAGATCGGGGGCTCTTCCGTACCCGTCCGAAGCCCCGATCATGACCGCCGACACGTCCGCTCTCGATGCCCTGTCCCCCCTGGATGGCCGCTATGCCGCCAAGGTCGCGCCGCTGCGCGCCTACTGGTCCGAAGCCGCCTTCATGCGCCACCGCGTGCAGGTGGAAGTGGCCTGGCTCATCGCCCTGTCCGACGCCGGCCTGCCCGAACTGAAGCCCTTCAGCCCGGCCGCCCGCCAGCGCCTGGAAGCCATCGTGCAGGACTTCGGCAGCGCCGACGCCCAGGCCATCAAGACCTTCGAGCGCACCACCAACCACGACGTGAAGGCCGTCGAGTACTTCCTGAAGAGCCGCGTGGCCGATGACGCCGAACTGGCTGCCGCCAGCGAGTTCATCCACTTCGCCTGCACCTCCGAGGACATCAACAACACCTCGCACGGCCTCATGCTCAAGGGCAGCCGTGAAAAGGTCATCCTGCCGGCCATCGACGCCATCATCGACACCCTGCGCGGCATGGCGCATCAGTACGCCGCGCTGCCCATGCTGTCGCGCACCCACGGCCAGCCCGCATCGCCCACCACCCTGGGCAAGGAAATCGCCAACGTCGTGCAGCGCATGCAGCAGGCACGCGCCCGCATCGCCGGCGTGGCCATCCTGGGCAAGATGAACGGCGCCGTGGGCAACTACAACGCCCATCTGTCCGCCTACCCGGACGTGGACTGGCCCGCCTTCTCGCAGCAGGTCGTCGAAGGCCGGCTGGGCCTCACCTTCAACCCGCTCACCACCCAGATCGAGCCGCACGACTACATGGCCGATCTCTTCCATGCCCTGGTGAGTTTCAACACCGTGCTGCTGGACCTGTGCCGTGATATCTGGAGCTACATCTCCATCGGCTACTTCACCCAGAAGCTCAAGGCCGGCGAAGTAGGGTCCTCCACCATGCCGCACAAGGTCAACCCCATCGACTTCGAGAACGCCGAAGGCAACCTGGGTCTGGCCAACGCCCTGCTGTCGCACCTGGCCCAGAAACTGCCCGTCAGCCGCTGGCAGCGTGACCTGACCGACTCCACCGTCCTGCGCAACGTGGGCGTGGCCCTGGGCTACAGCCTGCTGGCCTACGACTCCGCCCAGCGCGGCCTGGGCAAGCTGCAGGTGGCCGAAGCCGCCCTGGCTGCCGACCTGGACGCCAACTGGGAAGTGCTGGCCGAACCCATCCAGACCGTCATGCGCCGCTATGGCGTGGAAAAACCCTACGAGAAACTGAAGGAACTCACCCGCGGCCGCCACATCGGCCAGGCGGACCTGAGCACCTTCATCGACGGGCTGGACATCCCCGAAACCGCCCGCGCCCAGCTGCGGGCGCTCACGCCGGCCAGCTACATCGGCCGGGCTGAGGCGCTGGCGAAGAAGGTCTGATCCGGGGGAGTGGGCTGCCGGCGCTTGTTCGATTGCGTCCCCGCATCAGTCCTCGGAAAGCCCCGAGATGATGTTGGCATCTGGAAGGATCATGGCTCGAAGCGGATGGGTTCTGCGGCTATCTTGTCGCGTGCCTCTTCCACGGCAGCGACATCCTCATTGCTCAGCCCAGCCTGGCGGCCAATGGCCGCCATTGCATCGCCCATACCTCTCAAGTCGTCGATGACTGCATTCGGTCGATGTGCGGTCTCCGGGGCAAGATGATTCATGCCCCGGAAAGGGAGGTTTTTCAGGGCCTTACGCTGCGTCATTATCTGACTGTGTGCTTCTTGGCGATCTCCACCACCTTGTCCACCCGCTGCGTGTAGCGAGGGTTGTCGGCCAGGTAGTCGGTCGTCATCCAGGTGTCCACGATGACCTCGGCGATGGCCGGGCCGATCAGCTTGCCGCCCAGGCACAGCACGTTGGTGTTCGAGTGCGAGCGCGCCAGCCCTGCGCAGAACGGGTCCTGTGCCACGGCCGCATACACGCCGGGGATCTTGTTGGCGATCAGGGCGCTGCCATAGCCCACGCCGTCAATGAAGATGCCGCGTTCCACCTGCCCGTCGCTCACCGCCAGCGCCGCCGGATAGATGAAATCCGGCAGGTCGCAGCCTTCCTCCGAGAACGGCCCGAAGTCCACCACCTCGTGGCCCTGGCTCTCCAGCCGTTTCTTCAGCGCCGCCTTCATCGCAAATCCGGCGTGATCGCCCGCCATGGCTATCTTCATGTCCGTGCTCCGTGTGGGTGATGGGGGAAGAAGCAAGTGTGCCCCAGAACCGCCCGGCCAGCCGGGCATGTCCGGGCAAGGGGGCATGGATTAGAGGGCGTCAGGCCTTGCGCGCCTTTGTAATATATGAATGGTTATCATCCGCTACAGAGATGATGTAGCATTCGCATGCTGACGCTGACGCTGACGCTGACGCTGACGCTGCGGTCCCGGTCCCGGCAAGGCACGCAGCCTTTGTGGCTGACGGCAGGAAGGAGACGCGCCATGCGCTCATTCGATCCGGGCATGCAGCCAGCGCCGCGACGTCCGATGCCATGACACACTGCGTCATGGATGATGGATCAGAACACAATCAAGAATCAAGACGATCAACCCAGGTGAGGAAAACCATGAAAGCACTCAACGCCACCCTGCTTGCCCTGCTGCTGGGCGCATCAGCATCCGCGTCTGCCCACAGTCTCTGGACGCAGGGCGAGAACAAGGATGTCTTTGAGGCCGACCTGATCTACGGCCACGAGTTTCCCAAGCCCGAGGTCATCCCCGAGGCGCGGCTGGTGCTGTTCGAGGCACCGCAGGTGATCAGTGCCAGTGGCACGCAGACACTCGTGCAGTCGGGCGAGAACTACCACTATCGCCATTCCGCCAAGCTGGGCAAGGGGACCCACGTGCTGCTGGGCACCTACAAGCCTACCTATTGGACGAAGAAGGCCGATGGCAAGTGGGCCATGGCCAAAACGCGCGCCGACTTCCCGGATGCGCAGAGCTGCGGCCTGTACTCGATGAGCGGCAAGAGCTTCGTCATCATCGACGATGACGGCGCCTTCGCCACCAAACCGCTGGGCAAGGGCTACGAGATCACGCCGCTGGCCAGTCCCAACGACATCAAGGTCGGTGAGCTGGCCAAGTTCCGCGTGACGCTGGATGGCAAGCCGGTGGCGGATGCCAAGGTCGTGGGCAGCCCGGCTGGCTTCAACTCGGAAGAGGTCGAGATCGAGGCCTTCTATGCCGAGACCGACAAGAACGGCGAGTTCTCGTTCCGGGCGCTGAAACCCGGTCCCTGGTACCTGTCGTCCGAGGTCGAGCAGGCACCGAAGGATCCCAAGGTCTGCGACAAGGTGGTGGATGAGTTCACGCTGAGCTTCAACGTGAAGTGATCCGGATGACGGGCCGAGCGCTTTTGCCGGCCCGTCGTTGCCATCAGCGCGTCCGCCAGGTGATGGGCCGCGACACGGTGCCGGTGATGTTGCCGTACCGGTCCGTCACGTTCTTCTGGTGGCGCTCGGTCACGCGCTGGCCCAGATAGGTCAGGGCCTGGCCGGCCTTCCAGTTCTGCGGCACGCGCCACTGGGCGCAGCTCACGCGCGAGAAGTCGTCGATGCCCACTTCGGTGCACAGGTTGAAGTCCGACGACTGGCGGCCCCGCTCGGCGCGCATCACCACCTGTGTGGTGCTGTTCTGGTCCTCCCAGCTCAGGGACTCGGCGCCGTACATCAGCACCATGTTCCGCTTCAGGCTCCAGGGCTGGCTCAGCTGCATGTGGGTGGCGTAGGCCTGGTAGCGGGTATAGGCGCCATCAGAGATCTCGCCTTTCTCGACCCGCTGCACGATATCGATCTTCAGCAGCTCGGCATCGGCCGCGGCCTGCTCCAGGTTGTCCGGCAGCTTGTTGGCCGACAGGCCCGTCATCACGCGCACCGAGGCGAAGGTGTCGCCATCACTGATCTTGTCCAGGGATGCACGGTAATCATTGAAGAAAGGCTGGGTGATGCCGTTGCCGGACTCCGTGGCCTTCACCGACTGCTCGATCTTGATCACCGGAGGCTCGCCCTGTTCGCTGGTGCGGGCTTCCACCGTACCGACATTCTGCGTCAACGCCGTGGCCAGCACGTCGCCCCGTATGCCGGTGCTGGAGATGGGCTCCGCCTGGTTGTCGGTCAGCAGGCTTTCGGGCGGCAGGGCGGTGGGCAGGGCGCCGATTGCCTTGGTGGTGGCCGACTTGGTCGTTGCTGCATCGGAGGCGCCTGCATCACCCGATCCATCGTGGCTGCCGCAGGCGGCCAGCAGGGTCATGATCGAGAGGCTCAAGGCGAGTCGTTTGAAGGTAGCGTTCATGTTGCCTGTCTATCCATCGGGGACCGGTCGTTCTCTGACGCTTGCCCCGTCCTGTGATTACTTCGTTTATGAAAGGTGAAAGGCCCTGTTTCTCGGGCTTTTTCCATCGTAGATAAGCAGCCGCCATCACACCGAAACGACAGGTACAAAAAATGTGTCATGTCGAACAAGTGAACAGTTGAGACCCGGAACTGGTTACGAGAGGCCGTGTGCGCGCAGATTTGCTGACGACTTGTTGCCGATTTCTGGTAGTCGATCTGACGAAAGATGTCGTGTTATGTCGCCATCTGGGTGTCATTCGGTCGGCATCGCGGTCTTCCTGAGTACCGTACTGGCCCACTTCGGCCGGCCCATCTACGGGCAGTGGTTCCGTCACTGATCCGTCGGGCAAGAAAAAGGCGCCAGGACCGAAGTCTCTGGCGCCTTGGGTGATCCCGCAAAGCCGGTCCCTGGGGCCGGCTTTTTCGTTCTCAGGGCAGTTCCACCTCGGTGGCGTCCTTCTTCTTCACGGGCTTGACCAGGTCCTCACGCTTCAGACCCAGGCGCATCACGATGGCAGCAGCCACGAAGATGGAGGAGTACACGCCGAAGCAGATGCCGATGGCCAGCGCCAGCGAGAAGTAGTGCAGCGTGGGGCCGCCGAAGAACAGCATCGACAGCACCATCATCAGCGTGGACGTGTGGGTGATGACCGTCCGCGAGGTGGTGGTGGTGATGGCGTGGTCCAGCACCTGGGCGGTGGTCATGTTCCGGGCATGGCGCTCGCGGAACTTCTCGCGCACCCGGTCGAAGATGATGACCGACTCGTTGACCGAGTAGCCCAGCACCGCCAGCACCGCGGCCAGCACCGACAGCGAGAATTCCCACTGGAAGAAGGCGAAGAAGCCCAGGATGATCACCACGTCGTGCAGGTTGGCGATGATGCCTGCCACGCCGAACTTCCATTCGAAGCGGACGGCCAGGTAGATCACGATGCCGGCGATCACCACCAGAAGCGCCATGGCGCCGCTGGTGGCCAGCTCCTGACCCACCTGCGGGCCCACGAACTCGTTGCGGCGCAGCTCCACCGACGGGTCATGCTTCTTGAGCGCAGCCAGCACCAGCTCGGCCTGCTTGGCGGCCGAGACGCCTTCCTTCAGCGGCAGGCGGATCAGCACGTCGCGCGAGGTGCCGAAGTTCTGCACCTGCGGCTCCGAGAAGCCCATTTCCTCGATGGCCTGGCGGGTCTTGCCCAGGTCGGCTGGCTGTGCATAGCTGAACTCCATGACCGTGCCGCCGGTGAACTCTACCGACAGGTTCAGGCCGCGGGTGAACAGGAACAGCACCGCCAGCAGGAAGAAGACGATCGAGATGGCGTTCAGGATCGTCACATGGCGCATGAACGGGATGTCGCGCCGGATCTTGAAGAGTTCCATGGTGTGCTTGCTCCCTCAGCGCTTGGCCGGTTTCGGATCATCCAGGTGCCAGTCGCTCTGGCCGACGGACAGATGCTTGACGCGCTTCTTGCCGCCATACCAGAGGTTGACCAGCCCGCGCGAGACGAACACCGCCGAGAACATGGAGGTGAGAATGCCCAGACAGTGGACCACGGCAAAGCCCTTGATGGGGCCCGAACCGAAGGCCAGCAGCGCCAGACCCGCAATTAGCGTGGTGATGTTGGCGTCCAGAATGGTGGCCCAAGCGTGCTCGTAGCCCGCGCTGATGGCCATCTGCGGCGAGGCGCCCTTGCGCAGCTCCTCGCGCACACGCTCGTTGATCAGCACGTTGGCGTCGATGGCCATGCCCAGCGTCAGCGCGATGGCCGCAATGCCGGGCAGCGTGAGCGTGGCCTGCAGCAGCGACAGCACCGCCACCAGCATCAGCAGGTTGAAGCCCAGCGCCACGGTCGAGAACAGGCCGAAGAGCAGGTAGTAGACGATCATGAATACCGCGATGGCCAGGAAGCCCCAGGTCACCGACTGGAAGCCCTTCGAGATGTTCTCGGCACCCAGGCTCGGGCCGATGGTGCGTTCCTCGATGATGTCCATCGGGGCCGCCAGTGCACCGGCGCGAAGCAGCAGCGCCAGGTCGCCGGCGTTCTTGGCCGAACCCATGCCCGTGATCTGGAAGCGGCTGCCCAGTTCGGACTGGATGGTGGCCACCGTCAGAACCTCGCCCTTGCCCTTCTCGAAGAGCACCACGGCCATGGGCTTGTGGATGTTCTTGCGGGAGACTTCGCGCAGGTGGCGGCCGCCGGCCTCGTTCAGGCTCACGGCCACGGCCGGTTGCTGGTGCTCGTCGAAGGTGGCCGAGGCGTTGGTGAGCTGCTGGCCGGTGAAGATGGGCTCACGCCGCAGCACCACCGGGGCGCCACGCCCCTGGCGGAACAGGTCGGAGCCGAAGGGCACCACGCCGTTCTCGCTGGTCAGCGCCCGCTGGGCCTCGGGGCTCATGTCCACCAGCCGGGCTTCCAGCGTGGCGGTACGGCCCAGGATGTCCTTGGCCCGCGCCGTGTCCTGCACGCCGGGCAGCTGCACCACGATCCGGTCGGCGCCCTGGCGCTGGATGACCGGCTCGGCCACGCCCAGTTCGTTGATCCGGTTGTTCAGCGTGGTGATGTTCTGCTGCACCGAGTTGTCCAGGAAGGTGCGCATGGCGGACTCGGTCAGCGTCAGCAGCAGCTGCGACTGATCGCCACTGCCCCGTTCCTGCACGGCCAGGTCGGCCTGGTTGTCACGCAGCAGCTCCTGGGCGCGGGTGCGGGCATCCTCGCTGGCAAAATCCAGCACCAGCTGCTTGCCGTTGCGCTTGATGCCGTTGTGGCGCACCTTGCGGTCGCGCAGCAGCGTGCGCACGTCGGCCATCGCACTGTCCAGACGCTTGTTCAGCGCCTCGGTGGTGTCGATCTGCATCAGGAAGTGCACACCGCCGCGCAGGTCCAGACCCAGGTACATGGGCAGGGCGTGCAGCTGGGTCAGCCACGTGGGCGAAGCCGACAGCAGGTTCAGTGCGGTGATGTAGACCGGATCGGCGGGGTCCGGGTTCATCGCCTTCTCCAGCACGTCGCGGGCGCGCAGCTGGGTATCGGTGGACTCGAAGCGGATCTTGACGGAGTTGTCGTCGCGCAGCACCCCCGTATTGGGGATGCCGGCCTTGTCGAGCGCGGCCAGCGCCTGGCTTTCGGTGGCCGCGTCGACCTTGATGGTCGCCTTCTGGCTCGATATCTGAACCGCTGGCGATTCGCCGTAGAAGTTGGGGAGGGTATAGATCAGGCTGAAGATCAGCGCCAGCCCGATGAGGGCATATCGCCAGAACGGATATCGATTCACACTCAGATGGCCTTGATGGTGCCCTTCGGCAGAAGGGTCTGGACGGTGGACTTCTGGAAGTTCATTTCGATGGACTTGTCGCCAGAAGCAGAAACTTCGACGGTAACATAGGCGTCGCCGACCTTGGTGACCCGGCCGACGATCCCGCCAGCCGTCACCACTTCATCGCCTTTTTGCAACGCTGCCAGCATGTTCCGATGCTCCTTGGCCCGCTTCATCTGCGGACGGATCATCAGGAAATACATGGCCACGAACATCAGGATGATGGGCAGAAAGCCCAGCAGCTGGCTTTCGGCGCCGGCGGGAGCGGCGGTCTGCGCGTAGGCGGTGGAAATCACGATAGGGTTCCTTTCAGGGTTGAAGGGATGGATGGGTGAACCCGTCATTATAGCGACGGCCCGTCTGCCGGGCGGTCGCTGCCATGGCCGGCGCTGCAGTATCCCGTGGGGGGGGGCGCCGAAGCGGCTGGCCCCGGGATCATTCCCGGATGACGGCGCCGGAAGGTGCCGTAAGGACGCGTCGCCTCAGCCGTCCAGCCCGCGCTGGCGGTCCTTCAGGAAGGCGGCGTGGAAGGCCGCAAAGCGCCCCTCGGCAATGGCCTGGCGTGCCTGGGCCATCAGGTCCAGATAGAAGTGCAGGTTGTGCACGGTGGCCAGGTGCGCGCCCAGCATCTCGCCCACCCGCTGCAGGTGGTGCAGGTAGGCGCGTGAATGGTGGCGGCAGGTGCTGCACTGGCAGGTCGGGTCCAGCGGGCGCTCATCATCTCGCCAGCGGGCGTTGCGGATCTTCAGATCGCCAAAGCGGGTGAACAGCCAGCCGTTGCGGGCGTTGCGGGTGGGCATCACGCAGTCGAACATGTCGATGCCACGGGCGATGCCGTCGAGCAGGTCCTCGGGCGTGCCCACCCCCATCAGGTAGCGGGGCCGGTCGGCGGGCAGCCGGTGGCCGATGTGGTCCAGGATGCGCAGCATGTCTTCCTTGGGCTCGCCCACCGAAAGGCCGCCCACCGCATAGCCCTCGAAGCCGATGTCCGTCAGGCCCGCCAGCGACTCGTCGCGCAGGTCCTCGAACATGCCGCCCTGCACGATTCCGAACAGGGCGTTGGGGTTCTCGCCGCGCAGGAACTCGTCGCGGCTGCGGCGTGCCCAGCGCAGCGACAGCTGCATCGAGCGGGCGGCCTCTTCATGGGTGGTGGGGCGGCCATTGATCTCGATGGGCGTGCATTCGTCGAACACCATGGCGATGTCCGAATTCAGCGCACGCTGCACCTGCATCGAGACCTCGGGCGTCAGGAACAGCTTGTCACCATTGATGGGCGAAGCAAAGCGCACGCCTTCTTCCGAGATCTTGCGCAGATCGCCCAGGCTCCAGACCTGGAAACCGCCCGAATCGGTCAGGATGGGGCGGTGCCAGCCATTGAAGCCGTGCAGCCCGCCCAGCTTTTCCATCACGGTCGTGCCGGGCCGCAGCCACAGGTGGAAGGTATTGCCCAGAATGATGCGCGCGCCCACCGCCTCCAGGTCGGCCGGCGACATGCCCTTGACGGCGCCGTAGGTGCCCACCGGCATGAAGATCGGGGTTTCGATTTCGCCATGGTTGAGCCGCAGCGTGCCTTGGCGGGCCAGGCCGTCGGTGTGGTTCAGCGTGTAATGCAGCATGACATGATGGAAGGAGGTGATTATTGAAGGCCCGGGGCGATCCCGGATGGGGGCCAGGTCAGGCGTCCCCCTCCACGGGGGCACGATCCAGCAGCATGGCATCACCATAGCTGAAGAAGCGATAGCGCTGCGCGATGGCGTGCGCGTAGGCGCGGCGGATCGTCTCGCGACCGGCAAAGGCGCTCACCAGGATCAGCAGCGTGGACTTGGGCAGGTGGAAGTTGGTGAACAGGCGGTCCACCACCCGGAAGCGGTAGCCCGGGGTGATGAACAGATCCGTCTCGCCACTGCCAGCCACGCCGCCGCTGGCTTCCAGTGCCCGCAGCGCCGTGGTGCCGATGGCCACCACCGGGCGTCCTTCGGCCTTGGCGCGGGCGATGGCCTGCGCCGTCTCGGGCGACAGGGTGTAGCGCTCGCTGTGCATGTGGTGCTGCGACAGGTCTTCGGTGCGCACCGGCAGGAAGGTGCCCGCGCCCACATGCAGTGTCAGGTGTGCGCTATCGATGCCGCGCGCGCGCAGCGCCGTCAGCAGCGCCTCATCAAAGTGCAGGCCGGCCGTGGGGGCGGCCACCGCGCCCGGCTCGCGGGCGAACACGGTCTGATAGCGTGCCTCGTCGGCCTGATCCGGCTGGTGCTGGATGTAGGGCGGCAGCGGCAGCTCGCCCAGCCGCTCCAGCACCCCGGCTGCCGGTGCATCGAAGCGGATGCGCAGCATCATGCTGCCCGGCTCGCGCGCCGAGACGACCGTGGCGCCCTCCGTGGCGTCTTCCGGCCCGAAGTACAGCCGGCTGCCCGCCTTGGGCGGGTGGCTGGCGCGCACCATCGCCAGCACCTCGTGCTCGCCGTCGATGCGCTCGACCATCACCTCGATGCGCCCGCCGCTTTCCTTGCGCCCGGCCAGCCGCGCATGGATGACCCGGGTGTCGTTGAACACCAGCAGGCTGCCGGGCGCGATGAGTTCCGGCAGATCGGCCAGCAGCCGGTCGGCAGCGCTGGCCTCGGGCAGCCGCATCAGCGTCGTCACGTCCAGCAGCCGCCCGCCGGCGCGTTGCTCGGGCGGGTACTGCGCAATCAGTTCCTCGGGCAGGTGATAGTCGAAATCGGACAGCTTCATCGGGATGGATCAGGGAAAGGGGCGGGCATCACGGGGCTGGGGAAGGTGCCGCCTCACGTGATGGCCTCATGCGGAAGGGCTGGGCTCTGCGAGGATCCGGCGCTGCATCAGTCGGGCGCCAGCGCCATAACCGGCCAGCTTGGTCTGCAGGCGTGGCGTGGGCGTCACGTCCTGAAAGCCATGACGCTGCCAGAAGCGGACTGCCCCGGCCAGCGAGACCAGCCGCAGGCTGCTCAGACCCTGCTGGCGCGCAGCCGCCACGGTGGCGGCCAGCAGACGCTGGGCAATGCCCCGACCATGCCATTTGGGGCTCACGGCGCAGTCGTGGACGAACCAGTGCCGGCCCGGTTCGGGCAGCGCATCCAGCAGCTCCCCCAGCGCGGGCGGCAGCCCGTCGTCCCACGGATACGAGACCAGATAGCCCGCCACCCGGTGCCCGGCCAATGCCACCAGGCATCCCTGCGGCGCAAGCTGCTGGCGGTTCCGGAAGAACTCCACCGGCTCCAGCACTGGCAAGCCGGCATAGGCCTGCTTCTGCACCTGCATCAGCTGCGGCAGGTGGGATTCTTCCAGCGGCGATATCTGTACGGGCACATGGCCCAGACGATGGTGCGGGAAAGGCGAGGAGCCCATGGCGGAAGGCGGGAAAGGAAACGGCAGGGATCAGGCGGGGGCACGCAGGCCCGGAGGCGGGCTGCAAGGGGCGCAGGGCGCGAGGCGGTGTACCTGCCACTGCACTGTTGTCAGGTGGCCGGGCGGTTGCCGCAGGCCGCAGACTTGGGCCATAATGCCAGCCGGATGCCGATGTTACAGGAAGCGGCTCCGTCCTTCATGGCAGCAGCCATGCCCGGGTGGTGAAACTGGTAGACGCAGGGGACTCAAAATCCCCCGCCGCGAGGCGTGTCGGTTCGAGTCCGACCCCGGGCACCATCTCTCTTTCTTTTTCTCTTTTGTCAGCGCGACGGCTGCGGCCATTGCAGCAGCAGCGGAACGGGCTTCAGCTCGTCCAGACAGCTGACATCCAGGGCCGCGGCGTCAGGTCGCCGCAGAAACTCCGCCATCAGCTCGGGCACACAGCCCGCCGACATCACGTTGTGCGCCTGATGCTTCAGGTGCAGATGACGCGCGTTCTTCAGCCCCGCCACAGCCGCCTCGCCCATGGCGTGGCCAAGGGTGGGGTCGAACTCGCCGGTCAGCGCCAGCACGGGGATGTCCGGTGAAATCTGCTTGTCGAACCCTGCCGGGACTTCACCCCGGGGCCAGCCACGACAGGCCTGGGCCATGGCCCTGATGTTGGCATTCAGCATCAGCGGGTCGGGCTGGCCTGCGGGTTTGTGGAAACTGTCGATGTCTTCGGTGCATGCCACGGCGGTGTACATGCCCATCGCCAGGATCTCCCGAAGCTGCTCGTTCATCTGCCGCGCCAGATAGCCGGGCACTTCGTAGTGCCCCTGGGCGGCCTGATGGATCAGCAGCGGCAGCATGCTGGCCGTCTCGGGCGAATAGGCCAGCAGGCGCACCAGCGAGGCCATGGTCTCGTCCGTCAGACGTTGGCGAACCCACTCGCCCCGGGGCGGCAGCTTCAGGTTCACCTCCACCGGCTTGGCACGCAGCTTCTCCAGCACCTGCAGCAGCTGCGGGTACGGATCGCCCAGCGCCTTGTGGCAGGCCGCGTCTTCCGTGCAGCGTGCCAGCAGGCGCTTCAGCGCATCCTCGTGCTGGCGCGCATCCAGCTCGCCCAGATAATGCCCGTTGGGCAGGGGGGAGTCCAGGATCAGCGCCCGCGTCTGCTGTGGATATTGCCGGGCGTACTGCAGCGCCACCCGCGTGCCGTAGGAGATGCCCAGCAGGTTGATCCGCTCCAGCCCCAGGGCCTTGCGCACGGCCTCCAGATCGCGCACGGCATCGGAGGTGGTGTAGAAACGCAGGTCCGCCTTGTCTGCCAGTGCCTTCTGACAGGCCTGGGTGAAGGCCACCAGCGCCTGGGGCGGCATCGACAGCATGTCGGTACCGGGCGCCATCGGGCAATCCAGCCGGTTCGATCCCCCCGTGCCGCGCTGATCCACCAGCACCATGCCCCGGCGCTGCCGTATCTCGGCAAGGCTGGGCGCCAGCGCCGCATAGGTCTGCAGCGTGTCCTGGCCCGGACCGCCCGACAGCAGGAAGACCGGATCCTTCTGGGCCATGAAGGGCTTGAGTGGCGGTACCCACGCCAGTTTCAGTTCGATCTGTCGTCCCTGGGGCAGCTGCGGGTTCTCGGGCACCTTCAGCGAACCACACAGGGCACGGGCGCGTTGCTCCAGACCCGAAGGCGCCTGCAGGATGCACGGCTCGAACTGCACCTGTCCGATGCGCTGGGTCTTCGGGGCCGGCAGGGCGGGGGCATCCGCCATGACCGGAAAGGGCAGCAGGGCAAGGCCCAGCAGCAGGCTCAGGCGGGTTCGGATTCCTCGGGCTCCTGACATGGCAGCTTCCTGTCGTTCCGGGTGCAGGGGCGGTGATGACGCGCGTGTCGTCATCACCGACGGTGACGGGAAGATACAGGCTATGTCACCTCACGGGAAGCACGCACGGCCGGACGGACGGAGTATCGGCCTCGGCCGTATTGCAGTGCTGGGCATGACACTGGCCGGCTGGAGTCAAAGCTCGCCGACCGTCGTGGCCTTGGTCGCCGCCAGGGCCTCGGGGGCCGTCTTCTTCGCCAGCGATGTTGCGGCAAAAGCTTCCACGGCCGCCTTCGTGTCGGGCCGTGCAGCCGCCTCGAATTCCTCGGGGCGACGCAGCTTCACGGTCAGCAGCACCACGGCCAGCATCACGTCCGGCCAGGCCTGGCTGTTGCTGTCAAAGGCGGGCACCCGCGCCAGCGCACGCTTCAGTGCCGTGACACAGCGCTCCACCAGCGGATGGTCGGCCGTGTCCGGCGCCTTGAAGCGCACCAGCTTCACGATCTGGATCAGCATCTCCAGCAGCGCATGCGTCTGGGAGACGGCCGACAGCTCGGCCGCCGGTGGCATGGCACCACCCAGGTACAGGCAGATGGGCAGCGTGCCCGGAACAGCGGTCTTGCCGTCATCCAGCACCAACACCGGAATCTGGCTCAGCGGGTTGATGGCCTCCAGTTCCGGCGGGTTCTGCCATGGGTCCACCATTTGCAACGACAGATCGTTGCGACCCAGCAGCAGCGCGCGGGCCAGGCAGATGCGCCCATAGGGCGAGGTGGGGCTGACATAGAGCTTCATGGCGGTCTCCGGTCGGGTTGTGGAAGCACCGATGGTACATCTCAAGATCACCCTATTGCATCAAATATGGGTTTTGATTGTTCACGTCAATTTATGCGTTACGTAAGATTGCGGGGGCAAAGGGGATGGGGGTGTTGTTTTGTCAGAGTTTCCGGTAAATAATATAAAAGCAAGCCATATTGCAAATAGAATTAGCAAAAAAACGTATCTTCCGAATGTTTTTTTTATCCAGTTGGCGCCGATTAGGGAGGTTGTGGCAAGGATTAGTAATGCGAGCAGGCTCCACGGGCCGTCAAACCAACTGCTGGCGTTCTCTATGGATTCAATCGACATGGCAAGTTGTCTTGTTGTCTGCAATGCTTGTTGTGTTTGATGTTTGAAGTGTGATTTATGTTTTATTTATTTTGATCGTTATTCAGAAGGGGCTCTGCCCCTTCCGTTGTTTTGGCTTTCAAGTTCGTGTCTGGGTTTGGGGGGTTAAATTCCCATAGAGGCCATTTCTATTGGCGACCTCCATCGGGATGCAGTCATGACAATGCACGATTCGGCTCGTCTGTTTGTTGCGATTGCCCTGATGAAGTCGATGATATCAAGTGCCTGGCTGAATATGTCTACGCCATTATTGAGTATCGTCCCTGGCATGTAGATCAGTCGTGCGCTTCTTGTGCATGAGTTTATCTCATTGACTGCCCTAACAATTATGGATGTCACCTCTTCGTTCATCTCCCAGTTTGTGCTGATTTTTGATCCGTCGTAATCCCATATAAGGGATGCGATTTTACGGAGATTTTGTTCTCCGTGTGTATTGTCCCATTCGGACTTTTTTCGTAAGGTCTTCGTGTCGTGATGGTTCTGGTTTGGTGAGGTAATTGTTGGTGCAAATATTCTCACCCATGCCTGAAATGAAGCGTCTTGATTGGTTTCTGTGTTGTTGCTGTAGTAGTTGATGCGGTTTCTGCTTATGTCGAATAAGGCTGCGCTTACTCCTCCGTGCGGGTGGATGAATAACGCTGCTCTGGTTTTTGTATGTTCATTATTGTCTCATCCTTCTAGGAATTTCGTCCCGTTTTTTAGTTGAATTATTTCTGTGGTGTGCGTGAAAGACTTGTTGAATGTGTCGCTGTCGTTGCGGGTTATGGCTTGAATTACTTGTTTTAGGCCTTGAGCCTCGATGAGGTTGTTGAAATGGCTTTTTTGTCCTGTAATGACGCTGGCTTCTGATGAAAACGATGCGATGGGCGTGGAAAGCAAGGCGAACAGGGTGAATGCTTAGATTGTTTTGCGAAGCATGTTAAGTCTCCTCTGATTGTTTCCGTATGATTCTATGCTGGAAATGTAATTATTGTATAATAACTTTCGATAAGTTGACTTTTTGATTGTGTTGTGAACGTATGTTTGTTAGGGTCAACGTGCTGATGGGGCGCACACAGAATTCTGGATGCTTCCGTGTTACCAAACGTAAGGGTCAGACCCGGAGGAAGGCCATGCCGAACCGGCCGCAGGCGTGCGGGTGGCCCTCGGGCCCTCCGGATTTGCGTCAGAGGCTTCGGATGCCCCTCGGGCACCACCGATGCGATCCTGCCGCAATACCAGCGACACCCCCAGCAGGCTCAGCAATGCCATCAGGCGTTCGGCGCTCATCCGGTGGGCGTTGCGCTCCAGGCTGGAGAAGGTCTGTTGGGTCACGCCCAGGCGACGGGCGGCTTCGGCCTGTGTCAGCCCGGCGGCCTTGCGAAAGCCCTGCAGCAGCATGGGGAGCTGTTCGGGAATCTGGACGCGGAAGTCCTGTGAGAGGGGGCGATCAGGCATGCACAGATCATAAGCTGTATTCTGATGATACATAGTATAGCCTGTATTCTCGTCATACAGCCTATGAACTGTATCGATCAGCCCCTATCGCCCCGCACCTGCACAGCCCTCATCCTCCACCCGTACCCGCGCCAGCAGCACCTGCAGCGGGTGGCGCAGCTGACGGTGGGCCATGCGCTTGACCTGGCTGCGGCACGAGTAGCCGGTGGCCAGCGCCTCGCCGGCCTCGGCTGCGGGGCGCTCCACCTGGGCCTGCCACGACTGGCTGTAGATCACGCGCGACGTGCCCGCGTTGCGTGCTTCGTGCCCGTAGGTGCCGGCCATGCCGCAGCAGCCGGTGGCCTGTACCTGCAGCGTCAGCCCGAAGTGGCGGAACACCTTCACCCACTGGCCGTTGCTGTCGGGCTGGTTGGTCTTCTCGGTACAGTGGGCCAGCAGACGATAGGTCTCGGGGAAGCCGATGTTCTGGTGGGTACCACCGTTCGGGCTGGCGGTATCGGTGGCTGTCGTGGCGGAGGGGGACAGAACCTCAGCCAGCTTCCGTGCTGCCGGTCCTTCTGCCAGCGCCTGCAGCAGCCATTCCTGCGGCAGCAGCACCCGGGGCAGGTCCTGGATGCCGTCGATCTTGGCGTACTCCTGCCGGAACACCAGCGTCATGGCCGGGTCCAGGCCCACCAGCGGGATATCGAACCGGGCCAGTGCCTGCAGGGCGCGGATGTGGCGACGTGCCACGCGTTCGAAGGCGGGCAGGAAGCCCTGCACCTGCAGCGGCTTGCCATTGGCGTGCAGCGGTGCCAGCCAGACACGCAGGCCCAGCCGTGCGGCCAGCTCGATGAAATCCGCCAGTTGTTCGGTCTCGAAATACCGGGTGAAGCTGTCCTGCACCAGAATGACGCTGCGCGCACGCTCCTCGGCAGAGAGTGCATCCAGTGCGGCTGGTGTGGCGTTGCTCACCTGCCATCGCTGCAGCACGGGCTGGAGTGCCATGCGGTTGATGAGCGGGCTGTCCACCATGCCCACATGCTTTTCCATCATGCGCTGCACCCAGCCGTTGCCCATGATGCCGTTGTAGAGCCACGGCACGTGGGCAAACCACGGCATGGAGAATTCCAGCGAGCCGATGAGGTAGTGGCGCAGCGGGCGCAGGTAGCGCTGGTGGTAGAGCTGCAGGAAGCGCGCGCGGAAATCCGGCACGTTCACCTTGATGGGGCATTGCCCGGCGCAGGCCTTGCAGGACAGGCAGCCGGCCATGGCCTCGTACACCTCGTGCGAGAAGTCCGGCACCTGCTGCCGTGCGGCGCGGGTATTGCGCCAGCGCTGCCAGAAGCTGCGGAAGAACCCCGGCGGGTTGCGTGACAGTTCCAGCACGTCCACGCCGGCATTGCCCTGCAGGCGCAGCCATTCGCGCATCAGCGAGGCACGTCCCTTGGGCGAGTGCTGGCGCTGGCGGGTGGCTTTCCACGACGGGCACATGGCGTCGTCGGGATCGTAGTTGTAGCAGGCGCCATTGCCGTTGCAGTGCATGGCGGCGCCATAGCTCTGCCAGACGCGCTCGTCGATCTGCCGGTCGTGCTCGCCGCGCGTGGGTACGCCGTCGACCTTCATCAGCTGCGCCTGGCTCTGCCACGGTGTGGCAATCTTGCCCGGGTTGATCTGGTTGTGCGGATCGAAGGCGGCCTTGAGCTTCTGCAGCGACGGATACAGCTCACCGAAATACGCCTCGGCATATTCCGAGCGCACGCCCTTGCCGTGCTCGCCCCACAGCAGGCCGCCGTAGCGCTGCGCAAGGGCTGCCACCGCATCGCTGATCGGGCGCACCAGTGCGGCGTACTTCGGGTCCTTCATGTCCAGCGCGGGACGCACGTGCAGCACGCCGGCATCCACGTGGCCGAACATGCCGTATTGCAGGCCATGACTGTCCAGCAGCGCGCGGAACTCGGCAATGTACTCTGCCAGATTCTCGGGGGGCACGGCCGTGTCTTCCACGAAGGGCTGCGGCCGGGCCTCGCCCTGCACGTTGCCCAGCAGGCCTACGGCACGCTTGCGCATGGCATAGACGCGCTTGACGGCGTCCGAACCCACCGCCAGCGTGTGGCCCAGACGGCGCACGGTGGTGTCGGTCTGCAGGTGATTCACGAAGCGCTGCACGCGCGCGTCCACCTCGGCCGGGTCATCGCCGCTGAATTCCACCAGGTTGATGCCCAGGGTCTGCTCGCCTTCCTGCTCCGGAAAGTATTCCGACACGCTGTTCCAGACGAAATCGTTCATGGCCAGCAGCAGCACCTTGGAATCCACCGTCTCGATCGACAGGGGCTTCTGCGCGATCAGTGCCCGGGCGTCGCGCAGCGCATCCATGAAGGCGGCATAGCGCACGTTCACCAGCACCGAATACTTCGGGATGGGCAGCACGTTGAGCCGCGCCTCCACCACAAAACCCAGTGAGCCCTCGGCGCCGCACAGCACGCTGTTGAGGTCGAAGCGGCCGTCGGTGCGGCGCAGGTGCGCCAGGTCATAGCCGGTCAGGCAGCGGTTGAGCTTCGGAAACTTCGCACGGATGAGATCGGCCTGCTCGTCTGCAATGCGGCGGGCCGTGCGGTGAATCTTGCCGATGCGCCCGGGCTGCGCACACAGTGCGTCCAGTCCCGCATCATCCACCGGCTGGCTGACGAAGCGCTCGCCGCCCAGCAGCACGTAGTCCAGCGCCAGCACGTGGTCGCGCGTCTTGCCGTAGGTGCAGCTGCCCTGGCCGCTGGCGTCGGTGTTGATCATGCCGCCCAGCGTCGCCCGGTTGGAGGTGGACAGCTCGGGGGCGAAGAAGAGGCCATGAGGGCGGAGCGCGGCGTTGAGCTGGTCCTTCACCACGCCGGCCTGGGCACGCACCCAGCCTTCCTCGGCGTTGATCTCCAGAATGCGGTTCATGTGCCGCGACAGGTCCATCACCAGCCCGTGAGTGAGTGACTGGCCGTTGGTGCCGGTGCCGCCGCCGCGCGGTGCCAGCGCCACCATCTGGTAGGCAGGCTGGCCCAGCAGCGTGGCCACGCGCTGCACGTCCTCGGCGTCCTTCGGGAAGACGGCGGCCTGCGGGGCCAGCTGGTAGAGCGAGTTGTCGGTGGCGAACAGCGTGCGGGTGGCGTAGTCGTCCTGGATCTCGCCGGTAAAGCCGCTGGCGCGCAGATCCGCCAGAAACTGTTGATAGATGGCGGGCAGCTCGTCGGCGGGGCGGGGCAGGGCGGCGATGGACATGGAACGGGCGGGCAGATGGACCGGCACCGGCGCTGGAGTGGCCGGGACAGCCCGACAGTATCCGCACGCGCGCGCCCGTTGACAAGCATGGACCGTGGTCGCGACTGTGGAAGGTCAGGTTCTTCGGCCAGGGGGCATGATGCCGGCCCATCGGCGGGCCGCCTTCCGGGGGCTGAGGGCGGCTGCGCCTGGAGGCGCCTCGGTGTTCGGCCATGCGTGCCTTCGTCGTCTCATGGACGTCGGAGGGGAACGCCGTCATCATGACCTGATGTTTCCATTGAGGTAGCCCGATGCAAAAGAAACCCTTCAGCGCGATTCTGCACATGAGCCCCCGGGAAAGAATGGTGACGCTTGTCTGGACGTCATGCGTCCTTTCCGGGCTGTTGCTGGTGTCGGTCCTATTCTTCGTGCGCCCGTTTCCCATGTTCTCCCAGGACTCCGTGGCTGTGCTTGACGCCACGGTGGCGGATATGAACACGCAGGACAAGGGAAGGTTTGTCAGGATTCAGGTGGTGCCGAATCCATCAGATGCCGGCGCGTCGTCATTCATTGTTCCCGCGTCTGGCACCCGCTTCTTCGTTGGCCAGAAGGTCCAGGTCGTGGTGGACTCTGGCAGGCGTTTCCCCGAGCAGAAAGGTCATGTCTGGGAAGTGAGAAACATGCGTGGTGATCCCCTGGTGGACAGTCACGACATAGGCCTGCACGACCGATATGTCGAAAGGCTGAACAGGGACATTCTGATCGGATTCATTGCTGTCCAGTTCCTCTGTCTGCTGGTGATGGTCCATACGTGGTATCGGCATTACGCGAAGGCAGATCCCGTGAGGTAAGGGAAGGCAGGGAACTGCCAAGGGGGAGGCAATGAGGAGAGCGCCGGAGATGATGGCGTCTTGATGGCCATCAATGAGCGGAACAGGGTATTTCGTTATGTTGCAACGTCTCTTTATGTTACTTAGTCTCACACCAAGAAGAGATGGGAGATCCCATGGATACGAGCGCAACACGGTGCAACGCGGTGCAGATCCCGGCAGCGAAGGCCCATGCAGACAGGCCCGAAACAACATGGATGCGGCGTCGGCCGCTGGCGCGCTGGCTGGCCTGCCTGCCGCTGGCGGCGGCGCTGCCCGCCATGGCCGCCGACGACACGACGGCCGATCCGTCGGCCCCCGTGGTGCAGCTGGGCACGGTGGTGGTGACCGGCATCAAGCGGATGAACCAGACGGATTCGTTCACCGCCTCGTCGATGCGCACCACCACGGGGCTGGCACTGTCGCCGCGCGAGACGCCGCAGTCGGTCAGCGTCATCACGCAGACGCAGATGAAGGCACAGGGCGTGCACACCATCGAGGAGATCGGAAGAGCG